>Ga0315277_10004451_pt1 | contig 18713 bp, 14 predicted proteins | sample YL17G05_15_MG_FD_203695 | JGI IMG/M metagenome (GOLD analysis project Ga0315277, IMG submission 203695) | Sediment microbial communities from Yellowstone Lake, YNP, Wyoming, USA - YL17G05_15 | ecosystem: Environmental > Aquatic > Freshwater > Lake > Sediment | place: USA: Wyoming | collected...
TGATAATCCTCGGCCAGAGATCAGGCAATGAGGCAGCATCCTCGGGATGAGACTTGCGCCACTGCGCAACGCCAATCTGACTTATCGCGGCATACCTCAGACTGAAACCTCTCAGTTCAAATTGATCGGGCGTTTCCACCGCTGCCGAATACGGCAGCCCATCGTCGGCGGCGTAATACCTGCTCAATCCGGCTTTCGCTATCTCGCACACCGACCGAATCATCTGATCAGAATTCATGTCTTTGATTGCCTTATACATCCGCTGATTCACGTTCTGCTATCGCACTCCTACTACTCCATAACAATCGAAACTGTGACCATCATCGTGAGGCGTTTCGGTGCCGGAACAGCCTTTAGCTTCGGGGCGTAGGAGATTGCCACGTCGGGCCCTAAGGGCCAGGCTCTTCGGCCTCCTCGCAATGACGAAACCCACAGAATCAAATGTTATGGGGTACTACGCTGCCGGCCTGATTGTCGTGGTAAAATGCTGGTCTCCGGAAAAGCCCCCGGAACAAATAATCGTATTCGTCGGCTGTTTCTGGCCGTAGGCACGGCTGCACCACCCGCAGATGGGGTTCTCGCTGCCAGCGACGATTCTGGAACTCAGCCGGCTATCGAGCGTTAATTCAATCCTCTTTCCGGAATTGGCTATTTGCAGGGCGCCGTCGTCAATCATTTTCACTTGACACTCCGGCGACAGATGAAAATACTGCTCCAGCTTGTGACTGCCCTTAGCCTCGATAAAGTCATCGATAGTAACAACCTCTTTTTCCTTGTCCAAAGTCACAGCCCGCCGATGCGTTACAGGATCGTCGAGTATATGGTACCCATCGTGGCGGGCAACGACCTTGTCGCAGGCCGAATCACTGCTCCAATTCTCAAGATATGAAGCGGCCTTGCGACTCCAAAGGAACGGGCCTGCCATCTGCGATTGGTCCTGCGCATCAATTACGATGGTATTGTGGGCCGCCGTTGACCGAAAGTAGTCTCTATACGGGTCGCCGGCAACATACGTATATGTCCCCGGGTCGATGAAGAATCTTCTGCCGTAAGCATTAAGCATAAAGCTCAACGAATCTGCGTGCCCGTGAGCCGATATGGAACCCATACCCAACGGCCCGCAATCGAATATCACCTTCAATTTGGCCTTACCTTCGCCCGTGAGAATATAGTAGCCTCCCTGCTCGAATGCTTTTCTGCCCGCAACACTTTCATCGCTCAGTTCATCGAATTTTCGCCGGCCTTCATTGCCAAGCAGCCAAAACGACATCTCATCAAACCGCCCCGCCTTCTTTTTGAAATCGCCCCTCCCGAAAAGCACCGCACAAGTCGCCAGCATAGAGCGAGCAGAATTGCGGTCGGCTTGCGAAAGCACAATCGCCCTGCCGTCGTCGCTGTCGCCTATTTCGGCAATGGAACAATCATCATCGCAAATCGCGGCCATAAATTCCGCACCGGCTTCCAGCACCCGCCAGTATTCAGCGGGGAAGTCGGTCCCGTTGGCTCGGCCCAACAATCCCGCCAGGAGCAGGAATTCGGATGCAAAGAGTTGATAATGCACCGCCTGCTCCTTATTGACGCCGTCCGGATAATTCTGGCGAACGGCTTCGGTGCAGAGGATTTCATAAGCCTCCCGGCCAAGAGCATCCATTCCCTTTAGCCCGCCAAGGCAGAGACTCGCGATGAACACGCCCGCCGCTTCGGCGATCAAGTGATTATTGGCCGACGAATAGGCGGCATAATTCCCGGCTACGTAACCGGTGTGGCTTCTCACCACCTGCTCAATAAGACCGCAGGCATCATTATGGTTCGCCATATAGTCCTTAATGAGGACCGCTACCCAACCGACCGAGACCAGCCTTACGGCCGACTCCATCGGCATTATCCAATTTACTCCAAGAAGATAGGGCGACTGCTCCACGAAGCCCCTGATTTGCGCCACCGCCTCTTCGGCATACTTGTCTTGCCTGGTAAGGTAGTATGCCTTCGCCAGCGTGACCAGGTACTGCAGCCGAGGCAATTCCCAGAAGTACTTGAAATCGCCATACGAATCGGTGTCGCGGTAATCCATCCAGGGACCAAAGAGCAGCGGCGTATCGACATTCTTTTTGTATTCATGATTCCAGTTGATTCGCTTGCCCAGACTGATCTCGCCGAGCGATAGATAATCATAACGATGCTGCAACAGCTTTTCGGCCTGTGCAACAGTCGCCTCGACCCAGTCTCTGCGAACATCCTGCGGCCTGCTGTCGGCCAGGCCGTGAAACTTGATGCTGCCGATAGCCTCCACCATTCTCGACGAGCCTGCCGAGTTCCTTTCATATCGCAATTGCCACTGCTTATGCCGCAGCTTCGCATAGACCTGCCACAGCAGCCGCCTGATGCGCCAGAGAATCTCCGCAGGAGACATTGATTTCAATCTGCGAAAGTACCAGGAAATCTTCATAATACGAAACATCCGAAGATGCTATTGAGGCCGCTCATCGATGCATCTAATCGTCCCGGTAATCATGTCACGCTTTCTCGCATCGCTGACTCTGTGTCGGCACACGTTTCTCGTTTCGCCCCGTTCTCTATCGCGGCCCTGATCCGCTCGACCTTTGCATCCCAGGTTTCATTTCTCACCATATCCCGGCGCTGCTGCACCTTGGCTGGATTGTCCTCGGCGACGGCCTTGCGAATACAGGACACGAAGCCGTCATAGTCATGCGCAACATACACGACATCGCTATAAGGCTCGATTTCAGGATAATACACAGAGACAATCGGCTTACCCAAGGCAAGGTACTCCTTCGTCTTGACAGGATTGCAGAACTCTATCCACTTGTTCCGATTCCACGGCATTATCGCGACATCAAATTCCTTTCCGTAGAATGGGACCTCCTCGTAGGACTTCGCACCCAGGAAATGAACGTTCGCCAACTCCTCAAACCTGCCGACGTCAGCGGAGATCGGCCCGACAAAAACAAAAGACATATCGGGCAGCTTTCTTGCAGCGTATTCCACTAAAGCAAGGTCAGAGGTCTTGTCGGAGATGTCCCCGAAGAAACCAACGATCGGCCGCGCGACGGCGGCGATATCTTCAGGCGCTTCCTCGGACTTGGCGCTCCTGACAAAGAAATCGAAATCCACACCGTGACCCAGGAGCAGTGAATTCTGATTTTTGCCGATGCCCTGCTCGTAAAGTGCCCTATTCACGTAGAGCACCAAATCAGCCGACCTTGTGAGCTCATCGTCAAGCGATGAAATATAGGAACGATCAGTCTGGGGCATCTCCTCATATAAGTCGGTCCGCTCGTAAATCATAAATTGCCTCGGGCCCAATTTCTTGGCTACATCAAGGGCAGGCGGACATCCGATATACACAACGTGACTTTTGAATCCCAGCAGGACTGCCGCCAGTTTCACCTGCAGACAAACCGAAAGAGTATTGAGCTTTCTTCCAACACGACTCACAAGGGGCAACGATACGGGGCTCAGCACCCACATACCGTTTTCGGCCCTTCGCAAAAAGCGAAGCATGCTGCGCAGCTTGCGAATTATCTTCCTGCCCGCATTGCGGTCCTTTCGCAGGGAGGGAATACGCATTCCGAGCGAATTGACAAACAGCACGCGGAATTCCTTTGCCAATCGCCTCATCACCTGCGGGCAGAAGAGCCCGCGATTGTGATACCACCAATCGCACCCGGCAAAGCAGATGATGTGCTTCGGTTTGCGATTGACTCGATATCTACCCATTGCCCTATCAGAGCTTGCCATCCAAAACTTCTCTATTCATCAGGAGCTTTTTCCAGTTCGTCCAGCAGCGCCAACTGCCTATCAAGTACGTCACTGCCTGCTCTATTGGCTTTTTGCCCTGTTTGGCTTTAAGCAGGCCGAAGGTCAGCCAGTATGGAATACGCAGGAAGAAGAACAGCCCGACGAGGAAGCAGGCAATCGGGAAGGCGGCCCTGCTTGCGTGCAGTTTCATAAAGATCAGCTTGCTGCCTTCGAGCTGGAGCCTGAACGCCCTTGCCTTTTGGCTTGTAGTCTGGCCTCCGTAATGAATTATCAGCCCATCCGGGCAAAACACAACTTTCCAGCCGGCTTGCTTGAAGCGATAACACCAGTCGGGGTCGTCGCCATAGACGAAGTAGCGCTCGTCCATAAGGCCCACCTGGTCGATGGCTTCTCTGCGGACGAGCGAATAACATCCGCACACCGTCTCAACCTCCATAGCCTCATTAAAGTTACACCAGGTCATGTGCTCTCTCCCGAAAAACCTGCTGCTTGGAAAGACCTTGTAGAGGTATGTTGCGCTCAAGAACGTATTCAGAAGCGATGGGTACATGAAGCAGGTTCTTTGGAGGGTGCGGTCGGGATTGAGCACCCTGCAGCCAACCACAGCCGCTTGCGGGTGGTCGTCGGCAAACTTAACCGTCTTGGCTACCGCATTATTCAGCAGGATCGTATCGGAGTTAAGAAGCAGGACGTATCTGCCTTTGGATATCTCGATGCCCTGGTTGTTGGCCTTTATGAAGCCCTTGTTTTCGTCGTTCTCGATGATTCTGACATCGGGGAATTTCTCTCTTACCATTTCAACGCTGCCGTCCTCAGAGGCGTTATCGACGTATATGACCTCGAAATCGACTGTCTGCGTATGCTCATACACCGACTTCAAGCAGTCGTGGACGAGCTTGCGAACGTTCCAGGCAACGATGATTATCGATACATCCACTACTATATCGCCCAGACTGAGCGATTCTCTTTTTTATGACACGGATTTACACAGATTAACACTGTTTTTGGCATATTTGGATTCCTGCTTTCGCAGGAATGACAGATACTTTTATCTTTTTGCATGTCCTGTAGTTACATTAAGACATGCCCAAAAGGTCCGTTTGAGCATATTACCTCGTTTGACCTGTTGAGCTTGCCTTTGACCAATCCCGACGGGCGCGGCCGGCTCACTGAGCCGCCACTTTCTTAAAGACCTTGATGTTGTAGTATTGCTCGTTCTCATAGTCTTCGAAGAGGGTCTGGCTCTCGTACAGGTCGTCTATGATGTCCTCAATCGCATGTTGCGGCTGAAAGCCCAAGTAGGTCTTGGCCTTGTCGATAGTCACCTTGTAGTTTCTAAAATCCTCGATGTTCTTGAGGGCAATTGCCACCTTTTCGCCGGTGAGCTTCTCCACCTCGTATTTGACCATATCGCCGACCTGCCCGACGGTGTAGTTGCCGGAGGCGACGTTAAATACCCCGCTCAACGAGTAATCGGCCTGGATGGCCCGCAGATAAGCCGTCGCGGCATCCCTGATATCCAGTATGGGACGCCAGATAGACGGATTGTTGACCGTTATTTTTCTATCACCGATGGCGAATCTGAACATTGTGTTGACAATCAGATCGAGCCTCATCCTGGGGCTGTATCCGCAGACTGTCCCCTGCCTCAACGCTATGACGGAGAAATCGCTATCCTGTAGCTGGAGGACTCCCCTCTCGCCCTGAAGTTTGGATATTCCGTAAGGATATCCGCACGTAACGGGGCTGGCCTCGTCATAAAGCTCATTTACCGTATAGCCATAAACCGAGCAGGACGAGGCATAAATGAAACGTTTGACGCCGGCCTTCTTGGCGATATAGGCGGTATATGAAGGCAGAGCGCCGTTGAAGATGAAATTCATGGACGGGTCGAATTCCGCCATCGGGTCGTTCGAGAGGCCGGCCAGGAAAATCACCTGGTCGTAGTCCTTGAGGTCGTCGGGCTGGCATTTGAAAAGGTCCTTCCTGACGACGCTGACATTCTCCGGCAGATGGTTGCCGAACCACAACAAATCCACAACATCGATCTTGTACCCGTGCTCCAGTAGAACGGGTATCAACCTGGAGCCAATGTATCCTGCGCCGCCTGCAACCAAGATTCTCATTTGCGTAACCTCGCTACTATTTTGTCAACTCATTGTACCTGCCGCAATTGAGCGACGTATCCACGGGAACGGCGAAACTGACGTCTTTTACGGACAGCTTTCCTATCTGCTTGCTCGCGTCCAGACCTTTGGCGAATTCATACACGGTTTTGCGCCTGCCGCCCACGTGTATCGTCCCGGTTATATCCTTGTCTATCAGTTTCTCGATCATTTTGGCGATGACGGAGACGCTTTCCCTGCTCGTCCACTGATCGACGAACGCCTTTTCAAAGGGAAAGACATTAGGTGCGAAAGTCGTTCTTATTATCAGGGATTTTCCGTACATTCTGACGGCACATTCGCCGCCGAGCTTGGACCAGGCGTATTTATTGACCGGATAGACCGGATCATCCTCTTTGTAGTCGCCCTTGTCGCCTTTGAACACGTAATCGGTGCAGATATAAATCAGCCGCAGGTCGAACTCCATGCACAATTTGACGACGTTCGCGGTGCCGATGATATTGACGTCAATCGCCTGGAGGGGGTCCTTATCAATCAAAGGCGGAGACGTGAACGCAGCGGCATGGATAATCAGCCCACAGCCGTTCGACCGCACGTACTCTTTCATCTGATTGTAGTTGGTGACATTGAAATCCTCCCACCAGGGATAGTCGATATCGGGACGAATCTTGCGAAATTCCGAACCGAGCAATCCGCTTCCTCCGGTAAATATGATTTTGGAGTTGTCAGCCATTACCCGTGAATCCTTCCGTACTATTGTTATTCTGCCTGCAAGGAATTTGGTCAACTCGCGCATCGGCTCTTTATGACAGTGAGCACTCGTTCGGCGACGTGGTTCCAGGTCAGATTATTTATGACATACTCGTGGCCGGCCCGGCCCATTTTGCGCGCCTTTTCCGGGTTGGAGAAGAGGTCTATTATGGCCTCGCTCAAGGCCCGTGGCGTTCTCTCTTTGAGCAGGATGCCGGTTTCGCCGTCCTTTATCGCGTCGCCGCGTCCCTCGCCGGCAAATGTAATGGGCACAATGCCGTAAAGCTGCGCTTCCAGAAAGCATATTCCATAAGCCTCGAATATGGAAGGGACGCAGAGCACCCCGGCGCTGCCCAACGCAATCTCAATTCTTTGCCTCTGAGACTCCACTTTTTTGTCGAGCGTGCCGAGCACTTGCACATTTTCATCCCTGATATGAGGTTTGCACCCTATCACCGTCAACGCGGCGTCCTTGAACTTTTTCCTCACGAGCGAGAGGGCCTCGACGAGCATGGGGCCGCCCTTATGAACCCAGTCGCGCCCGATGAATAGTATCTCGTGCGATTCATGCCCGTGCGAGGGTAATGGTTTCATAGGGAGTGACACGCCCACGCCCACGACGTGCACCTTGCTCGGATTGATATTGTAGTCATCGACAATTGAGCTCTTTGCCCAGTTCGAATTCACAAAGACGGCCTCACAGGACTCGAAGATTGCGCGTTGGGCCTCAATAGCCTCGGGGTGCTGCCGCTTCGGCAATTTGCCGGCCGCAAAGTTCCTGGCCATCGGAGAGTTCACCGCCTGGACAATAGTCATATCGGTAAAAACGTAGTGCTTGAACCGGTCGGACTTGATTATCGCATGCGTCCCGACTTGCAGAAAGGCATCGAAATCATCGAACGACTCAAGTTTTTTGGCGACTCTGGCCGTCAGTTTGTCAATTGTAGAGCGGCGCCACATCCACGAGGCGTTTATCCCCGGCCTGCCGAACTCAAACGTCTTGGACATATCCAGCAAGTGATAGAACACGTCCCAGGGACGAATTTGGCGCGTGGACAGATACCCCGACATTACGCCTTTCTTATCCAGGGCGGCGAAGAGATACTTCGAGACGCCGGAAAAGACTGTTTCCCGCAAAGGATCGCCGAAAGCGGCGCCCACTATTCTGACTGAACAACTCACATCAATATCCTTATCAAAAAAACATCAAGCCTTGATCATTGTTTGCATAAGCTGGTTCGCTTTGTCCCTCTGAGTCGTTGATAACGGCCTAATTGCGTCATAAAGAGCCCTTGCCGCCTCGGGTCGCTTCGCATTCATCGCCGAGATAATCTCCCAGACCTGCTCAGCCTTTACCCTGTCGGTGCGAATAGTTACTTTGTCCTGTCCGATTGACTGCATAAAGTCCCTGCACTTGGGCCGATACTCCAGCATAACAGACGGGACATAAGCACACGTCGCAAGAACGGTAGCGTGCAGTTTCATCCCGACAAAGGTGCTCAACGGCCGGACTAATTCGAGATAGCGGGGTGCGTCACTATATATTCTGTGTATCTCGTCGCCCGTTCCGCTCAACTCTGCGGCCCTCTGCGTAATTACCAGGTCGGGAGGATAGACGACAAACCATTTGACTCGCCAGCCTGCTTTCTTGGCCGTTTTCGCAAGGCTAATATACTCTTGGAGGATCCGATCTTCACTGCCCCAGAGGCGCCCATCGGCCTGACCGATGTTAAGGCCGAGCGAATTGGGGATATGCGAGCCAGCCGCCGGAGGCCTGTCCGCAGCAAAGGCGAGCACGGGGTCGCCGATGACCTCCACGGCGCTCAGCCCCGCATCCGCCAGTAACTGCGCCGAGAGAGGGCCTCTAACGCCGATGTAACTGCACTTGGCGAGTATTGCCTTCCACTCTTTCAATGTATCCCTCCATCCGGGCTGCGAAGACCAGAATTCGGGATGGGCAACGCCTGTGCCGAAAACGAATGAGGCCGGGAATATCTCGAAGCATCTTTCGGCAAGGCGGCGCCAGCTCGCCAACCGATTGATCAAAGTTCCGCCACCCAAGATCGCACAATGGACCCGTGGCAGAATCCCGGCAATATGCGTAAGCCAGGGCTTTCGCGGGTACTTCAGCAGCGAGCATCTGTCGAATAGAGATTCCACCGCTTCGTATAGGGCCTCATCCCCCAGGTTGTCGTGTCCGAAGAAGCCGCCTATGTATGCCACACGCGGCGGCCTGGCGGTCAGGCTCTGCCATAAGAAATCGCTATATCTCTTTATTGGACCTATTTTTTGTGTCCTATTCGTTGTTCTTTGCCGGCGTCGGCCGGACTCGAAGCCGGCAGCCGGAAAAGTTGTCCGACTTCGGCCCGGAATTCATCAATCGGTCGTATATTCCCGTCCGTACGTCGGCACGACATCAGTATTGCGAACCGATCGAATCCGCACAGCCTGTGCAGCCGTTTGTCTTGTTAGCGCAAAGGATGAGCCAATTATTCCCAACAGGCAGTGGAAGAGGGCCACCGATTGTCCGAAGAAGCTCACCCCCTGCCATATCACGATTACTCCAGTCAGTGCGCAGCCCATAGCCCAGTAAAGCGATCTCAATTCTTTATCGCTTGTTTCTTTGAACGCGCGGACGAGGCCGCGATACGCAATTACAAGCGTCCCGGCAAGCGCTATCACGCCGAGCATGCCGTATTGAACGCCCTTCAGGAGAAACTCATTGTTGCAATCCGTAAACGCCATGCCGCTCGCCGCTCCCCAACCCGGGTCTTTGCCGCCATAGCCGGCCAGCCACCACTGGTCAAACGTTTCAACGGCACTATCAATCAGTTTGGCCCGCTGGTACCAGTCGCCCTTGCCGAGATTGCCGACTTCAAGCAGCTTGTGGTAGAAGGGCCTGTTGCTCACAATCCCAACGAAAACACACATTAGCACGAACAAAGCGAGAACGCTTTTGACTCTATGGCTGTATCTCTCCATCGCCATGCAAAAGATCACGACCATCAACATGCCCCACGGACCACTGGACATACTGCTCATCGCCCCGATGACACCTGCAGCCGAAAGCAAATAGGCAAGTTTGGCCCAATAACCGCGCTGATGCCGCAAGGCCCAAATGAGCGGCAAGAACATCACAAAACAGCTCCCGAACATTATGGGATGGCTGAAAGGACCCTGAGCCCGTGTAAGCCCCCACCGACGCTGGATTTCCGGAATATCAGACCTCCACGGACAATACTGATGCAGGCTTCTGTACCAATACGAACCTCCAACAGCCTCAATGACACCTAACATAGCCAAAGGGACGAGAATAAGAGATATCGACTTAATCATAGCTACTAATGCTGCGCGGTCTGGAGTACACAAACGAGCGGCAAGGTACACCAGCAATGTGTCCATCAGGAATCCGGATCGATTCTCAATCACAAGACCTGTCAAGGGGCGCGTAATAAAGTACATCCCGATGTACACGGCCGTGCTGAATGCCACCCATGTATCCAGGCGAGACCAGACAAATCTGTCGCGCAGTTGACCGTTGAGCAGGCATCGCAGCAGCAATACCGTAATGACGATTCGCCCGGCCGATATGTCTATGGTCCCAATACTCACTCTCAGATAGTCCGGATACCAGATGAGGACCCCGAAATATGCCGCCAGGGCAAGGCCGGGAGGCAGCAACACAACCAAGATCGAACCTAAAATCCCGATTATCAATGTCGTATTCTGCATAATTTCTCGCAGCGACACGTCGCGGCCGAGACACAAGCCGCATAAGTGCTCACGCCGTCGTGAGCATCCTGCCTTAATAGTAGTATTTCCTGCTCAATCGGGCCTTGAGAGTAGTCTTCAAGCCGATTCGCTTTCTGCGAATGAGGCCCTTTAGGACCGGCCACAAATACTTGAGCCGCCCGAAAAACAACAGTTGGTATCCCGCCATCCAGCCGTGGCGGGGGTGCTCCGAATCGATCACAAGATGCTTGTTGTAGCCGAGCATATCATCGACGTTGATTGACTCGGCTATCATATCACCGCTGTCAATCGCCGAGGCAACGGCATCCCTGCCGCGCTCGGTCCGCACCATAATAGCCGATTTGCCTTTGCGTTCGTTCTCGACCATTTCCTGCGTCCACGGATCCGAAACGGCGATATCGGCGAATCGGCCCCAATGATCCAAGCAATTCCAGCATCGCAGGTAATGATCATAAGGCACAACGTGGATAAGCGATCCGCCGAGAAGCGGACGATCCATCAACAGTTCGTCATTTTCACCGAAGACCCGAAAGCGTCCCGGCCAGCCGTCGCCGCGATAACAGATTCGGCGAACGTCCTTAATATCAACGCCGCCCTCTCCCTCGATATAGCGTTTCGTGCCCAGGCGCGACGCCATTCCAGCACAAACCAAGGCCACGGAAAGCACGATTCGCTCCTCGAGTTTGGGTAAGAGCTTTTGGAGGCGTCTGGCCGCCTGAACCATACACGGCGTTCCCACAAACACATAACGCCCCGGCCGTTCCAGCACCTCGCCCAAGACGGCACAACTCGAAACAGGGGCATATTTTGAAGCCCTCGCGCTCAGCAGAGACCGGCGATCCGTCGCAATAAACGACCGGGCGACCAATGGCTTTTCACCCTCGCATTTGGCTACAATGCCGCCATCGACCAGCCCCTTATCCATCAGATGCAAGATCAACCCCGTGATGAATCCGCCGGAAGAAGCATCCAGACGTATCCGGTCATCCACAGAATAGATGAGGCGGCAATCGTACGATGCCTTTGCCGGCTCATCCAGGAATCCAGGATCAGTCCCTCGTAGAAGAAACGCACTGGGGCACACCTCAAGACACTTGCCACACTCAATACACCGCTCTGCATCGACTCTCGGATAGTTATACCGCTGGCCATAAACAAGCTCGATGCATGAGGTGGGGCATACCACGAAACACGCACCGCACCCGCAGCACACCTTTTTTCCAACTACCTCAGCTACTGATCTTTTGTTGGGCGATGTGGTATGCATTCTTTCCTTCTTAGTACGTATTCGTCACCACGCGCGCTATATCAAATATCCGCATTCCCTGGCCTTCCCTGCCGGATCTGGATATCTAATTCTCGGCGGCATCGGCTTGACCTGGCGCACCAGCCACTTCTTCCTTTCTCTCATCCAGTTCTTGAGCAGCGGCCAATTCGAACGCGTTATCGGCAGAACCAGCGTATAAACCGGCAACTCGTCCCTCCACTTGCGCTGCATATACCTGTACGCGGCACAATATGATAGCCCCAACTTCTTGCGCCAGATGCTGTTGTGTATCACGGGAGCATCGAAGACATAAGCGCCCAGCCCCGCTTTTATCGCCATCAGGGCGATATCCGTCCCGTAAAGATGAAACCCGGGCAGATTATCGTCGAACCGCAGCCCAGCGTCTTTGCGCAGTATCAAGACAATCTCATCGAACGTTCTCACTGGGGCCGGGCTGTCAAACTTCTGGCTTTGTATCTTCCACTGCAAACCGTTCGACCACGCCCCCCCGACCAGCTTGGCTTTCTTGTTAGACCCAATAACACCGAGAACACCCCAACTCTCGCCCCGCTTTTCGAGCGTCTCGATGGCCAGCAGCAGCTTCTTCTCCCAACCCCGGGGAAAATAGACGTCCTGATGCGCGAAAATAACAATATCAGCGTCAGCGGCGGCAAGCCCGTCGTTGTAGGCCTTTGACGCCGACGTGTTGTTGCGCCGGATAATCAGAGGAATGCTGCCGTCCTTGAGCATCGGAGATGCTGCAAGATTCTGGGCCAGGCACTCCTCATCATTGACAGGAGTCACCACCGCCAGCGAAATGGACTCGGCGCCTCGGTCCCGCAATAAGGCGGTTCGTTCATTCAGCAAGGTTGCTACTCCGTATTTTTTCAAGGTTGGGAACATTGAACAAATCCAGAATATCAGGCTTGATCCGGGCCATCACTTCCTTGAGGTGCTTGATCGTGTCGTGCCTCCGTTCAAAAGCCGCTTCCACTTGACCGAGGATAGTGGTGTTATCGAGACTCCTGGCATCTGCAACGCAGTCCCCCACTCCTACGCTTTCAAAGACGCCGTGGAATTTCCCGCTATACGCAACTCCGACGGCGGGGATGCCCTGAGAGAGCGCGGCGATGCACGAATGCATTCGAGAGCCGATGAAGAAATCGCACAACCCGATTATGTACTTCGTCTCGTTGTGGCTGTAGCGGCCACGGACGAGGAATATCCGACCGGCGTATTTGGCGGCTGCACGTTCATACACCCTGCCGCAGACAACCGAATCCGACTGCTCCCTGTAGCCCTTCTTTTTCACTCTTGCCGGAGGCGACGCGTCGCCTTGTCGCACAGGGACTACGTGAGGCACAAGCAATATCGCCGTGCCCGCCTGATTCATCAGAAACTCCACAATTGAGTCGATCAGCGCGGGATAGTCTATCTTGAGATTGAACATGTTATTGCCGGAATCACTGCCGCAACTGAGCAAACCGCTGACATTCAAACCGACCAGCGTTGTGCCCGGCCCTTTAATCTTCTCCAGCAGCTCTATTTCCTCGCCCTCCGGGCGGCGCGGATCAAGAAGAAAACCCACGTCCGGACTGAATCTCACCTTTCCGGCGTCCCTGCCCGGGCCAAGCAGGGTCTCGACGTCGCCCAGGCCCTTTCGATCCCTCGAATAGACCAGCTCAGCGTAGTTTATAATGTGCCGGGCCAGGACCCTCGTGAGGCGTTTGTCGAAGGGCCCGTAGGTCTGAGGCAGAAGCACGAGCTTCTTGCCGAATAACCTGATAAGCCACTTGCGCAGAAATCCGGTTATGAACCTTCGCATCCCGTAAATGTCGCTGAAGCTGTCGCCGCCCGTGATATCGGCGACCATATCCGCCTCGACTATAACTCGCAGATACGGATTGCGCCCGGCAAATGCTTTTCGCGTCCGCGGCCCGCGAAAGACCTTCATCAACATCGCGTACAAGAAGAGCGTCAAAAAATGATCGGCCCGAAAGACGTTCTTGCAGAACCTTATAGGCATACTCTTAACGTGAACGTCGCGGCCGAACAATCTGAGACAATACTCCGAGTCGGACCACCCGCTACCCAATAGCGTCACCTCGGCATCGGGCCACCGGTTGATAATGACCTTAATGCTCGATTCGACGAGCGCATCGACCCCGAGATTACCCGTCCCGAAAGACGGCCCCATTAGACAGACTTTCACCCTCTTGTCTCTGCATTCCGCCGACATAAGAATCATAAAGCTCTCCTCTCATCGGAAGCTGCGGACGCCTTTTTAGGAAAAACCAGTCTTACGTAGCTGCCGAAATCGCGCAATATTTGCATCCCGCCCGGTATCGCGACCCACACAACAAGATATATCACAGAAACCGTCACAAAGCCCAAGCCGAGGGTCGTAATATCGGACAGCCCGGACAAATGCCATTTGACCAGCAAGATAGCCAAAAGCGCGCCAAGGCTTGCAGCCGCCGGGCGCCCGACGGCGCGGGCGAATGTCCCCAGCGTAACCGGCGTTCCACGGAGGCAATACCAGAGCACTGGAATGAGGACGGCATACTCCGCTGCGGCATAGCCCGCGGCGACCCCCACGGCGCCCCACCGCACACCGATCGCAAAACCAATAACAACGGCCGCACTGTGAAATACCCCGTACCAGAACAGTCTGGCCGTCCGGCCCAGAGAAAGCAGGACGATTCCAGCCGTGCTGGATAAGGGCTGGATAAAGGCCGCCGCAGCCAGTATCTGAAAAATACGGCTGGCGCCCGTCCATTGATCGCCCAGCATCAGACTGATGACGCTCTTTGAGCAAACCGCCAGAAACACAACCATCGGCATAATGACGAAGGACGCAATTTGAACAAGCTTGGTACAGTAGCTGGCGTACCTCCGGCGGTCATCCTGAATGCGGCTGAGCACGGGCATCGCCACGGTAGTCATCGGCCAGGTAATCTGAGACAGCGGCCAAGTCAGCAGATTATAAGCCCTGCCGTACAGACCCAGAACGTATTTCCCGCGAAATCGCCCCAGTAGAATCTTGTCCGATTGCCTGGCGAAATAGTTGACGATGCGGAATCCGATTACGTCCCTGCCGAAGTCGAGCATCGAACGAACGCCGCAGTGCAGCCGGGGCCACCCCGGACGCCAGCCTGAGACCGTCCAGACGCCAATCAGCATCGAGCATCCTATCGCCAGATTGGAGAAGACCAGCGACCAGTATCCCGCCCCAAGCAGGGCCGAGACAATGGCCGTGGCGATGCCGACCGACACGCTGACCACCTCAATGGCCGCCACTGCGCCGAAACGCATCTGGCGCTTCAGCAGCGCCTCATGCTGTATGGTCAGGCCGCTTAGGATAAACCCGGTCGCAGAAACGAGCGTGATTGTCACCAGCGCCGGCTCCCCGTTGTACCACGCAAGCACCGGGGCCAGAGCCGCGGTTATCATCGCCAGGACCAAGCCGATCCCGGCGTTTGCCCAGAACAGCGTGCTGACCTGGGCGTGACTGACCTGCGCCCGCTGTATGGTAGCGGACGACAGGCCCATATCCTTAAACATCAGCACGAATTCCGTCAGCGGCGTCACCATTGCGACCAAGCCGTACTCCTCGGGCGTCAGCAGGCGCGCCAATACGACCATCGACGCCACGCGAAGCACCGACTTCGCCGCCTGCCCTGAAATCGTGACCGCACCGCTTCTAATGGACCGCCCCTTCAAGTCGCTCTTGAGGTGCGCAGTATCGAAACAGCGATCCGCCGACTCACTCGGCGCCGGATTTGCCTCGTCCTGTATCACTCTGCCGTCCACGAATTAACGCCATTGTCTTGACTGCCTCTTAGAACGTGTATGAGAACCCGTTCTCTCGTGGCATGGGCATCTTGCCCATGCGTCGCAGGGCCACTTTTCATACACGTTCTTAGTCGCTGCATTCGAGAATTTTCCGTCGATCACACCCTCCATCTTTGTCCAGGCTCTTCGCAACCTCGGTCAAACGCAACTTGCAGTTAACGGAACACCAGGTATAGGCGCGCGCCGCCCGGAGAAAGCCTGTCCTCGACCATCTCAAAGTTGTTCCGAATCATGCGTATCATTCGGGCAAATCTGCTGGGATGCGCGACCGTCACAACAAAGACGCCTCCCGGCCGGAGCCGCTCGGCGTAGCGCTTCAGCAGGCGGCGCCGAAAGAAGGGCACATAGTACAACGACTCCTCGAAGACTATGCAGTCGAAATCCTCCTCAAATCTGTAGCTTTGAATGTCGCATATCTCGAAGGCGACCCTCCGGCCGGCCCGCTTTGTCGCCAGCGTGACAGCCTCGGATGAGGCGTCAACCCCTCGATAGTATTCAAAAGAATCCGACGCAAGGCGAGAGGCAAGTATCCCCGTGCCGCACCCCATGTCGAGGATTCGGCCCTTCCTCGCATAATTCTCCACAATCTTGACAATTTCGCGGCTGTGCTCGCTATCGAGACCATCCCACTGCCCGCTCCTGTAGTATGCATCAAGCGAACGGCGACGCAGCGCCGAACCGCCCAGCCTCGTCAGGAGATACAATGCACCGCGTGCAGCCAGCATTTTCTCGAAATTCCAGACCACCTGCGTCTTCCATAAGGAACGGCGCTTCTCGCACCTATTATGAGCATACTCCGTCCCTGTGGGTTACATTCCGACGATCTATGTAACCTCCTCTGCGGTAACGCTATATCAGGCCGCCCTGAGCCTTCAGCGCCTGTTCTGATTATTCATCACCCTTTTTGGCATCACCGGCTGCGGGGGATTTGCCCGAGCCATCCTCGCCGCCGGCAGCGGGGAGGAATTCGAGAATCTCGTCGGCCATATCTTCAAGAGCCGCCTCCACCGACTGCTGCACGGTCGAGCTTATCTGCACTTGAGCAACGTATCTGGTTGGGTCCCTGGCGATATTGGGTCTGCGTCCGAAGGGGCCGGAGAAGTCACGCTCGCTGGCCGTCACGCGGCCGCTCACCACGTAGAAACTCAATACAACCATCCGGTCATATTCCGGAGGGGCCTTATAGAAGCGATTCAGCAGGCAGTCTATCTTTCGCCCCTTAGCCGAGGTAAGCCGTATCTTCTCGGTTGCTTCGGGCTGCCAGCCATAAGCCGGATAACATACGCCAGGCCGATGCCCCAATATCCCCCCGGGGCGACTGGCGCAATACACTACATAGACATCGACCCAACCCTTCGCAGGCGAACTATACTGCCGGCTGAAGAAATCATCCGCGAAGTTGTCCGTCATATACTCCTTGGTTGTCGAGCGCACTTCGACTTCCCGGCCCGTCCAATCGCCCAGCTTGAGTGGAAAGTCGCTCAAAGGGACTGGAAGCGGAATCGGCTCTTGGCCCAGCCGACGTATCTGCCGGGCCGGAACGCGGTAGGCTATACCGGCTGTTATCAAGAGCAAGATTCCAAGAATCCACACAATCCACAACTGTGTCTTGCCCGAACAACAACCCATCCGCCTGCGTATATTCCCTGCGCAGCGAGAAAGCCTCGGCTGAACCGAATATGCCAAGCGGGACAACCCCAAAGTAGTACTCCAAATCTGCAATCACCCCTTCTTGGGGGCAAAAAATGCATAATTACGACAAAGGATTTCGAAGAACCTCCTCCATGAGGCCACTCGTCAAGTCAGCCTGATGCTATAACCTTTATCGTCCTCTGTCAAGCACAATTTCGCAAAAAAGCAAAAATTGGCAATGAGGCGCCAAGTTCCGATAATTCACGGCGATTTGCCTATCGGACGAACCAACCAAGGCACAAGTCCGATATTACCTCCGAAACAGGCGATTCAGCGAAGTCACTCCCATCCGCCTTCTCAGGCTGACCGATTTTGCTCCGTTGGCATCCCGCAGGAGCCCTACGGCCAGCCTTAAACGCATGCCCGCAAAGAGAACTACTTAGACTTGAGCTTGTTCTCGAAGAGGACGGGACCGCCCCACTTTCCTGTTACGACGATATCGAGGTCTCCGTCGCCTTCGATATCTGCAACCGGGATACTCAGGGCTGAGCCGATTCCTTCGTTGTATGAGATTGTGTGGCGGGTCCACTTTACGCCCTGGCGGCGGTCCAGCTCATACCAATAGACACCGAGCGGTTCTTCTTCGCCGGGGTCGCTGCCGTTATGTGCGTAGAATCGCTTTCCGGCAACCAGGTCGAGGTCGCCGTCATTATCGAGGTCGGCCAGCGCCAGACTGTGAGCCTGAGACCAGGATTTATCAATCAGGTTCTGCTCGAAAGTGATGTTGGGGTCCTGCCTGACCTGTCGATACCAGAAAATTCCGTATTGATGGGCCGAGCTTGTAACCAGATCGCTCAGGCCGTCGTTGTCAACGTCATAGACGAGTATCTGCGGCGTATGCTCCGATTTTCCCTGCTCGATACTCCCAATCGCCAGGGAGTGTTCGGTCCACGTTCCATTGCACGGATCGGCAGGGGCTTCGTACCATGCGTCCGGGCGGACGATATCGGGGCGGCCGTCGCCGTTGATATCACCGATACCGCCGCCGTAGTTCAATTCACGGCTCGAAACGGAGTGCACGACCAAATTCTTCTTTCCGATTTCATACCACCTGGTGTCTTGACAGTGCGGGAGAATCTCAAGCTCTTTGCCGTCGCCGTCTATATCGCACAGGTCGCCGGACTCGAAGTTCACGCCTTCGTCGCTTATGGTCATACGCCAGGTGACGCCCCTATCGCCGGAGTTTCGATACCAGTCAAAGCGTTTGCTGAACCACGAGCAGGTGACCACGTCGGTCAGTCCGTCCTTGTCGATATCGAGCGGTATATTCGTGAAATCATCGTAGTAGCCCTTGCCATTGCTATCGACCGTGTGAGTGTTGCCTTGCGGATCGAGCATACCCTCCAAGAAACGGAACTGGCGCAGCTTCCAGTCCGGGGCCTCGTACCAAAACGAGCCGGCTATGATATCGAGCCTGCCGTCGTTGTTGAAGTCGGCTACGCCGCAGGCCTCTCCTCTAAAGCTCCCGATGCGGTGAGTCTCAAACTTAA
>Ga0315277_10004452_pt1 | contig 18712 bp, 11 predicted proteins | sample YL17G05_15_MG_FD_203695 | JGI IMG/M metagenome (GOLD analysis project Ga0315277, IMG submission 203695) | Sediment microbial communities from Yellowstone Lake, YNP, Wyoming, USA - YL17G05_15 | ecosystem: Environmental > Aquatic > Freshwater > Lake > Sediment | place: USA: Wyoming | collected...
GCCTGTACAGCACGGTGAGCCGGCCGTTCGCCCGGCCGGCGACGGGCAAGATCGCCGTGAAGGTGATCAATCATTATGGCGACGAGGTGCTGAAGGTGTTTGCGGTGTAGCCGCCGGCCGGCACATAAGAGGAAGTGGGGGGGGGTGACAGATAGATGCGAGGTTGGGCTACAAGGCGCAATAGGAATTGGCGCGACATAAGAGTCTTTTCGGGGGCCTTGAGCGCACACTATGTCGCAAAACTGTTTTAGTATTTACAAAAAGCTGAAATTGTGGTATAGTAAAAGTTAATCAACATTCGCCATCGTTGCTCTCATCGCAGACAGTAGCTAGTGGGGGAGGTGAGAGAGCATGAGACTGAAAGCCGATCTTCTCTGAGATCAGTGAGGAGGTTGGCTTTTGCTGTTTCTGAAGTAGTTAAGTGGTACGTCTCAGGCAGTGGTCACCTATGAGTTCGCTGACATGGCGGCTTGGGCCGTCTGGCAGGCCCACGAGGATGTGCAGAAGGTCCTGGATGAACTGCACACCCTGGCGACCAATGTGAGTTTAGAGCTCTGGGGTAAGTACAATCACTCTGAGCGGAGAAAGGAGCAGAGCAATGACCAGCAGAAAACTATTGCAACAGACGTTTAGTTTGACGCTAATCGTGTTGTTACTGGCTGGGTGCGGCGGAGCGCCAGCCGAGCCGACAGCCACACCTACGCTGACCAACACTCCCACCTTAATACCCACCAGCACATCTACACCGACCAATACTCCCACCTTGACACCGACCAGCATACCTACCATAACGCCAACCCCTACCCCGCCTCCTATCAATACTGTCGAGGCGTATCACGCAGCATGGAACGAGGCTCTTGACCTTGAACCAGAAGTTGCTTTCAGCATCACGGCTACTGATGCTGCAATCGAGGCTGCGATGTACTACGCATTGGAGGCTCGAAATCAGATTGAAGATATTGAGAACCTAGATGTAACTATCAGCAGTGGGCAAATCATCCTGGCTTACGTGGGGGGTTACGAGGGCCAAGACAGGACGGGTGAGTTTGTCGCTGTATCATCCGTGGACGAGGAGGGTGAACTGGAACTAACGGTGATAAGCGGCACTGTGTGGATGCTGGTGCTCCAACGGCTGTTCGATGTACTGGCTGGCAGGCTTGATGACACAGAAGGTCAAGTTGATGTCACGTTTACTGATATCGTTGTCAGTGAGGGTGAATTGACCATATCTGGCTTTGTCACGCCGTAATGACTGTAGCGTTACAGCGAGGTGCACCCGACGCAGCTTCCGCGCGGGCAAATCGTAGGCCCGCCGCGCATTCAGGTAGGTTGCTCTTGAAGCTGTTCGCGCCGCAGCCGCCGTGCGAGTGAACTCGCAGCCGTTATACAACTCAGTGCCACAAGTTAAGCATAATCAGTTTGAGCAAAGAAAAGGAGCAAAGTAATGGGCAGCAGAAAACTATTGCAGCAAGCGTTTGGTTTGACACTAGTCTTGTTGATGCTGACTGGGTGCGGCGGAGCGCAAGTTGAGCCGACCACCACGCGAGTGCCACCTACCGCTACCCTTACATTGGTCCCGCCGACACCCACACCCACACCTACACCTACACCCACGACTGGTACCATTACGGGAATGGTTCTCAATGACGATGGGAAACCGCTAGTAAATACCTACGATCAAGAGACTCTGATTGTAGCACTCTTCTGCCCCAGCAACGACTCAGATACTGAATGTCTCCACGAAGGCTTCTGGGATATGGATACGAGTGTTATGTTTGACTCCATTTGTGAAGCCGACGATACAGCAAGTAACTGTCTACTTCATTTGGGGCAGGGTGCTGCTTCTGTTGAAGCTGATGGAAGCTACACCATAGCTGATGTTCCTCCAGGACAGTATGGGCTCGTCTTTATGTTTAGTGGCCCGGGACTAACGCAAACTTCGATTTGGCGTGATGTCGAGTCAGTCCAGGCAGGTGAAATTACCGAGTATGATATCGCAACGGAATTGCATAGAAAGTGAGGAGACCCAGTAATCACGATGGCGAAGCTGTTCAGTCTGGAGCAGTAATCAGCGGTTGTGTTTACTGGGTGCAGTGCCCTCCTGGATTGGACAACTACGGAAGTGGTAGAAATGATGAACGCTATAGTTTGAAACAACGATATTGTACGGGAGGCAGTTCTGGAGTTGTTGTTGGATAGGGAGAGTGGCCGCATAGTTATGGTCGGCGGGGCGGTCGCCCACCCCGCCGCCACTCCCGAACCGGACGTGAGACTTTCACCTCATCCGGCTCTTCAGTACGTGGGTCTTTGTCATAGACACCGTTGGCCGTGTACGCGGTCGTGGCAGTGGCCGTGGAGCAGCACCAGGTTGGTGAAGCGGTTGTTGTTCCGGTTGCCGTCCTGGTGATGTACTTCCAAGATGTCCTCTGCCGCGAAGCGTAGCCCACACTGGGCACAACAGCCTGATCGCTCGGTTTGATGAGCGTCTTGATGCCCGGCTGCCAAAAAGCGGGCTGCGCTGGACCGTCACACCGGCCGGAGAGCCGTCTGGTCTGGCACGTGGCTCGCCCCAAAGGCGTTCGCCCCAGGCCGGATGGCGCTTCACGTGTGCGGATGGGCTGCCCCTGGCTCAGTTTAGTTCAACACGGATTATGCGGCGGCTGCGCGCCGCATGAAACCTATTCGTTAGCCGCCTGACTCTTTCACATTAAGAGCCATGTGAGGAAGTAAATACGAGGGTTACAACTCTAATCGAGCGTGAGATGATACCTCAAACCCTCCACCAAGTCGCCGTACTTGCTCTTGAAGCAGACGTTCAACCTGACGTCCTCTTTCCCACCCCTGCAGACCAGCAGCACATTGTTCATCCCCTTATCCAGCACCACGTCGTCAATCTTCAGATCCAGGTCGTCTCCCTGGGAATTCTCATAGTCCGCATAACAGTGCCCGTCCACGAATAGCCTGAAGGAAGCGTTGATCTTCAGGTACAGGTCAGGGACGATGCTGCTGTCCGGCAGTTCGTTGTTCACACGCCTGGTGGGGTCCCGGTTGACGTCGGATTCAACGAAGACGGTGAGAAAGTACGTCTTGCCCGCACTCTCAGGGATGGCGATGACCCCTGCCCTTTTTTCAACTGGCCTCATCCAACCATAGACCCCTTCTCCCAGGTTGTTCAACGTATAGTTCCGGTCGCGGAAGTGGGCCTCCATCTCGTCGTACTCGACGTGTTCCTGGTACGGAAGCGCCATGAAAGATTCAATGCCATAGTCCCTGTCTGCCTTCACGGTTCTCAAAAGATGGGTATGGATGGAGGCCCCCAGGTTGCCGAGAAGGCGGGTATACACCCGCTTGATCTTGTCGTTGCCCCTGAGCGGCCTGATCTGGCTCAGCAGGACAGCGCCCTTGCCGATGGCCTTGACCACGCCGTAGCATTTTGGCTCGCATTCCGCCTCCTCGGCCATCGTGGCGATGGCAGTTTTCAAGTATTCCCCGTCGAGACCCCGGACGAAATAGTCGTACCAGGGATTCTTGACGCTCTCGAACACGTTTGCTCCACCGGCCAGCCGAATAGCGTTTTGACACAGGATGACGTTCTCTTTGTTGGCGGGCGTGTAAGTGACTCTCTCGAAATGGCACAGGTCGTGGGGCGCCAGTCCCCTGGTCACTGCGTGAGGATTGGCCTTGACCTGGTAGACGGCGGCCTCTTCGACCTGCACAGCCACACCCACCAGCGCGGCCAGGAGCGCCTGGTGGCGCGGCTCGACCGGTAGCACCACGAGCCGGCCGCCGCGTTCGACGTAAGCGTGCAGCCAGCGTGACTTTTGCTCGTCCAGCGCGTCCGGGTCCAGGACGAGGAGCGAATAACCCCCTGCCTCATCTGCGCCTGATACGGGCGTACACTCCAGCCCTATCTCTCTCACAAAGCCTTCATGAGCGGAACCGGGCAGCGCGAGCAACGCCGCCCTGCCCATGGGGTTCCCTTCGTGCTCGATCCCATAGTCGAGCACGTTTCTCAGGAGCAGAGAGGCCGGGGGAACCTGGTCAAAGTTGGCGATGAGGTCTACCTGGTTCAGAACCACCTTCCCCTGGCTGATGGTGTATTCAACCAGCGGCGTCCACAGCAAGCCACCCCAGCCGAAATCGCCTTCACCGCATTCCAGGAGGATGGTGAAATCGCCCTGGACCGGCTTGTGGAAGGCGTTTTGAACCATAAAAGCACATCCGGGTTGGTTGATATTGTCCGCGCCCCAGAACCTCAAGTCCTCATCCACCAGTCCCCTGAAGATGGGGTGGACCTCGTCGTTCATGAAGGTGCTGAAGAAGCGCCTGCCGGACAGTGCCACCTCGCCGGGCGTCTCCCGGCTTTGCTCCAGGATGAGCAGGAAGCCGCCCCCGGCTACGAAATCTTGCAGGGCAGGCTGGAGTGCTGCCAGTTGCCCTTCGAAGTCTTTGCCGACGACGAGAACGTCCAGGCCGCTGAGCGAGCCGGCACTGCAGTCCGCAAGCCGTTCCAGCCGGTCCAGCAGCCGGGCGAGGACCGCATAACTGGCGTCGTCACCCAGCAGGGCCACCCGTTTGTTGCGAGTGTGGATAGGAGCGTCCTTATCGCTCTGAGGATAGATTTTGTACGCCAGGCCCAGCGTGTGAACCGGGTCGCCGCCGTGGTAAAGCGCCAACTCAAGCGTGAGAACTTTCGTCTCCGCCACGTCGGGCAGGGGGAAGGCCAGGCCCCATGCGCGGCGCTCGCCGGGGGCGTGGGTAAAGGTCTGCTCTCCCTCGCCAATGCATTCACCATCGCCGGCCAGCAGCCGGCAGGTGATTTTCGCGTCAGCCGCTTTCTCGGTGTCGTTGTAGATGCTGAAACTGCGGCTCAAGGCATTCCCCCCGAAGAAGGCGGTGTTGTACTCGTTGGGGACAATCGTCACCGGCTTGAAGGCAGCCTGGACGTGCTTCCAGGAGGGATTGGGCCGCACCAGCGGCTCGGCGGGCGCGTAGCCGTTGTTGATGGTCAGCGCGTGCCGCCTGATCCCCTTCGGCTTCACGCCAGGCGTAGACAGATCGTCCCAGGTCAAGGGAATATCGGCGTGGGGCAGCGTCTTGACCATATAGTTGGCCATATTAAAAGGGGTGACGCCGGTGACTTGCTCCCGCCGGGCATACTCGATGAACAGCCGCTCGTGCAGGCCGATGCTGTCCAGGCAGGCATCAAAACTGAGGTAAGCGCCAGGCCCGGCCAGTGCAGTGCACACCTGCGGCGCGACGTAATGCCATTTGCCGTGTTCCCCAAAGATGAGAGGCTTGTCCTTCTGCCAGCCGGCGACGGTCCCGTCAATGTTATAGTGCATGCTGATGATTTCCATTTCGGCGGGGTCCACCAGCCGGTTGTCCCCATCGTAGGAGACAGGCCGGGTGCCGTCCAACTCTTTGATGGCCCTGGTCAAGCCTGGCATGGCCGCCCTGTAGCCATCCCGGCCATCCACCCAGCGCATCTCGTTCTGCATGCTCCAGATGATGATGCTGGGGTGATTACGGTCCCTGAGTACCAGGGAGCGCAAGTGCTGGCGGCAGGCGTCAATGAATTGGGGATGGTCCGCCTGGACGTTTTTGCTGGAGCCGTAGATGGCGCTTTCATCTACGACGAGCATGCCAGCCTCATCGGCCGCATCCAGGTAGCATTCGGGATAGGGCATGGCGTGCAGGCGGACGAAGTTGATGCCGGTCTCCTTGCAGGCCCGATACCAGTTGAGGGCATACTGCTTGTTCTGCTGGAGAAACCCCTGGTAGTGCCAGGCGTCGCCTCGCAGGTTGATGGGCGTGCCGTTCAGGTAGAATCTGTGGCGCTCGATCCACACCTCTCGAAAGCCAAAGCGCGTGTCGAACCGATCCACGCTTCCCCCTGGGCCGATCCACTCCGCCTGGAGCGTATACAGGTGGGGGTGCTCCGGCGACCAGGGAATGGCGTCCGGCCAGGATTCCTCCAGCCGAAAATGGGTCACCTGCCCCGGCTCGAGACTAACCTGGCCAGACGCCATCTCCTTCACCGGGGTGCCCCCATCCACGATCCGCAGCCTGACAGCGCCCCGGCGGCGCTCGGACTGGTTGGCCACAGACACGGTGACGACGATCCGCCGCTGTCGCACCGAGGTCTCGACGTGCACGTCCTGAATGTACAGCGGGGGCCGGTATTCCAGGTACACGTCCTGCCAGATGCCCCGGCCCATCTGAGCAAACCACGAGCCATTCGGGGCCAGCACTTTCTTCCCCGTCCCGGTCAAGATGCTCTCGAAGGGGCCGCACCACACCTTTAGCTCATTGCCGTCCCCATTTCTCACCTGACCGGTAATGTCAACCTCAATGGGCAGGTAGGCCTCATGGCTCTGCTTGACCTGCTCGCCATTGACGTAGACTGCCGAGCGCTGCAGAACACCCCCCAGGATCAAAAAGACCCTCTCATCTCCCGTCTGGTGGACGGCAAAGGGCCTGCCGACCACGCCCGCTTCGGCCTCGTTCCACGTGGGGGGATAGCCGAACAAATCGTAAGGCTGAAAGGGGGCTGCCGGGTTGATGACCCAGCGCCAACTAGAGGGCACTCTGATCTTTTGCTCCTCCCAACGGCAATCCTGGAGCGCTTGTTCGGGACTTTGACCCCGGTAGTCGGGCGAAAAATCCCATTCACCGTTGAGACAAATCCTATCCCTCATATTTGCGTCTCCTCTGCAGAGGTTAGGTACCCAGTAGTTGCTTCAGGAAGCGGTCTAATACGGGGTTCACCCCGACGAATCCTCTCAGCCTCAGTGTAGAAAGAACCAGTTCGCCCCTCCCGTATGGCACGTATCCTACAACCGGCAGTCTTCTCTTCGGCCCCTGTGCACTGCCAGAGAATTCGGGTTTCTGGTAGGTGAAAACGAGCGGTACGATCTGCTGGCAGTCAATATATCTCTCGGCGATGAAATCAAGCCCGTCATTGTCTTCGTTATACCAGAAGGAGAAATCTTGCGGCCCAAACTCCCTGGTGTGCGCTTCTTGCGCATTTCTGGCCACAAAGGTCAGCCCATTCATGTCTTTCAGGGAAATCCGTAGGCCCTCGACCTGCAGGCTGTCCTGCGCAATGCCGTCCAACGTGAAGAGCGCTCTCGAGCCTGCTGCCACCCAGTCCAGAATGGGGTGGCCACACGTTCGATAATCCTGCCATGAACTGATGATGATTCTTTCCGGCCTCTCCTCAGCCCCCGCTCGACAGGGTACAACGTTGACACCCAACTTCTCAAACAGGTCGCCCATTCCCGTACCCACGTGCATAACTGGTATACGGCATGGGGTTGTCCCTCTCTCAAAGGCCTCTAAAACCATCCTTTCCACATTTACGACGTTTCCTTCTGCATCCAACAGCGCCGCGTCAACGAACAAGGTCTCTCTGTCACACACCTCGGGCACGTCAACAGGTATCGTCCCTGCGTAAGTGGGAAACACGGCTTTTGCATCTACGTTGACCTCAAAGGAGCCGTAATCCTGGCCTGCCTTCCTCACGGTAGCAATCACCTTGTAACCCCGCACATCCACAGGCGTATCGTTCAAAACCCAGGCCTCCACCTCGACGGTTTCCCCGCCGTAGGCCTTCCACCGGTCACAGCGCAGGTTCACCCTGATCGGTTCGAGGCTCTTCTGGAAGGCAAAGTAGGCCGGCTTGGGGACTCTATCCACGCCCACCACGGCCTTCATCCAACCTGAGGGCCAGGCGTCAATGAGGAGATGAAGCGCAGATGACACGACCACGTCCGAGCGCCTTCTGAGTGCATCCGTCACAATGGCGGTAGCAAATGCCTGGTGGGCCTGGCTTTCCCTGATCCAGTCCTTGATCCGGCTTTGCTCCTCGAACCAGTCCCCGTGCATGCTGTGGGTCTGGGCGCACATGATCCGGTCGGGCCGCCACTCCGCGTCGTCGTCTTCAGGCACCCACTCTTTGGGGTAGGTTTTCATCATCACGTCATGATTGTCCAGGCCCTCGGCCCCATACTCCCCGCAGCCGGCCTTCCATCCCCTTTTTAGCGGGGGGAGATGCCCCTTGTAGAGCCTTCCCACCGGTAGAGCGTGGTTCGTATACCACAGCGTGTAACAATGAAAATCGGATAGCCCTGTGGCCGTGGGTGGATCATAGTCCCCTTCTACGTTCTTCACGACGCGGTCTGGGTTTTCTAGCAGGATGGCCTGCCTGGCGGCTGCAAAGAAAGCCTCCAATTCACTCCTGTAGAGATGCCGGTGCCCTTTTTCGGCATAAGAAACGTAGAGCCGTTCTTCCTCTTGCCCCTCGTACTTGCCAATTGGGAAAGGCTCGTTGATGAAAGTGACCATAATCGAGGAAGGATGGCTGCGGATCAGCCGCTCCATCTCCCCTACCTGCCGGACCGCCTCGCTGAACTGATTGCGTCTCAAGTAGCCGAACAGAGGGAAATCGCATTGATGCATCAGGCCTAGCATATCGAAGTAGTCATAGATCTCCTCCTGGACGGGCCGCTGGGTGACGCGGTAATAGTTCATGTTGGCCAGCTTGGCAATGAGAATATCCTCGACTAACTGGTCATAGTCCCCTCTCATCACACACTGCTGGAGATGGCCCATCTCGTTGGCACCCCGCAGGATGATGGGTTGGTTGTTCAGGTAAAGGGTGCCCTGCGGTTCACTCCCCTCGTCCATGTGGAACTTGCGCATGCCAAACCGGCAATCCTTCTGATCTTCCAGCCTCCCGTCGCGGACGACGGAAGCGCGAAGCGTGTACAGCCAGGGCTCTTGCGGGCTCCACAGCCTGTATTTGGACAGCGGGAGCGTGATGCGGTAGTAGTTGACCCCGGGCCCCGCCGGCGCCACCCGGCACACAACGTCTGCCAGTGGCCCCCCATAGAAGTTCCTGGGGTATACCGACAGCCTGAGGTCGAGCGCCTGATTGTGGGGCTGTGCGTGCAAGACCTCCACCCAGGCCTCGATGCAGGATTGATCTACGTCGGGCCGGGCAAACAGGGCATGGATGAACAGCGTGGCCCTTTCTTCCAGGAAGACCTTGTTGGTTATCCCGGCCCCCGGTGGACAGTGATGCCACCCCTCAAGCGGATCATCCCAGCCCGGCCCGGTGGCAGCGTAGAGTTTGTCTCCATCCATCTGCTCGCCCTGGACCTCGTGGCCGAGGGTAGGGAGATCGTTTCTGACCTCCACCACGAGGACATTGTCCCCGTGATAGCGCAAGGATTCGGTTACGTCGAACTCGAACGGGGCAAAGAAGCCTTCGTGGCTGCCCACACAGCGACCGTTCAGGTAGACGCGGGCAACGTAATCCACGCCCAGGAAGCGCAGGAATATCCTTTTGCCCGGCCTGCTCTGACCCTCAAGGACAAACTCCCTGCGGTAGAACCCGGTCCACTTGCCCACCGGCCCCCGATAGTCCGGGATGGTGACCTCCTCCCATTGCCCCTTGCCTTCCAGCACGCGCGAGAAATCGCTGTCTTCCGAGGTTTCATAGCGAAACTGAAACTGCCCGAGTTCCGTGACGGGCCTCTCCAGGTCAGGGACGGGCGTATGGTTCTCCATAAAGGGCCGGTATCTGTCCCGCAGGCCGGCCAGATGCTCCTGGAACCTCTGAAGGTTCTCCGCATACGAGCACTCTACGATGCGCGCTGCGACGAGGGTGGAGGACTTGAGATAGTGTCTCTCATAGCCCAGGGGCGGCGACTGAACCAGCACGTCTTTGCCCACCGGGTGATGTTCAAGCGCGACCCTGGCGAAGAAGTCTTGACCGGCCACTTTATTTCTCCGTTACCGCCGTATCAGTTGCCTTCCCAGCGCTTCTTCGTACATGGCCAGGATATTCTCGATTGGAGTGTCCGGCTGGATCGCGTGCGTAGGAGCCAGGATGTATCCACCGTTTTCGCCCAGGATGGAGATCGTCTTTCTTACTTCCCGGCGAACCTCGTCCTCCGTTGCGTAAGGCAGCAAGTGTTGGATGTCAATGGCCCCGTGGAAGGTGATCCTATCCCCAACCATCCGCTTGAGTTTCTCGATTTCCATGTTGCGGGCACCCACCTGGATGGGGTCCAGTATGGTGACCCCCACATCAATGAATTCGGGGATCAGGTCGGCAACGGAGCCACAGGAATGAAAGAAAATCTCCACGTCGAAATTGTGTTTGATCTCCCGGTAGAACCTGGTATAGATCGGCTTAAAGTATCTGCGGAACATCGCTTTCGAGATCATCAAACCGTTCTGGGTGCCATAGTCCCCGCCGCCGCTCAGTTCGTGGATTCTTCCTCCACCTGCCTCCAGGGTCTTCAAGGCGTGCTCTAGCCGATACTCGTTGTGTTTCTCGATCATCGCCACTGCCAGGTCTTGGTCGAGGGCAAGGGTCATCAGGAACTTTTCGTCACCGACCCACATACACAGGTGCTGCAATCCAGAGGGATCCCCGTGGGCGGCAATCCAGAACTGCCCTTCTTCCTCCAGCGCATCTATCTGCTCTGGAATGGAATCGAAATCCCACCAGGAGATGTGACCATTCCACCCATATCTGCCTTCGAGATCGTCTGTCTTCTCTACGTCGGCCCACGGGAAATGCACAATGGCCTCTGTCGCGCTCCCATCGGGCAGAGGAATGCGCTTGTACCTCGGTCCTCCGTAGACGATCCTCTCTTGACTGCCGTCGTCGAAACTCCTCAGAGGAGGGCCGATGTACTCGGGGCCCACGCTCCTTCGATCAATCCCCAATATCTTCAAAAGATCATCCATCGAGTCTGTTCCCAAGTACTCGTACAGTCTCTCGACCACTTCCTTGTCCGCCGAAAAATCACACGGCACGCGATCCGGCTGCTTGTGGCTGACAGCCGCCTTTACCCGCTCGTATGAGTTCACGACAACCTCCAGCCCTGAATTACAAGAGCGCTACACATCAACCCCTCTCAAGCAGTGTGCAAGGACGACCTTCTAGCATCACAGGGGCGACCTGGTCGCCCCTGTGATGCGAAACGTTAGCCCTTGTCGTCTCAGCGATCGGTGATGAACGCTCGCAAGTTCGTTACCGAGCCTTGCAGGCCTGTGGACCTATGCCGCCCACGCGTCAATCTGTTTCTGGACCTCGGCAATGACCGCCTCAATGCCGGCATCCTTGAGCCCCTGTTGGAGCTTGGGCAGCGTCTCGTCCACGTCAGCCAGCCCTTCAATGAGCGGCAAATACATCTCACTTACGACGTTGGAGATCTGGCTCATTTCAGTCTTCACATTGTCCTGGACAAAAGCAAAGCCCAGCACGGGGGAGGGTGTGGCTGCGGCATTCATATCGCGCGTGGCCTGCCATATATCCCCCGCCGCTGCCGCCTCAGTCCAGTAGTAGGAGTTGAAGACACAGCCAAACATCCAGTCGGTGTTGGGATGGTACCCACAGGTCTCCCCCGTCAGTCCCTCCGGGTATCCAATCAACTTCTTATTCTCGTCCACCCACACCCAGTGCTTGCCCTCGATGCCGTTGCACATCAGGTTGTAGAAGACAACGTCGGTGTTGAGCAGTTCCAGGAACATCATGGCCCGCGCCGGGTCCGCACACGTGCGGCTGATACCGTTGAGCGTAGCGGTTACCCCTCCGGTGGCTAGGATCCATGGGCTCATACCCTTGGCGACGTAATCGAATCCATACTTGGCCTTGGCTTCCTCCGTGCCACCCGGCTTGACGAGATGGAATTGGATATGCCCCGTCTCGCCGGACCTGATCAGCGCGTCTCGCTCCTCGACCGCCAGCGGGTCAGTCAGGTAACCAGCGTTCTTCCACTTGCGGACCAACTCAAGGGACTGCTTGAACTCCGGCCTGTCCACTACGTTGAGGCCCTTGCGGGTAGAGTCCTCGTACTGTACCCCCACCAGTGTGCAATTGCCCAGGATTTCCAGCACCGGGTCCAACCCCCAGTACTCGGCCATCCAGACCACGCTGCGGTCTTGCTCCACGGCTACTGGCGTTCGGCCCTCCCCATCCTTGAGGGTCTTTAGAGTTGGCTCTACATCCTCATACCTCTTGAGGGGAGTCAGATCAATCTTGTACGTCTCCGCCAGGTCTTTGCGGAGACCAGAGACTCCCCAGTCTTTGACAAAGATCTGCTGGTTGATCACCCCATATATCTTGCCTCCCACCCGGGTAGCATCCCAGGTGGTGGGCGCCATGCTGGCCCACAAGCCCGGCGCGTTCTCGGACAGCAGATCGTCCAATGCGACGAGGTTGCCGTTGGCGACGCTCTGCGCGTAGTTGTTGATCCACGGCGCGGTGAACTCGAGGTCAACCTTTTCGCCAGCAGCAGAGGCCAGATTGATCCTTTCCTGGAACGAGCCCCAGTCTACCGGCTGGAGCTTGATAGTGGCGTTGAACTGCTCTCGTGTGACCTTGCTCAACTCCGCCGCGACGAGGTCCACGTCGGCGGGCACAGTGGCGGGATACGTGTACACCAGCTCAATCTCCGGCAAAGCTGCTGGAGGTGCCACGGTGGGTTCACCAGCGGATGAGACGGTGGGCGCAGTCGCCGGTTGCGGCGTCGCCTTGGGGCCGCAACTGGCGAGGGCGGTCCCTGCCGCCGCCATGCCGGCCAGCTTGAGGAACTGGCGACGACTTATGAAATTAGATTTTCCGTGAGACATTCTACTCCTCCCAAATGCTACGTATGTGGCCATCCAGATAGATAATCGTCCGTTTTGCTTGGGAATCTCAATTTGCCTCTCTGTGCAGTATCTTGACCTCCTTCACGTACTACTTGAGCGCGCCAACGGTGATACCCTTGATAAAGTAGCGCTGCACCAGCAGAAATGCCAGCGCCGCCGGGCCGGTGGCCAGCACGGCCATCGCCATGCGTACTGTCGCGATCGGTGTACTCATGCCTGTGGTCATGGGATTGGCGGCCATGGCCCGGGCGTTGGTCAAAATGGTGTACAACATGTATTGGAGGGGCTGGAGTTTGGGCTCGTTGATAAACAACAACGCCAGCCACCAGTCATTCCAGTACATCAAGATACAGAACAGGCCGATTGTCGCCAGGGAGGGCGTGGACAGCGGCACGACGAATTGAAAGAAAATGCGCCATTCACCCGCACCGTCAACGCGCGCGGAGTCTAGCAACTCCTCCGGCAACTGGGCAAAGTACGTGCGCAACAACAGCACGAACCAGGGCACGATCAGGTACGGCAGGATCAGCGCCTCTACTTTGTCCTTGAGGTGAAGGCCCTGTGTGAGCCAGATGTACCACGGCACCAACCCGCCGTTGAACAGCATGGTGAAGAAAACGTAGAACGAGAGCTGCTTGCGGTATTTGAACCTCGAGCGAGACAGCGCATAGGCCAGTAGCGACATCAACAAAAGGCCAATCGCGCTGCCCACGAGCGTGACGAACGTCGTCACGCCATAGGAGCGCAGGATTTGTGACGGCACCTTCAAGATGTACTCGTAAGCAAACGTGGTCCAGTGCCGCGGCACGAGGGGGTACCCGTACCTGGCAATGTCGGCCTCCTCTGAGAAAGACGACGAGAGGATCAAAAACAAGGGCAACATGCAAGCCAGGCCAACCAGTGCGAACAAGACGTGGATGCAGGTCTGCGTCAGTTGAGACCTGATCCGGTAGAAGCGGTTGGAGTAGATGTCTCTCATCAAACGACCCCCTGAATCAAAACAGCGACTTGTCCGGATCTATGCGCCGGACGATCAGATTGGAGCCCAAGACGAGCAAGAATCCGACAATGGCCTGATAAAACCCCGCTGCCGATGCCATCCCGATATCTCCTGTAGTCCTCAGTGCCCGGAACACGTAGGTGTCAATGACGTTCGTCGTTTTGTAGAGCAAGCCCTGGTCGCGCGGCACCTGATAGAACAGCCCGAAGTCAGCGTAGAAAATGCGCCCGATGGACAATAGCACGTTGATGACGATGAGGGGCACCAACAGTGGCAGGGTGATGTACAAGGCCTGCTGCCAGCCGGTTGCGCCATCAACTTTGGCCGCTTCGTAATACTCGGGGTTGATCGCCAGGATCCCGGCAAAGTAGACAATGCTCCAGAAGCCGACGCCTTTCCACAGGTTCACCAGCGTCAGAATGGGCCGCCAGTACCCTGGTGTAGAATACCACTGCAATTTCTCGAATCCCCAGCTCACGAGCAGCCGGTTGACCAGCCCGGCATCGGTGCTCAAGAAGCCAAATACGAAAGCCGACACGATGACGTACGAAATGAAATAGGGAAAGAACAGCGCCGACTGATAAAGGCGGGCCAAAGGGTGATGATGAATCTGGTACATCAGTAGCGCTATGGTCAGCGACACGATTAAGGTGGCAATGATGAACAAACCGTTCATGAAGAGTGTGTTGAAGGTGATCTCCCGCGCGGCTTTGGTGGCAAACAAGTAGGTAAAGTTGCGCAGCCCCACCCATGCGCTTCTCCACATCCCCAGATTGTTGCGATAATCCTTGAACGCGATGACCAGGCCAAACAGCGGGACGTAAGAGAAGATCAAGATCCACACGGCGGCCGGCGCAGCCATGAGTATCCAGGGCAGATTTTGCTGCCACTCGCGCCGGCGGCGACTCTGCGTGGTGGAACGGTCTGACGTGGCTCTGAAGCGCTCTCTCCTGGTCCTGGCCTCGGCCTGGGCAGGTTGGTTCCTGGCAAGTTCTAACATCTATCACCTCGATGCATGCGGTGGATTTGTGGGGCGGGCGGTTAAGTGAGGAATTGCTACCCCACTACACCTATATTATAATACACTCCACCCGCCAACGGGGGGCAAAGCGGCCAAATAGGGGACACCGGGAGGCCAGGATCCGAACATGGAATACGGTCATGCCAGTGAAGAGTTCGTGCGCGAGCTACACAGGGCGCTACAATACCTCTACGACCCGACCGAACTACGCAAGAGCGTGCTATTGACACTCTTCGCTGTGGATATGCAGCGCCATCCGCTGTCAACTCTGGGCAAGATCCTGACAGATGCGATCCAGGCGCTCAGGCCAGCGGACAACGTACCACTCAGTTCAAACGCCTGGCGCGTCTATCACGTGCTGACTTATCGTTACGTGGAACGGACCAGGCAGAAGCAGGTGGCGATTGATCTGGGCTTCAGCATCCGGCAGTTGCGACGCCAGGAGAACGAGGCAGTGCACGTATTGGCAGACTATCTGTGGGGTCACTATGACCTGGAAACCCAGGCGCGCCATCTCACAGCCACACCATCCCAGGCCTGGACTGAAGAACAGGGCACTCTGCCAAATGCAAGCACCCCCGGCCGAGAACAAGAACTGGAATGGTTGCGGGAATCGTTCCCGAGTGAAACTGCCGACGTGGCAGGGGTGATCGGAGCAGTTCTCAGAAACATCGCTCCGTTGATGCAGGCGGCAGGCGTGCAGGTGGAGTGCAGGATAGCGGAGGACCGCCCGCCTGTGACCGGGCAACTGGCCACGCTGCGCCAGGCCCTGCTGAATTTGCTCACCGCAGCCGTGCAATCGGTCCCAGGCGGGCGGGTACAGGTGGCTGTCGAAACTGACGCGGCCGGGATACACGTGCACGTGCAGGCCATGGACGGCGAGGCTAGCTCGTGGGCTACGAATGGCGAGATCATGGAGCACTTGCAGATGACTCGCCAACTGATTGACCTTTTCGGGGGAGAATTGGATCTGGTAGCGGTGCAAAGCGGAGCGCAGCCATTTGCCGCCACGCTGGTGCTATCGGCGGCCGAACAAGTGCCGGTGTTGGTGATTGACGATAACGCCGACACACTGCGGCTGTTGCAGCGCTACCTGGCGGGGACGCGCTACCGCTTCACCGGCGCTCGCGACCCGCAACAGGCGCTACTGCTGGCAGAGGAATCGGCACCCCACATCATTGTGATGGACGTCATGTTGCCCGGCATAGACGGCTGGGAACTCCTGGGCCGGCTGCGCGAGCATCCCCACATGCGCGCGGTGCCCATCATCGTGTGCACCATCCTGCCGCAAGAGCGCATGGCGCTGGCGCTGGGTGCCGCTGCGTTCATCCGCAAACCGGCCAGCCGGGAGACGCTGCTCACGGCGTTGGATCAACAAGTCGCCCTACGGGCGAAAGGATCGTACTGACCGCCTCAATACAGGCCAAGAGTTGCTGTATAGAGAGGCCACCTCGGCACGTGACCGCCAGCGCGTTGCTCACGATCGGGTGCCCCATGGGATCACGTGCTGAGATGAGGATGACGGGGACGTCGCGCAGCGCGGCCTCCTGGCTCTGGGCGGCCAGAAACTGAAAGCCGTCCATCGCCGGCATGATCAGGTCGAGCAGAATGACGTCCACCTGTTCTCGGCGCAGGATTTCCAGCGCCTGCCGGCCGTCGAAGGCCCTCAGCACCCGGTATCCACGGTCGGCTGAAACCAACATGCGCTGGAACAAGCGCACGGCATCCGGCTCGTCGTCCACGATCAGCACCGTCTTCACGTCTCGCTGCAGGCGATCTATGGCCCCCAACAACACGTCCCGCGAGATTGGCTTGAGCAGATAATCGGACACTCCCAGAGTACCGGCTGCCTGTTCCACCCCGGGTATCGAACAGATGAGTGCCGGGAGGCCATACGGCAACGCCGTAGACTGGTTGACCTGCTGCAACGTCTCACCCACGCGGACGTCATTGATCAACAGCGCCTGGGCCGGAACCTGGGACAACTCCAGGAGTGCTTGTTCAAGATTGGCGACGGGCGTAATTTCGGCACCAGCCAGGTAGCGACCAAGCAGCCGCTGCATGGAGTTGCCACCCTCCATAACTACCAGCCTGGGACGGACGGGAGCGGGCCGCAGCCGGAAGGGCCGGTGGCGCTCCTGGTACGGCTGGTAAGGGTTGAACCAACGCAGAGCGCCGCTGTCCAGAGGCGCTGGTAGATCTATGGGCAGGCGGAAGAAGACGGTCGTTCCACGCCCTGGCTCGCTTTCAACCCACATCTTGCCGTCGTGCAGCTCCACGAAGCTCTTACTGATACTCAACCCCAGCCCGGTGCCGCCGTAACGGCGGCGGATGGTGCCGTCCAACTGCTGAAATGGCTGGAACAGCCTGTCCTTGTCCTCCTCTGCGATGCCCGGGCCGGTGTCGGCCACACTGACCACTACTTCGTTACCCTCTTGCGATGCCCGCACCTGCACTCCCCCCTGCTCCGTAAACCGGCCGGCGTTGCTCAACAGGTTGAGCACCACCTCGCGGATACGGGTGCGGTCACAGAAAACCAGCGGCAAATCCTCAGGTATCCCCGTTTGCAGAGCCAAGCCCTTGGAAGCGAAGAGCGGGCGCACGGCGACGGCAGCAGCCTCGACGATCTCTGCTAACGAGACACGTTCTTTGGTGAGTGCCATCTGCCCGGCCTCAATCTGGCTAAGGTCCAACACGTCGTCAATCAGGCTCGACAGGTGTTGGCTGTTGCGCAAGACGACGGTCAGATCGGCCAACAAAGTCTCTGGAATGCCCCAACCGTACGTCTCCGGCGTTTGCGTGATCATCTCGCAGAAGCCAATGATCATGTTCAGCGGCGTCCGCAGCTCGTGGCTGACGTTGGCCACGAACTGCTCCTTGGCTCGCCGTTCATCTTCGGCGGCCTGGCGCAGAGCCTGTGCCTGCTGATTCAGCCGGGTCAGTTGCACGTTGGCGGCGGTCAGGTCCTCCAGCGTTTCGTGGAGCTGCACCTGGTAGTCACGCGCCTGCTCCAGCAGGGTTTGACTTTGCTCGTAGCCGGACCACGCCCACTGGACGGCCGCCAGCAAGGGGCATAACGTCAGCCAGATCATTCCCAGCGTGCCCCACATGCCCATCAAGGCGACAGTGCGCAGGGCAGAAGTATCCGGCAGGAGCGAGGGCGGCGCGAACAGCAACAGAAAAGTACACGCCCCTGCCATTCCCACACCGGCAGCCCGGCTGATCGCCAGCGTGGCCAATCCGACCGGCAATGCCAACAAACACACGGCTGCTACCAGGTCACACCAGGTCACCACGAGCAGGTTCGTCGCCAGGCAGCCGAGCACCAGGATCCAGGCCGCGGCCGTGTAACTCCATCGCCGCACGATCCAGACAGCCACGACCAAAAGAAACAGTGCCAGCGCGGGCACCGTGCTCTTGAGCGGATCGGGCAAGGCCCAGACACCGCTCAGGAGGATCACGCCCGCCACACATATTCCTGGCAGCGCCAGTGAAAGCGTCTCGCTCTGCAACTGCTTGATGAAAGCCGCCAGATCAGAGGACCAGGTGGATGCCTTGCCAGAGTCTTGAGCAGACATGCGGGGTTCCTCCACAAGACAGGGTTTCCAGTGCGGACAAGATGGCATCTTGTCCTACAGTTTCGAAGCAGGGTGGTCCTTATCGTACCATGCATGGCCCAGGACTGCAAAAAGGCAATACGGCAAAGTCACCCCGTTGAGGTGGCTGCGGACGGCGCTTCACGTGCGCGGAGGGGCTGCCCCTGGCTCAGTCCGCGGCGCGGACCCCAAGCGTGGTTTTGCCTTAATCTCCAAGTGGGAGTACAATTTAGTTGCAGATCAGTACGACCGGCTTAGTTCAGCACGGATTATGCGGCGGCTGCGCGCCGCACGAATCCTATTCGTTGGCCCGCTGTTATTGAGGAGAAAGGACTGAAACGTGAGGTGTAAATCACAAGTCGGGTTTGCAGTCGCGGCCATCATCGTACTGGCGGCGGCCTGTGCGCCGGCCACGACGCT
>Ga0315277_10004454_pt1 | contig 18703 bp, 14 predicted proteins | sample YL17G05_15_MG_FD_203695 | JGI IMG/M metagenome (GOLD analysis project Ga0315277, IMG submission 203695) | Sediment microbial communities from Yellowstone Lake, YNP, Wyoming, USA - YL17G05_15 | ecosystem: Environmental > Aquatic > Freshwater > Lake > Sediment | place: USA: Wyoming | collected...
CGCGTCGAATTACCTCGTGAGCCCGCTGCGCTATCCCCGCGAACAGGCGGAGGAATTCGTGTGGTTCTGGAAGAAGGGGCTCAGACTCCGCATAGGAAACCTGGCCAGTTTCGGAGGGACGGCGCCCGTGACGCTTGCGGGCGGAGTGGGGCTCGCGCTTGCGGAGACGCTGGCAATATCGTTCATACATCACGTCTTTTACGCCGACACGGGGCTCGAACTTGCAGCGCCGATTGCGCCGATCGACATGCGCTCGGGCTTCATGCCGTACGGGCGGCCGGAGCAACTGCTTGCGGCGCTTGCGACAAAGGAGATCTGCGAGTATCTCGGCACGAACGATGACGCGGCGCTCGGCACGGCGTGCGGCTCGAAAGAAGCCGACGTGGAGTGCGGCCTTACGAAAGGCTTCGCCGCGGGGCTTCAGTTGGGCGTACTCGGCAAGGTGCAATGGTCGTTCGGGAAGTATTCGACCGACGAGGTGATCGACCCGCGCGTGATGGTGATCGAGGACGAATTTCTTGGCGCGCTGCGGCGGATGGCCGAGGGCGTAAAGGTGACGGACGAGACGCTGCCGCTCGACGTCGTCAAGGCCGTCGGGCCGGGCGGCGACTATCTTTCGCAGACGCATACGTTCGAGCACTTCAGAGACGAGATGTGGCTGCCGCGTCTCTTTAGCGGAGAGAACATCGAGTCGTGGACCGCGACCGGGTCCGTCAGCATCCTCGAGAAGGCACGCAGGAAGGTCCTCGAAATCCTCGACACGCACCACCCGCGAAACATCAGGCCCGAAACCGAGGAAGCACTTCTGGACCTTATCGACAAGTTCGCCGAGAAGCTCGGCGCGAGCGACTACAAGCGCGAGACGCTGCCGGAATAGAGAGGGGAAAAAGACGAGCGTCCGCACGGGCCAAATGAGAGGGCCCGCCCGCGATCGCCCACCTGCGGGCCCTGAGGCATCGCATCTTCGCGGCAATGAGCCTATACAAGCCCCTGGTCGAGCATCGCGTCGGCGACCTTTGTGAACCCCGCGATGTTCGCGCCGACGACGAGGTTGCCGGCGAAGCCGTAGTCTGCCGCGGTCTCGTAACAGTTCTTGTGGATCGCGGTCATTATCATGTGGAGGCGCAGGTCGACCTCTTCGCGCGTCCACGCCAGGCGCATGGCATTCTGGGCCATCTCGAGGCCGGAAGTCGCGACGCCGCCGGCGTTGGCGGCCTTGCCGGGGCCGTAGAGGATTTTCGCGGCGAGGAAGCGCTCGACGCCCTCGGGCTCCGTGGGCATGTTCGCGCCTTCGGCGACGAGCTTGCAGCCGTTGTCGAGGAGCGTCTTGGCGTCGTCGCCGGTTATCTCGTTCTGAGTGGCCGACGGGAAGGCGCAGTCGCACTTGACGCCCCACGGGCGCTTGCCGGGCAGGTATTGGGCGTTGAACTTTTCGGCGTAGACGCGGATGCGCTGGCGCTGGACGTTTTTCAGGTCCTTGACGAAGTCGAGCTTCTCCATCGTGACGCCGTTCTTGTCGAAGATGCTGCCGTCGGAGTCGGAGAGGGTCACGGGCCTGGCGCCCATCTGCAGGAGTTTTTCGACCGTATACTGCGCGACGTTTCCGGAGCCGGAAACCGTGCAGACCTTGCCTTCAAGGGTCTCGTCACGGGTCTTGAGCATCTCGTTGGCGAAATACACGGCCCCGTAGCCGGTGGCTTCGGGACGGATGAGGGAACCGCCCCAGTTAAGCCCTTTGCCGGTGAGGACGCCCGTGAACTCGTTTTTGAGGCGCTTGTACTGTCCGAAGAGGAAGCCTATCTCGCGGCCGCCGACGCCTATGTCGCCGGCGGGCACGTCCGAGTCCGCGCCCACGTGCCGGAACAGTTCCGTCATGAACGACTGGCAAAAGCGCATCACCTCGTCGTCGGACTTGCCCTTCGGGTCGAAGTCGCTGCCGCCCTTGGCCCCTCCCATCGCAAGCGTGGTTAGCGAGTTCTTGAAGACCTGCTCGAAGCCGAGGAACTTCAATATGCTTGCATTGACGCTTGCGTGGAAACGCAGGCCGCCCTTGTAGGGTCCGATGGCGCTGGAAAACTGTATGCGATAGCCGCGGTTGACGTGGATGCGGCCCTTGTCATCCTGCCAGGGAACGCGGAAGAATATCTGCCGCTCGGGCTCGACGAGCCGCTCGAGGATCGCGGCGTCCTTGTACTTCTTGTGGCGCGCGAGGGCGGGTTCGAGAGTTTCCAGCACCTCGGTCACCGCCTGCAGAAACTCCGGTTCGTTGGGATTTCTCCTCTTTACGGTTTCCAGCACGTCCTGAACGATACCCATTCGTCGTTCCTTTCTTAGGCCAAACGGTGCGTCGTGTCGCTGCCGCGGCACAACGTGGAAAACTGGAGGAATCGGCCCGAGGAGTTGTCGCCGGCGGCCTACAATTCGGCCCACGCCCGTTCCTGGACGGCGTAGAGGGGAGTGACAGGGCACGGCCGTCCGCCCGCGACGGCCCGAGTGGAAGCACTGTAAGCGTGCCGCGTTCCCGTCACTCTGCATCCCCGCAAAAGCAAAGCCTAATAGTTTATGCGCGGCTCGGCCGCAATCAACGGTCAGCCGCGCGCTTTGTGAAAAAAGAGGCCCGCCGCCGGGCATCGGGACCCGGCCGCGGGCCTCAAGGACGCACGGGAAGCGGCCCCGCCTTCAGGAGTTGATTATCCGGAGGGCCTCATCGCGGTAGGCATCCATGACATACGGGACGCCGGAAATCTTCGCGGCTTCTGCCGTGAGGGCCATGAGATCCTTGCGGCCTATCGACGGCACGCTGAAGTTGCGGCTGCCCGCCATCATCTGCTGGAGGCCGACCTTGAGCTTGTCGGCGAACGTGTAAAGCGCGACCGCGCCGAGCGGCATCTCTTTCATCTTGTCGGCGCCGTATCTCGCGACGAGGGTCTCGTAACACACGAATATTTCCTCGGTCTTCGTGCCGAACTGGGACACCGTAGGCGGCAGCGCGTTTTCGCCTTCGTCGAGCCAGTGGGCGATGTTCTTGCCCACCATACCGGGGATCATGAGGGCGCGGCCCATGCACACGGCCTTCACGAACGGAGCGCCCATCGCGATCGCCTTGAAGATGTGGTCTTCGTTGGAGAAGCCGCCGCCGATCGCGATGCTGGGAACGAATTTCCGCTTGGCGGCGAGTTTCGAGCACAATTCGTACATCATCGATTCGAGGTAGAACGTCGGCACGCCCCACTCCTCCATCATCCGCCACGGGCTCATGCCGGTGCCGCCGGGCGCGCCGTCGATGGTCAGAAGGTCGATCTTGTTGTCGGAGCACCACTTGATCGCCATGGCGAGCTCGCGCATCGGGTATGCGCCGGTCTTCAGCGACACGCGCTCGGCGCCGAGCTTCCTCACGCGCTCGACCTCCTTCGCGAAGGCTTCTTCGTCGACGAAACCCAGCCGCGAGTGCCGCTCGAACTGCGTTATCGCGCCGTGGCGGTACGCCGTCTGGATGGCGGGCTCGGAGGGGTCGGGCGTGATGAGGTATCCCCGCTTCTGGAGGTCAAGGGCCCTGTTGAGGGAGTCGATCTTTATCTCGCCGCCGATGCACTTGGCGCCCTGCCCCCACTTGAGTTCTATGGACTTGACGCCGAGCTTGCCGACGACGTATTCGGCCACGCCGAACCTCGTGTCCTCGACGTTCATCTGGACGATGAGGTCGCCGTAGCCCTCATGCCATTTCCGGTAGGATTCGACGCGCCTCTTCATCTCGGCCGATTCGATGATCTTGCCCTTGGAAGTGAGTTTGAGGTCCGGGTCGATGCCGCAGACGTTTTCGCCGCATACGATTGTTATCCCCGAGATGGCCGCGCCCGCGGCGAAGTGCTCCCAGTTGCGGCGGGCGATCTCCGTCGAGCCGAGCGCCCCCGTGAATACCGGCAGGCGCATCTTCACCTTGTTCTTCGTGCCGTACTCGGTTTCGGTGTTCACCATCGGGAAGAGTGTGTTGTCGGGATTGCCGGCGGCTCCGCCGGGAAGCCCCTGTGCGCCAAGGGCGTACCCCTGGATGTTGATGTGCGAGTAATCGACGGGGTAATCCTTGTCCGCGCCCGCCGTCAGCGTCCCGAACGGCCCCGGGTAGATTACCTCGCGGCCGCGGAAGGACGCCTTGAAAACCTCGCAGTTGCCTTTGCACCCGTCGATGCAGCGGGTGCAGATCCCCGAACCAGGCGCTACGTTCTTCGACCTGTTGTACGTCTGCGACACTTCGTTGGCGTTGGGCTGCTGCAGGTTCATAACTCTCCTCCTCGTGCACGAGATTTGTGGGTCAGCAAACGGGTCAGGCCGGCTCAGTGCCGCTGCTCCGGCCGGATAGATAAGCGGTTCATTGCGGCCTGTCGTACTACGAGGCCGCGGCCTTAGAGACCAACAAAACAACCGGCGCATTATACCGGCGAAAACGCGGATGTCCATTTGCATCAAAGATGGCGCATGCGCCGGCCGGCGCGGGCGAATTGAGACGTGAGCGGGAGCGGAACCGAACTCCGAAGGCTATCTTTGCATCATTCTCGCGGCGCGCCGGATCGCGGCCCGGATGAGCGACCGGTCCTTCAAGGCTCCGGCCCCGTCGAAATAGGCCGTGAAGACCCGTGCGAGATCCGTAGTCGAGAGCGGCACGCGTCGTGCGCTGTATATAACGGCGGCCAAATCCTTTACGATCCAGCGCCTCTTGAAGATCCAGCGCCGTGCCACCCGCTGGAGGTCGATAAGGTGCAGGACCTTGTCTTTCCCGGGCGCGCCTTTGACAAAGACGTGGTTGAGGTAAAGGTCCATGTGGGTGAGGCCTGCCGAGTGGAGTTTCCGAACGAGGCCCCCGAGGTCCCACAAGAGCGCCCTCTTCTCCCTCAATGCCGCCCCTGAGGTACATACCGCGAAATGCTCCTTCATGTAGTCGTCCATCGGCACCGCCGATGGTATGCGGCGGGTCACAAGGAAACTGCGCCGCAGGAGCGGGACGCCCCTGTCCTCTCCGTATGCCACCGGCGGCATTGTGGCAATGCCGAGGCTCTCCAACCTCTGAATATTGTCCCACTCCCGGCGCCCGGGGCTCGCGAAGGGGTCGCGTGCCATGAGAAACTTGAGCGACTCCTTTACCTCGAGGCCCTCGTGGCGCTTCAGGAAAAGGTCGTAGGCCCTTGAGCCTATTGTCTTTACGATGTGGAAGTTGTCATGCTTGGCATGCGTTCGGAGGTACCCTTCGCCGGCGTAGGAAAAAACGCCGGGCATCGTGTCAAACTTGAGGGCGACCAGGGCTTCGACGAACGATTCATCGGCCTTGATATGGCCGCCGTTGAGGGTGACAAAGCCCATCCTTGAGCCTCAAAGCCTCCTTAAGGACCAAGCAATAGCATCGGCTAAACTTACGGTACCGGTACACCGGATAATGGCTCCGGAAGCCGTCGGCGGAATGCCTTTGGGGGCATAGGACGGGTCTCTTGGCCTTCGGCCGGCGCTTCCGGCCGAAACCGACGCCCGGCCCTCGGGGGCTTTCCTTTTGACAGCCCCGGCTTTGGCGCTAACATCTCCCGTTACCCGACAGCATCCAAAAGGAGGAGGCGCTGTGGCGCGCGGAAAGCCGGGCGTCCCGGGGCGGAGGTTTCTCGAATCCCATACGGGCGATGACAGCCAGTTCGCCGGCGTGCGGCGCTTCACGACGGACGAGGGACGGGCGGCGGGGGCGAGCTACGCCCACGTTTGGACGGCAGCCGGACTGACTTTCACCGTCGCCATCGGCAGGGCGCTCGACATCTCCGACGCGTTTTACAGGGGCAGGTCGCTTGCGTGGCGGTCGCCCGCGGGGGACGCCGCCGCCGGCCTGTACGACCCCCAGGGGCTGGGCTGGCTGAAGACCTTTTTCGGCGGTCTCCTCACGACGTGTGGCCTCACGCACGCGGGCGGGCCGGCCGACGTCGGCGGAAAGCACTACGGCCTCCACGGCCCGATATCAAACACCCCCGCCGAGGAAGCTTCGTGCCGCACCGAGTGGCGCGGCGACGACTTTGTCATAACCGTTTCCGGCAAAGTCCGCCAAGCCGTGCTCTTCGGCGAGAAGCTCATGCTCCACCGGACGATTCGCGCGCACGCGTTCGACAAGCGCATCTTCATCCACGACGTCGTCGAAAACACCTCGCACGAGCGCGCGCCGCTTGTGCTTCTTTACCACGTTAACGCCGGCTATCCCGTCGTCGAGGACGGCGCGCGGCTTCTTGTCGACGCCGCGTCGGTGGAGCCCGTGACGCCGCACGCAGCCGAGGCCGTCAAGGATTACAGCGACTTCCACGCGCCGCAGAAAGGCGCCGGGGAGCGCGTCTACTTCATCACGACGAGGCCGGACCGGCGCGGCAACGACGCGGCGGCCCTGGTCAACCGCGCGCGCGACTTCGGACTCTACGTCAAGTGGCGCCACGACGAGCTGCCGTGCCTGGTCGAGTGGAAAATGATGGGCTGGCGCGATTACGTCGTGGGCATCGAGCCCTGCACGGCCTTCATCAGGCCGAGAAACCAGCTTGTCGCGAGAAGGCTCATGCCGTATCTCGCGGCCGGCAAGTCCAGGGAATTCCATCTCGAGATCAGCGCAATCGACGGGCGCGCCGAGGCAAGGGCAATAGCGGCCGGAATAGGAACGAGGCTTTAGGAGGAGGGGCACCTATGCCGGGAGGCTTCAAGGTTCTCGTGATGACCGACCTCGAAGGCGTCGCGTGCGCGATGAAGCTCGACGTTTGGGACCCGAGAGACGCCGCGGCCGCGTTCGCCGAGTACACAAAGATTCTCGCCGCGGAGGCGAACGCCGCGGCCGCAGCCGCCTTCGACGCCGGGGCCGAGGAGGTGCTTCTCGTCGAGGGGCACGCGAACTCCTTCCGCGGCCACCTCGAAGACTTCGACCCCCGGGCCGGCATTGCGATGGGCGTTCCCGCGTACGAACTGGCCGAGCGCAGGTACGACGCGCTACTCCTCGTCGGCTACCACGCGATGGCCGACGTCGAAAAGGGTATACTGTCCCATTCGCACTCAAACAAGACCTACGTTTCCACCTGGCTCAACGGGACGCTCGTGGGCGAGATCGGGCACCTGGCGGCGCTCTTCGGCGACTGCGGGACGCCGCTGGTCTTCGCCAGCGGAGACGCCGCGGCGTGCAGGGAAGCCGAGGACCTCGTCGACGGCGTCGTTACGGCCAGCGTAAAGGAGGCCATCCACCGTTTCGGCGGCATATCGCTTTCGCCCAAGGCCGCGGCCGACCTCATCCGCCGGCGGGCGCGCGAGGCCGTTGAGAAGCGCGAGGAGATAGCGCCCTTGAGGTTCGACCCTCCGATCGAGTTCGTCGTGGAGTTCTCCACCACCGACCCCGTCGAGCGAAACACGCTTGTCCCCGGCATCGAGGCCGCCGGCCCCCGAAGCATGATCATCAGGGGCGAGTCCGTCACGCAGGTGATGAAACTTTTCAACCTCACCGCGCGCATAGTGTGACGGCCTCGAGGCCGTCCTTGCGGGCCGCCGGGGCGGTTTGGTAAAATGCGCACGAGGCGTATCGAACCGCGACTCCAAGCTTACGGGGGAGCCCCGGCCCGGGGCTCGGGGCCGGTCGGGGGCTGCCCCTGGACACCGGAGGGGCCCGTAGTTGTCTGAAGACATTTTCAGAGCGCCCGCGCCGGCGCCTCTCGGCGGCCACGTACGCGCGGTCTTTTTCGACGCGGGCAATACATTGACGTACCTCGACCTCGCATGGATCGCGGCGCGCCTGCGCGAAGACGGCTGGGACATGGACGAGGAATCCCTTTTCTACGGCCAGTGCGTCGCCTCCTACGAGGCAAGCCGCATGGCGCTCTTGATGAAATACCCGACCGATTCGGACCGGCAGGTGCCGTATTTCAGCCGGGTCCTGGAGCTTGCCGGCATACCGAAGGATTTCACCGAGGACTGCGCCATGATACTGGCCGAGGAGCACAAGCGCTCGATCCTCTGGCGAAACGTGCCGCCGTTCGTTCACGCGACGCTCGACGAATTGAAAAACCGCGGCTACATCCTCGGCGTCGTGTCGAACACCGACGGCCGGCTGAAGGCCCTCCTCGACCGGACGCGCCTGACAAGGTTTTTCAAGTGCATCATCGACAGCAGCGTCGTCGGGGTCGAAAAGCCCCACCCCGCGATATTCGAGCGGGCCGTGGAGGCGGTCGAGACCGAGCCGTCGAGCTGCATCTACGTCGGGGACATCTACGCCGTCGACATCGAGGGGGCGCGCCGGGCGGGGCTCGGCGGGGTGCTGCTCGACCCGATGCGGCTTCACAACGAGTTCGACTGCGTGAAGATCACCAAGCTCCCGGACCTTTTGGACCTTCTGCCGCCCGTTGCAAACCGTACGGGCGACGGCACGACTTGACGACATGGACGAAAACCGCACGACCGAGAAAGTCCTATCGCGGCTGGCGCTGCCGGAGACGAGGACGAGCGAGCCGATCACGGTCGTCGTCGGAGGCGGCGAAAGGCAGGCCGCGCGGTTTTTCGACTCGCTGAGGGAGTTTTTTCCGCTCGTCTACGTCGCCGCGTCGGCCCTCCAGGAACTCGATCCCGACGGCATCGCGGCGCTCTGCGGCGAACTGGCGCGGCTGGGCACGTGCGCGTACCTGGCCGTCGAGGACATTCACCACTCGAAATTGGCGCGACTTGCCGGCGGCGGTCGGCCGATTTATCTTGTGTGGGTGGCCGACCTGAACGGCGGGCTGCCTTCGCGGGCGGGCGCGGACCGGATGGAATGGCTTAATTCGGTCCTGGGAACCGGGCGCTTTTACCTGGTCGATTCGTCTCAGGACTTCTACCCGCAGATCTTCAGCCTGCCGTTTCTGCCCGGCAGGAGGCGTTAGCCCGCCGGGCGCCTCTGCGGGCGCGCGCGGGAACCGGGAAGGCCGAGGCCGGGCGGGCGTCGAGGCCGGGAGCTTCGCAATCGCGGCGCGGAGACGATCATGTCCGAAGATGCACAGGGCGTTAAGGGCGAGTCGGAACCGACGCCCGAGGAATGGCTCGCGCTTCTGCACAAGAGCTCGGACGCCTTCAACGACTTCCGCGAGGCCCATCCGCAATGGGCCCCTCTTTTCCCGAAAAACGCGAACCTCAGGCGCTTGAGGCTGTCCAGGGTCAACCTGAAGAGCGCGTATCTTCTCGGGGCGCACCTGGAGGACGCGGACCTCTTCGAGGCGGACCTGCGCGGGGCGGACATGCTCGAGGCGCATCTCGACGGCGCCAACCTTGTCGGCGCGGACCTCGAAGGCGCCAGCCTCTGGTGGGCTCAGGCATCCGACGCGGACCTCTTCAGGGCGCAGCTCCAGAAGGCGCAACTCTTATACGCCAACATGCGAGGCGCGCAGTTATCCGAGGCGCGCCTGGAGGGGGCGGACCTCCGCTCGGCCCAGTTCCAGCGCGCCAACCTCCTCGACGCGAAACTTGACAGGTCCTCCGTGAGTTACGTGGACTTCCAGAACGCGGACCTGAGGGGCGCGAGTTTCGAGTACGCGAATATCGTCGGCGCGGACTTCCGCGGCGCGCGCGTCAACCGGCACTCGACCGTGCTGGCCAGGCGCCGGCGCGCAAGGCACTACGGCGACAATCCGACCGCCGACGCGGACGCCCTCATGCAGTGGGCCCAGCTTTACAAGACGCACGGCGCCTTCGAGCTGGCCGGGCAATGCTACCACAGGGCCCGCCAGCATTACCGCCGGGAGCGCTGTGTGGGGCTCAGGCGCTTCTCGCCGCACTGGCTCTGGGCCAAGGCGGTCAGCGCCCTGGAGACGGTCTTTCTGGACTGGTCGTGCTCGTACGGGGAAAAGCCGGGCAAGGTGCTCCTCTGGGCCTTCGCGGTCATAATCGCCTCGGCGTTCACATACCACCTCTACCTCGGCAACTTCATGGGCGCAAGCGGCAGGACGATGCCCGATTCCGTGGTCACTTCCATCTACTTCTCGACGGTGACGTTCACGACGCTCGGGCTGGGGGATTTCCATCCCATTCAGGCGCCATACCCCGACAGAGGCTGGTGGCTGCCGCTTTTTGTGTCCGCGGAAGCGTTGACGGGGGCGCTACTCATGTCGCTCTTCCTGGTGACCTTCGCGCGGATCATGATAAGGGATTAGCGTTTATGGGGCGGCGCGGCGCCGCGAGGGATAGCTCAGGCGGCCCCGTCGAGGCGGCACTTGTGGCGCTCCCAGGCCGCCTTTTCCACTTCCTTGTACGCCGACAGGCGCGCGGCAAGTTCCTGGAAATCGACCGCGTGGCCGTCGAATTCCGGGCCGTCGACGCACGCGAAGAACGTCTTTCCGCCGACGCTCACCCGGCAGCCGCCGCACATCCCCGTGCCGTCGACCATGATGGGGTTGAGGCTGACGACGGTCTTCACGTGATAGGGGCGCGTGCTTTCCGCCGCGGCGCGCATCATCGGCAGCGGCCCGACGGCGACCACCTCGTCGACGCGTTCGCCGGCGGCGAGCATCTCTTTGAGCGCGTCGGTGACGAAACCCTTGCTGCCGTATGAGCCGTCGTCGGTCGTAATGACGACGCGGTCGCTTACGCGGCGGAAGTCGTCTTCGAGTATGACGAACTCTCTCGTGCGGCCGCCGATGACGGACGTGAGGACGTTGCCGGCCTCCTTCATCGCCACCGCGATGGGCAGCGCCGCCGCAAGGCCCACCCCGCCCCCGACGACGATGACGTTTCCGACCTTGTGAATCTCGGTGGGAGAGCCGAGGGGCCCCGCGCAGTGGGCCACTCTATCGCCCTCGGAAAGCTCCGCGAGTTCGCCCGTCGTTCTTCCCACGACCTGAAAGACGAGGTCGACCGTCCCGGCCGCGGCGTCGGACGACGCGATCGTGAGAGGTATCCGTTCGCCCCCTTCGCGCGGGATAACGAGGACAAACTGTCCGGCCTTGCGCCTCCTGGCGATGTGGTCGGCGCGGACGGAAATCCTGTATATGCCCTCGGCGAGCCGCTCTTTTTTCGTTATCTCGAACACTTCGTCCTCGCGTAGAGATGGATTCTCCATTGTACCGGACGGCCGCTGGGCGGCAAGGACGCCGCGGCGCGGTAAACCGCCGCAGTTGAAACGGGACGCCGCCGCGGGTATATTCGCGGCATGGACCTTTTCACCAAGAGCGCCGAAGAGCCGGGGGCCTACGCGGAGGTGGCGTTCAACCTGCCGCTCGACAGGACCTACTCTTACGTCGTGCCGCGAGACCTTGCGGCCGGGCTTTGCCCCGGCAAGCGCGTGGAGGCGCCGCTCGGGCGGCGGCGCGAGGTCGGCTACTGCGTGGCGGTCTCGCCCGAGCGCCCCTCGACCGACGCCGAGTTGAAGCCCGTTTACTCCGTCATCGACGCCGAGCCGCTCCTCGACGCGCACATGCTCGAACTGACGCGCTGGGTCGCCGAGTACTACTTCGCCGGCTGGGGCGAGGCGCTGGAGACGGCGCTCCCTGCGGGCGTGCGCTTCAACGTCGGCAGTCGCGAGGTGGTGTGCCTCGCGAAACCGGCCGAGGCCGCGCGCGCGGAGGCGTCCGGGTGGGGCGGCCGCGGCGCAAAGCGCAGGTCGGTCCTCGAAGGCCTCATAGAAAACGACGGCGTCCTCTCGCTTGCCGACCTCGCGGCGAGGGCCGGCGTCTCGTCGTCGACCGCGCGCGCCCTCGTGAAGATCGGGCTTGCCGTGGTGAAAACCGTCCCCGCCCGCGCGGGGCGCCCGCGGCGCGAGCCGCCCGTCCGCGATTACGCCAGGGAGTTCGAGCTCACGAATGAGCAGCATTACGCCCTCGAACGCGCGTCGAAGGCAATCGAGGCCGGGACTTTTTCGCCCATACTCCTATTCGGCGTAACCGGCTCCGGCAAAACGGAGGTATACCTGCGCGCGATCGAGACGGTCGTCCGCGCGGGGCGCCAGGCGATAGTCCTCGTGCCGGAGATCTCGCTTACGCCGCAGACGGTGAGCCGCTTTCGCGCGCGCTTCCCGAATATCGCCGTCCTCCACAGCCACCTCTCGGCCGGCAAGCGGCACCGCGAATGGCGCGCCATCCAGTCCGGAAGCGCCGACGTCGTCATTGGCGCGCGCTCGGCCGTTTTCGCCCCCGCGCCGCGCCTGGGCCTGGTCGTAATCGACGAGGAGCACGAGAACACCTTCAAGCAGGAGACGAACCCCCGCTATCACGCGCGCGAGGTGGCCCTCAAGCGCGCGAAGATGCTCGGCATCCCCGTCATCCTCGGCTCGGCCACGCCGAGCCTCGAAACCTTCCACGCCTCCCGGGCCGGCGGCCTCGAGCGGATCGACCTCCCGAGGCGCGTCGAGGGCCGCCCCATGCCCCCCGTGGAAATCGTCGACATGCGCGTCGAGCGCGACGCGCGCAAGGCCTACACCATCCTCTCCCGCCGGCTCGAGAACCACCTGCGCCGGGCGATCTCGGCCGGCGAGCAGGCGATCCTCTTTCTCAACCGCCGCGGCTTCGCCACGTACCTCACGTGCAGGCGCTGCGGCTGGGTCGGCAAGTGCCCGTCGTGCGACATCACGCTCACCTTCCACCGCGTCAAGGACGTCGTCGAGTGCCATTACTGCGGGCACCGGGAGAAGCCGCCGGCGGCGTGCCCGGAGTGCGGCTACAAGAACGTGAAGTTCTACGGCGTCGGCACCGAGCGCATCGTCGAAGAGGTGAAGACGCTTTTCCCGCAGGCGTCAATCGCGCGGATGGACTCAGACACGATGACGACTCGGCACAGTTACACGAAGGCGCTGCGCGATTTCAGGCAGGGCGCCACGAGCGTCCTCGTCGGCACGCAGATGATCGCCAAGGGGCTCGATTTCCCGAACGTCACGGTCGTCGGCGTCGTGTCGGCGGACATTTCGCTCAACCTTCCGGATTTCCGCTCGAGCGAGCGCACGTTCGACCTCATAAGCCAGGTTGCCGGGCGCACGGGCCGGGGGCCCAGGGGCGGCGTGGTCGTCGTGCAGACGCTGACGCCGGAGCATTTCGGGATACGGGCGGCGGCGGACCACGACTATCTCGCCTTCGCGGCCGTCGAGCTCGACCAGCGCGCGAAGATGAGGTACCCGCCGCTTTCGCGCATCGCGCGGATAGTGCTGCGCGGCGAGGACGACGCGAAGGTCGAGGCGCTCTCGATGAAGGTAAGGGAGGCCCTGGCCGCCGCGGTGCCGCCGGGCGTAGAGGTGCTCGGCCCCGCGCAGGCGCCCATAGCGCGGATCATGAAGAACTACCGCTGGCACATCCTCGTCAAGGCGCCGGACTGGCCGGCGCTCCGGCAGGCGATCGAGCCCGCGAGGAAACTCGTCAGGCCCGTCGGCACAGTCCAGGGAATGATCGACGTCGACCCCCTGTCGATGCTCTAACTCGGCGCCTTACCTGGCGTGCCGGTACGCGCCGGCGATCTCCCGCGCGATCGTTTTCTCCAACTCCGGGTCGCGCCCGACGGGCGTCCAGCGCGTCCTCGCGGCGTAGTTTTCGACGTCGCGCTTGTGGCTGAGGACGAACTTTCCGCCGGGAACCGGCTCGGGCTCCACGCGGATGAGACGCTCTTTTTCGACGCGGACGGCGAAGGGGTTCTCACCCCTCTTTTCGAGGACGACGACCGCGCGCCTGCGTATCGTCTGGAAGAGGTCGTACGCGGCGTCGGCGCCGGTCGAGTTCGTCTTGAGCCCCGTTTCGGAAAGCGGCCCCACGAGAAACGCCGTCTCGATCGAGCCGTTGTCCTTTTCGCCCTTCGAGATCTCGAACCTGCGCCCGACCGCGAGAAGCGACGCGTCCCACAGCCGGTCGTAATCGGCGTCCGTGGCGATGACGACCGCCGGCGCGCCCGCGCGCCTGGCCGACTGGCATCCGGAAACGGCCGCCGCCGCGCACAGGGCCGCCGCGAAAAGGCATGCCTTCTTCATGGCGCACCTTCCTCGAGTCTCGAAAGTCCTACGGACGGCGTTTCGACCGCGTCCCATTATCGCGCCCGGGCCGCCCGGAGCCAATAGTGTGCACCCTCATCAGGTTGGTCGCACCGGCCTCGCCGTGAGGTATCCCCGCGATAAAGACCACGAGGTCCCCCGCCGAAACGAACCGGCGCTCGACGGACGCCCGCACGATCGCCTCGAAAAGAAGCGTGGTGTTGCGGCATTTCGGCACGCGGACCGGCGAGACGCCCCAGTAAAGCGCCATGCGCCTCACCGCCGCGGGATCGTCCGAGCCGCCCACGACGACGCCGGGGAACCGGTATTTCGAGAAAAGCAGCGCCGTCCGCCCGGTGGCCGTTCCGACAAAGACCGCGCGCGCCGCAAGGTCGCGCCCGGCGAGGTTGGCCCCGTGGCAGACCGCGTCGGCGACCGACCGGGTCATGCTCGCCGAGTGGCGCGGCTCAAACTCGCCGGACTCGGCCATGTGGCTTTCCGCGTGCTCGGCGATCGAGGCCATCTCGCGCACGGCCTCAATCGGGTATTGCCCCGCGGCGGTCTCTCCGGAAAGCATAACCGCGTCCGTGCCGCCGAAGATCGCCCCCGCTACGTCCGAGACCTCCGCGCGCGTCGGCCGCGGACTTCCCGTCATCGACTGAAGCATCTGCGTGGCGACGATGACGGGAATATCGAGGCGGTGGGCAACCTCGATTATCCGCATCTGCGCGACGGGGACTTCCTCGAGGTCCATCTCGACGCCGAGGTCCCCACGCGCGACCATGAGCCCGTCGACGGCGCGCGCCACCGCGTCAAGCGACCGCAGCGCCTCCGGCTTTTCAATCTTGGCTATAATGCGGATGCCGCTTCGAAGCCTCTCGAGGGCGCGCCTCACGGGCTCGATGTCCCGAGCGCTTCGCACGAATGAGACCGCGACGTAATCGGCCTCGGAGCGCGCGGCCCATTTGAGGTCTTCGAGGTCCTTGGCGGTAACCGAGGGGATCCGCAGCCTGACCCCGGGAAGGTTCATCCCCTTGTGATCTCCGAGCGCCCCGCCGACCACGACCCTGCAGCGGGCGGCTTTGCCGCGCCTGGCAATGACCCGAAGAACGATGCTGCCGTCGTCGAGGAGCACCCGGTCGCCGGGCTTCACGTCCTCGACCAACTGCGGCAGCGGCGTGTAAAGGACGCCCGCGTCGCCCAGGGCGCTGCCGCCCTTTATGTCGACGATGGAGTTTTTCCTAAGCTCGATGCGGCCGCCGGCTACGCGCCCGATCCGCACCTTCGGCCCCTGCAGGTCAACAAGGATGGCGACGGGCTTCTTCAGTTCGGCGGCCGTGCGCCGTACGAGGCGAAAGACGCGCTCGTGCCAGCGGCGGTCCCCGTGGGATTGGTTGAGGCGGATGACGTCGGCCCCCGCGAGGATCACCCTTCTGACCATTTCGGGCGATTCAGTCGCGGGCCCGAGGGTGGCAACGATCTTCGTCCGCCTCATACGCCCCTTCCCCTCACGTGCTTCTCGTCGGCGCGCCGCGCGAGACGCCAACGGCGAGCCCGCGCCCCCGGCGGACGGCCGGTCCCGTCATTCAATGAGAGACAGGCCGAGTTCCTTGAGCTGCGCGGGCGAAACCTTTCCCGGCGCGCCGGTCACCATGCAGATCGCGCGCTGCGTCTTCGGGAAGGCTATCACCTCGCGCAGCGACGGCGCGCCCGCCAGGAGCATCACGAGCCTGTCGAGGCCGACCGCGAACCCCCCGTGCGGCGGCGCCCCGTACCTCAGCGCCGCCAGGAGAAAGCCGAACTTCTCCTCGGCCTCTTCCGGCCCGATGCCGAGCGTGTCGAAAACCGCCTGCTGCATGTCCCGCCTGTGGATACGGATGCTTCCGCTGCCGAGCTCGGTGCCGTTTAGGACCAGGTCATACGAGCGCGCGGTGAGCTTGCCCGGGTCCTTTTTCAGGTCCTCGAGGTTCGTCACGTCGGGGCTCGTGAACGGGTGATGCTCGGCGTCCCATCGGTTCTCCTGCTTGTTCCAGGAGAACATCGGGAAGTCGACTATCCAGAGGAAATCCATCCTGTCCTTCGGCACGAGGTCGAGCCGCGCCGCGACCTCCTCGCGCAGGCGCCCCGCGCAGTCGAGCGCGGCCTTTTTTTCGTCCGCGATGAAGAGGAGAAGGTCCCCCGGCTTCGCGGACATTTTCTCGCGTATGGCGGCCGCGACGTCGTCGGGAAAAAACTTCGCGATGGGCGAGCTCAAGGCGCCGCCCGCCTCCACCTTGAACCACGCCAGGCCCTTGGCCCCGAACCCCTTGACGTACTCCGTGAGGCCGTCGAGGTCCTTGCGGCTGAACTTCTCCGCCGCGCCCGCGGCATTGAAGCCCCTCACCGTTCCGCCCGTCTCGACGGCGTTGGTGAAGACCTTGAACGACGAGCGCTTCGCCGCGTCCGATACGTCGGCAAGCTCCATGGCGAAACGCGTATCGGGGCTGTCCGTTCCGAAGCGATCCATCGATTCGGCCCAAGTGATGCGCCGGAAAGGCGGCTCGACCGGTTTGCCGATGACCGACGACATGATCTCCGCGATGACCACCTCGATCACCGCCAGGACGTCCTCCTGTTCGACGAACGACATCTCGAGGTCGAGCTGCGTGAATTCCGGCTGCCTGTCCCCGCGCAGGTCCTCGTCGCGGAAACACCGCACGATCTGGTAATACCTGTCGAGCCCGGCGACCATGAACATCTGCTTGAAAAGCTGCGGCGACTGCGGCAGCGCGTAAAAGTGACCCGGGTACATCCTCGACGGCACGAGAAAGTCCCGCGCGCCCTCGGGCGTGCTCCGCGTGAGAAACGGCGTCTCTATCTCGAGAAAGCCCTGTGCGTTCAGCGCCCGCCGGATGGCCTGCGCGACCTCGTGCCGCAGGATCAAGTTCTTCTGCATTGAAGCGCGGCGCAGGTCGAGGAAGCGGTACTTGAGCCGCATCTCCTGGCCCACCGTCGAGTAATCGTTCACCTCGAAAGGCGGCGTTTCCGCGGCCGAGAGTATCTCCATCCTTCGCGCGTGAAGCTCGATGCCGCCCGTCGCGAGTTCGGCGTTGACGGTGCCCTCCGGGCGCGCCTTCACCTCCCCTTCGACGGCGATGACGTATTCGCCCTTCAGCGTCCGCGCCAAGGCGTGAAGCTCGGAGTCCTCCGCCGGGTTAAAGACGACCTGCGTGACGCCGTAGCGGTCCCTCATGTCCACGAAGACAAGCCCGCCGTGGTCGCGGGCGCTCTCCACCCAGCCGTTCAGGACCACGGTCTTGCCGACGTCGGAAACTCTCAACTCCCCGCATGTCGCCGTCCGCTTCAAGAACATCATGTCTTCCTTTTCACTTGTGACCGGCCAGTATCCCTTTGGCGAAATCCGCGACTCCCGTAAGAGGGACGAGCGTCTCCGCGCCGCCCTCCATGACCTTCACCTTGGCCTTGCCGTCCTTGACCTCTTCAGGCCCGACGAGCACAACGATCCTGGCGCCTTTCCTGTTCGCCGCGCGCATCTGGGCCTTGACGCTTTTGCCCTCGAAGTGCATCTCCGAGTCCACGCCCGCGCGCCTGAGCTCGCCCAAAAGGCGAAACGCCTCGACGCCGACCGCCTCGTCGACGACAACGACGAAGACGCCCATCGCGCCCTCGGCGGCCGCGGCGGCGCCCGAATTCCTAAGCGCCAGTATCGTCGCCTCCGAACCGAGTGAAAACCCCACGGCGCCGGTCGGCGGCCCGCCCAATTCCTCGACGAGGTTGTCGTAGCGCCCGCCGCCGCACACGGCATCGCGTGCGCCGAGGGCCGGATGCGCCATCTCGTAAACCGTGCGCGTGTAATAGTCGAACCCGCGCACGAGAAACTTGTCCTTCACGTGCTCGATGCCGGCCGCCCCAAGAAGCGCCTTCACGTGCTCGAAGTGCTCCCGGCATTCCGGGCAGAGGAAGCCTTCGATCTCCGGGATGTCGGCGATTAGCGCACGGCACGTATCCTGCTTGCAGTCGAGGACCCTGAAGATATTACGTTCATAACGGCGCTTGCAGTCGCCGCAGAGTTTGTCCACCCGGTCGCCGATGAAGTCCCTTATCACTTCGCGATACCGCGGCCGGCAGTCCTTGCACCCGATGGAATTAACCTTGAGCCGGACGCCCGTAAGTCCGGCGCCGGCCAGGATATCAAGCGCAAGCGCTATCGTCTCGACATCGGCCTCGGGCGCGTAGGTCCCGAGAACCTCGACTCCTATCTGGCTAAACTGCCGCTGCCGCCCCGCCTGCGGCCTCTCGTAGCGAAACATCGGCCCCATGTAGCAGAACTTCTGGAGCGGCGCGGTCTTGTGTAAATTGTGCTCGATGTACGCGCGCACCACGCCCGCCGTCGCCTCGGGGCGAAGGCTGATCGAATCGTCGCCGGACTTGCCCTCGAAGGTGTACATCTCCTTCTCGACGATGTCGGTCGTGTCCCCGATGCTGCGGACGAAAAGGCGCGTCTCCTCGATAATCGGCGTCCTTATCTCGCCGTACCCGTAGCGGTGAAACGCGTCGCGCGCGGCGCCTTCGAGCCTGAGCCAAAGGGGCATCTCGTCCGGCAGTATGTCGAACGTGCCCCTCGGCGCCTTGATAAGCCTTGACATTTGGGGACGACCTCACGGGAAAGGGCCGAAAACGCCGTTATTATAATGGCCGGCGGGCGAGCCACAAGGGAAACGCACGCGGGAAACGCACGCGGGAAACGCGCGCGAG
>Ga0315277_10004457_pt1 | contig 18692 bp, 25 predicted proteins | sample YL17G05_15_MG_FD_203695 | JGI IMG/M metagenome (GOLD analysis project Ga0315277, IMG submission 203695) | Sediment microbial communities from Yellowstone Lake, YNP, Wyoming, USA - YL17G05_15 | ecosystem: Environmental > Aquatic > Freshwater > Lake > Sediment | place: USA: Wyoming | collected...
TGGTAAAAACCGGCCTGATGAAATTGTGCAAGGAGACCCCCTGCCGAGCGTATCGTTTTTCGCTTATGGAGGAGGTTTTCGAGGGAAGGGTGAGAGCCTTTTTCCTGAAAATACTGGATCAGATTTTTAGCATGAGGAATCTCTAATGAGAGGAGATAAGCCCGGTAGAATGCCCCGAAAACGATTTGATGAATCGCCCCAATGGGTTGGATCGTTGGAATACCCAAGGATCGAATCTCTTCAGTCAAGGAAAGTTCTTTAAAGGACCTTGCTCCAAAGAGATAGAGGGATCGATTGAAAACCCTCAGAAGGCCTCCATGGGAATATTTTCGGAAAACGATCCTCATTCCGCCCAGAATAGGTATGGAGGGGTGAGGGGTCCTGCCATTCAAATATATAGTTGTCAGAAGATGGTTTTTAAAAAAAGTTTCTAAATCTCCAATCCCCTGATGAAGAAGGGCATCCTTATAATCGTTGTGGAGGAGAAGATAGGTCTCTCCTTTTTCAGTCAGGGAGAAGGAGGGTGGAATCGGGATCTTTTTAAACATCGGGTTTAAAGTAAAGGAATCCCTCTAGTTTGTCAATTCTGAAATTTGACAAGGAGCGGTGTTTGTTATAATTTTACACGTGGAAGTCTAAGAATTTATCTCTAACACTGGTCAATGAGTCCTGTCATTCCCGCGAAGGCGGGAATCCAGAAAAAATCGCACAAAGAAAATCCTGGATTCCTGCTTCCGCAGGAATGACAAAAGGTGATGCCAATAATTCCGAATATTTTTGGCTAGAATTTTGTCGAATATTTAACGATAGGAGACACCTGTGGAATATGAACCTGTTATCGGACTGGAAGTCCATGCCCAGCTTTTGACCCGGTCAAAAATCTTTTGCGGATGTTCCACTTTATTTGGAGAAGAACCCAACACCCAGGCCTGTCCGGTCTGCACGGGCCAGCCAGGTTCTCTTCCAGTCATCAACCGGAAGGCTGTCGAATTTGCCATCAGGTTAGGCCTGGCTACGAACTGCCGGATTGCACCCTATAGCCTTTTCGCCCGGAAGAACTATTTCTACCCCGATCTTCCAAAGGGTTATCAGATTTCAATGTATGAATATCCTCTGGCGGAACATGGTTTTATTGAGGTCACCGTTCAGGGAGAGAAGAAACGGATAAGCCTCATACGAATCCATATGGAGGAAGATGCCGGGAAGTTAAAACATGGTGAGACACCTGAAACAGCACCATTCAGCTATGTCGATTTCAACCGAACCGGGGTTCCCTTGGTTGAAATTGTGAGCGGACCAGATATTCGCTCCCCTCAGGAAGCAGGGGAATACTTGAGAAGGCTTCGGGCCATTCTTCAGTACCTGGAGGTTTGCACGGGTGACATGGAGAAGGGGACTTTTCGGTGCGATGCCAATGTCTCGGTCCGATCCAAAGGACAGACCGAATTAGGGACGAGGACCGAATTGAAAAATATGAATTCCTTCCGCCATGTGGAGAAGGCATTGGAGTATGAGATCAAGCGTCAGATTGGATCTTTAAAAGATGGGGAAAAGATTGTTCAGGAGACGAGGCTCTGGGACACAGACCAGAACATTACTGTATCGATGAGAGGGAAGGAGGAGGCTCATGACTACCGGTATTTCCCCGATCCGGACCTCGTTCCCCTGAGGATCGATGAGAAATGGATCGAAGAGATACGAAAGAGCCTTCCCGAACTTCCTGACCAGAAGAAGGGGAGATTTGTAAAGGATTATAAGATTCCCGAATACGATGCCGAGATTCTAACCTCCACAAAGGCCATGGCCAACTATTTTGAGGACTGTGTTTCTCTCTTTCCTGAGCCTAAAACGGTGAGCAACTGGATGATGGGGGACCTCCTCAGGGAGTTGAATCGGGATGAGAAGGAAGTGGATCAATGTTGTGTCACCCCAAAACATCTGGCGGAAATGCTTAAGATGTTGAAGGATGGAACGATCAGCGGGAAGATTGCAAAGGATGTTTTCGAGGAGATGTATCAGACTGGAGACCCGCCTGCCATGATCGTGAAGGAGAAGGGATGGGTTCAGATTCTTGATGCGGATGAGATTGAAAGGGTGATCGAAAAAGTGATTCAGGCCAACCCGAAACTGGTGGAAGACTACCAAAATGGAAAGGAGAAAGTATTCGGGTTCCTTGTGGGCGAAACGATGAAGGAGACAAAAGGGAAAGCCAACCCAAAACTTGTAAATGATCTGCTCCGCAAGAAACTAAAAGGCTGAGGTTAAGGTTTAGGTTGAGCCAAAATCTGTGTAATCGGCCCTTGGTAATCGGTGTAATCACATTATGAAATTTAAAACCATCGAATGGAAAGGTGACCATGTAAGGCTCCTTGATCAGAGGAAGCTTCCTCAAGAAATCCGTTATTTGGAATGCAGGGATGCTTCCGCTGTAGCAAAGGCGATACGGAACATGGCCATTCGGGGCGCGCCCGCTATCGGCGTAGCGGCGGCTATGGGAATTGCCCTTGCTGCCAGAAAGATTCGCTCGAATCGTCCGGAGATATTCAGGAAGAAGATTGAGGAAGTATGCAATCACATGGGGAAGGCCCGGCCTACCGCCATCAACCTCTTCTGGGCTATTGATCGGATGAGGAGAATATTAGACCAATTTCATTCTGCTGACGTTCATCATCTGAAATTAAACTTGGTCCAAGGGGCACTTCAAATTTATGAAAAAGACCTGGAGGTCAACCAGAAAATTGGAGAGAACGGAAAGATCCTCATTAAGGATGGAGACAGGGTGTTGACCCATTGCAATGCCGGTGGTCTGGCTACGGCTGGTTACGGGACAGCCCTGGGGGTGCTCCGGGCAGCCTGGACTGAAGGCAAGAGATTTCATGTCTACGTGGATGAGACCAGACCCTTGCTACAGGGATCCAGATTGACGGCCTGGGAATTGATTCAGGAAAAGATACCCTGTACCGTGATCACTGACAACATGGCCGGTTGGCTGATGGAGAAGGGGAAGGTTAATCTCGTTTTGGTCGGGGCGGACAGAATTGCCAGAAACGGTGATACAGCCAATAAGATAGGAACTTACAGCCTTGCCGTTCTTGCAAACTGGCATGATATCCCCTTCTATGTGGGGGCTCCGACCTCTACCTTTGACTTCAACCTCTCCTCCGGAAAGGACATTCCAATTGAAGAGAGGGCAGGGGAAGAGGTCACCCATATGGGTGGAAGATGTGTCACTCCAGGAGGGGTTAAAGTATTCAATCCCGCTTTTGATGTCACCCCGCATTCACTCATTGAAGCCATCATCACGGAAAAAGGAATCCTGCGAAAACCCTTCGAGAAGGCGGTGAGATGGGTCGTAGCCGAATGAAGAACCCTATCGTCACTCTGCTGACCGACTTCGGGACGAAGGATCATTATGTGGCCTCCATGAAGGGCGTGATATTGAGGATCAATCCTCAATGCACCCTGATTGATATCACCCATCAAATCAAACCTCAAGATGTTGAAGAAGGGGCGTTTGTCCTTGCAAGTGCCTTTTCCTATTTTCCAAAGGGGACGATTCATCTCGCTGTGGTGGACCCGGAGGTAGGGGGGCCAAGGGATCCCATTCTCATTGTAACGGATCATTATTTCTTCGTGGGTCCTGACAACGGCCTCTTCAGCCTTGTTCTCCATAAAGAGAAGGTGAAAGAGGCGTTTAAACTTACTGAGAATCGGTTTTTTCTTCCGAAGGTGAGCGATACCTTTCATGGTAGAGATCTCTTCGCACCGGTAGCAGGCCATTTAGCCTTAGGCATTTCACCTAAGGCTTTTGGAAGAAGGATTGATTCATGGAAGACCTTGGAGTTCCAGGGACCACTGATAGAAAAGAAGAGCATGGTCGGCAAGGTGGTCCATATCGATTCATTTGGAAATCTCATCACTAACATCGAGGAGAAAAACCTCGGCCATTTTGTCAGAGGAATTCCTTTCCATATACTGATAGGAAAAAGGAGAATCGAGGGAATTCAAAGAGGATACTGGGAGGCTGAAAGAGGGGACCTATTGGCCTTGATCGGGAGCAGTGGGCTTCTGGAAATCTCTGTTAATGAGGGGAATGCCCAAAAAGTATTGAAAGTGAAGAGGGGGGACCCGATCAGAATCCAACTGAAATAGACGATGAACGATGAAGGATGAACTACGGAAAACAAACAAGGGGTAAATGATGATTTCAAAGAAGGCGCAGGAGATCCCTCCGTTCATTGTGATGGACGTCTTGGAGAAAGCGCAGGAACTGGAGAGAAGAGGGGAGCATATCATCCATCTCGAAGTGGGAGAGCCGGACTTCGATACTCCGGAATGCATCAATGAGGCGGGCTATCGTGCCATATGTGAAGGAAAGACCCATTACACACACAGCATGGGCCTCATCGAGTTGAGAGAGGCCATCGCCGAGGATTACTGGAATAAGTATCGAGTCAAGGTTTCACCCGAGCAGATCCTTGTGGCCTCAGGAACCTCTCCGGCCATGCTCCTCCTCTTTTCGACTTTGTTGAATTCCGGAGATGAGGTCATTCTCTCCAATCCGTATTATCCGTGTTATCCCAATATCATCCGCTTTGTGGACGGAGTGCCTGTCTTTGTTGAGGTTTTAGAGGAGGAGGGATTCCAGTATCTTCCTGAGATGATTGAGGAGAAACTGAGTCCAAAGGTTAAAGGGATTATGATCAATTCCCCTGCCAATCCAACCGGAAATATCATGTCCGGGGAGAGGATGGGGAAAATTGCCAGATTTTCTCCATATATCATTTCTGACGAAATCTACCATGGCCTGGTTTATAAAGGAGAGGCCCATTCGATTCTTGAGTTTACAGAGAGGGCCTTTGTCATCAATGGGTTTTCAAAACTCTACGCAATGACCGGATGGAGACTGGGATATCTGATTGCTCCAAAAGAATTTATTCGGCCCATGCAGAAACTCCAGCAGAACCTCTTCATCTCTGCTAGCTCCTTTTCCCAATGGGCGGCCCTTGCGGGTCTCAAGAGTGGTGAAGAGGATGTTCAGAAGATGAAGGAAACCTATGACCAACGACGCCGATATCTTATTCCAAGACTTAGGGAGTTGGGGTTTGGAATCACGGTGGAGCCCACAGGGGCATTCTATGTCCTGGCCAATGCCAAACGGTTTTCCAAGGATTCCTACCGTCTTGCCTTTGATATTCTACAAGAGGCAAAGGTGGGAGTTGCGCCGGGCATCGATTTCGGTTCAAATGCAGAAGGATATCTCCGGTTCTGTTACGCCAATTCCATGGAAAATATCGAGGAAGGAATGAACCGGCTGGAACGGTATCTGAAACGTTATAAGTAATTCAAGGGACAATGAGCAGGTGACGTTCAAGGCCAAAAGAAGCGTGAAGCATTTGGATGTCCAGCTTTTTGGCCTGTGTTAGCGGATGTGTGACCAATTTTCAAGCGGCTTTTAAAGACTCCTCATTTTGGATAATAATTCTCGGATTTACATTTTTGGGCGGAATAGGCAACCCCTGTTCTCTTAATAAATTCACATGTTCAACCATCCCCCATTTTGCTTTATAAAGGCAATCCTCAACGGAATGCCCGATGCCTGAAAAACCTGGCAAGTCAGGGGAATAGAATCCAAAAAAATCGGGTTCCTTGGTCGCCTCGATTAACAATGAATATTCTAAATCTATCATCTTTACACCTCCATCTTCTTTATTCCTTAAGCCCTGCAGCCTTTAAAATTGCATGACAAGTACCTTTTGGGACTTCTTTTGAACCATGGTAATCAACTCTAATCAAATTGTTCCAACCGGGCTTGCCATAATATCGAACAGAGCCCTTCTCCTTTATAATTCTAAAACCATTCTGCTCCAACAATCGAACGAGCTCACTAAATTTCATATGATGTTCCTTAATTGTTAAAATTAATCATATTTACCCTAAACCGTTAGCATCCTCACTTGGTGCTGATATACTCCTATTTTAGGGGTTATGTCAGCATTCGGTGCGGATATTCCACCTCTGGCAGAATCGCCAGAAACCTTACTAAAATTAAAATTATCATATTTACAAAATATGTCAATTATTTCCACTCATCATTTCCCGGGAGATTTGATGTGCTTTTCTTAAAGGTTCGGGGATCCGGTATCTTCGACAGGCGGCAAGCACGATACGGATACTGGTTATCAGGTCGATTCGATGACCTGGCGAGACGAAGACCGGTTTGACCTCTTGCGTGGTTCTTAGGACAGCGCCTACTTTTTTCCATTTTAGAAAGATCCATTCGAAACTTCCTCTTGATAGGCCAGGAGAGTCAAATTCCTTAAGTAGAGGCGTCCTGGCGCAACCTATCGATGGAAGGTCAAACCAGAGGCCCATGTGAGAGGCTAATCCGATTCCTCTCGGATGGGCAATCCCCTGAGCATCAAAGATCATCAGATCAGGCTTCACCCTTAACCCCTGAAAGGCTTTAACAAGGATCGGACCTTCCCGAAAGCTGAACAGGCCTGGTATATATGGAAATGAGATCTTTCCACTGGCCGTAGCCGATTCAATGGGCTCCATTTCAGGATAGGAGAGAACAACGATTGCACCGAAAAGGGAATTCTTATTTATGGAATAGGCAACATCTGCTCCTCCAATCGTTTTCAGACTGGAGAAGGTCTTCTTAAGGATGAGGCGGTCTTTTAAATTCTCCTGGATCCGAATGGCTTTTGAAATGCTTACATTCCAGGGATGGAGTGGTTTCATCATTTCGCTATGCGCATAGCGCTAAGCGCTTAGCATCTATGTTTAGGGTGAAAAGTGTTCGATCTGGCCGTTTTTCACCCTCAGGATGGAGAGGGTTCTAATAGCCCTCCCATCTTCTCCGAAACCTTTTAAACCCGAAACTCCCTGAAAGGAATGGAACTTTTGAAGTTCTTCCTTCAATTCGGAAGGAGAAGAGGGGGATTTGAATTGGAGGATCTCCCTCAGAAATCTCGCCCCATCGTAACAGATGGCCTCAAGAGTCTCCGGCTGACGCTGGTACTCTTTCTGAAATTCATCAATAAAATTCTTAACGGAGGGAACTTTTGAAAAGGCATCGACAAAGATGGCGCCTTCCGCTCCTTTCCCGGCAATGGTGATGAGTCCCGGACCATTCCATGCATTCGTCCCCAGGAATGTTGCCCCCTTGATATCGAAATAAGCCATCTGGGAAAGGATCGTGCCCACGCGATCATGTGTGTCCGGGATAAAAAGCCCATCCACGGAGAGACCCTGTTTAAATTCCTCCTCCTTTCTCTTTGTTCCCTCCTGCTTCTGGATGGCCTCCACCTTAAAAAACCCTTTGACCTCCTGGCGAAAATCGGTCTGTTCTTCCTGATAGACCACGGTGCCCAGGACTTTACCGCCCATCCGGGCAACTTCCTGATTGAAGAGGTTCTTGAAATGAAATCCATAGGGCGAGTTGGGATAAAAAACGGCAAAGGTGCGAAGCTCCAGTTCCTTGACGGCAAAATCTACAAGCCTCTGAACCTGCTCAAGCGGGGTGAGTGAATTCTGAAAGACGAACTCTCCTTTTCCGAATGCAGGCTCTTTTTGAGAAAGACTGAGGAGGGGGACTTTTAGTTGTTGAGCTTTTTTTGAGGCTCGGTCCACAGTCGAACTTAGCAGAGGACCGATAATGGCTATCGCCTTTTCTGCCTTTGCCAGTTCCTCCACAGCCTTTTCAACCTCTGATGGGCTTCCTTTGGAATCACGGATCATCAGAGAGATGAGAGGAGGCTTCTCCCGCGATTCCTTCTCTTTTAAAGCCAAACGAATTCCCTCGAGAGCCTTTTCTCCGAAGGGCTTGTGGATCCCGCTAAGAGGGAGGACGATGCCAATTAAATATTTCGATTTTTTAGGGATAGGAACCAATACGGACACCTCTTTTGTCGGAACGACGTAGTCCATCCCTTGGTACTCCTTTTCCAGCTCATTTAACATCTTCCTGGCAATGAGATCATATCCCCATTTTTTTGCCATCCGGGCCAATTTTAATTTGGCATAGCCTCCGGCATAAGCGCCCCGGTGAGTTGACTCAATTTGATTTAATTCTTCTTCTGTATCAAAAGTATCGATGACCGATCTGACCTTCTTTTTCAGTTCCTCATGGGGTTGTCCTGTGATGAGAAGGCCCTTACCGTACCATAATAAGGCTTTGGTCCAATCTTTCAATTCGAGTTGATTATCCCCGAGAAGGGTGAAGATCTGAACCATTCGCGGGGGAGCAAGAAAGGTGGAAAGAAGCTCATTGAGAGTCCGAATCGCATCCTTGGGCCTCTTGAGCTGGGTATAACAGATTGCCATTCTGAATCTGGTTTCGTTCAGGAGAGGGCTCCGGGGATGCTCGGTCGTCAATCTCTTGAAACGCCACAGGGCTTTTTCGATTTCTCCTCTTGAGAAGAGGATTTCACCTTCTCTGAAGAGAAGCGAATCTTCCGGAGCTGGAGACTTGGGTTGGGATAGAACAGGGCCATGAATGGCAAGAGAGATAAGAAGGAGACAAAGGATGATCCCCTCTATTCTATATTTTTTCATGTTCGGCAGGTGTGACGTAGTAGATTTCAGGGAGGTTACGGTAGCCCTCATTGAAGTCGATCCCATAACCTACGATAAAGATATCCTCGATCTCTTTTCCGAGGTAGTCGGCTTCAACCTTTACTTCCCTGCGGGCTTTTTTGTCCAGAAGCGTGCAGATCTTTATGGAATGTGGATTCGAAAGGGACAACCGTTCTTTCAGAAATAGGAGCGTCCGGCCGGTATCGACGATGTCTTCAACGATAAGCACATCCTTTCCCTCAATCGGGATTTCGATATCCTTGCTAATCTCAACCAAACCGGAGCTCTTCATTCCGGTACCATAACTGGCCAGCCTGACGAAATCGATTTTCACCGGGATCCGTAGGTGACGGATCAGGTCGGAAAGAAACATGAAGGCGCCCTTCAGAATACAGACAAGGATCAGTTCCCTTCCGACATAATCCCGGGAAATATGGTCCGCCAAACTTTTTACGATTGAGGCGATCTCCTCTGCGGTGAGCAGGCAATTCAGATGGCGCTTATCCATAGGCTTTATATATAGAAAATAAAGGTTTCGTTTAACGGCAACGGTAACGATGCCCGTATCGCTAATAAAAGGCTACGTTTATCGTCTTTTATTTCTTTTTACGTAACCGTAAACAGTAACCGAAACGGGCTTCGTAACCGTAACCTTAACCCAAGCACCCGGAGTATTTTTATGGCTTGGCCATGAAAGATTATAGGGCGTGTTCCAGGATGACGATTTCCATCTTCTGTGGAAGGGACGCTTTGTCGAAGGTCGTCTCGCTGGTTCCGGCCCGTTTCGGAGCGGGTTTTCCCTTGACAAAGTCTTCGACCGGTGCAATGGGAAATCCGCACTTCTCTGTCTTGAAATGCATGGGGATGAGGACTTTGGGTTTGATCTGCTCAGCCACACGGGTTGCCTCTTTGGCATCGATCGTAAAAAATCCCCCCACAGGGATGAGGAGGATGTCCACAGGGTCAATCTCTGCCAACTCCTTTTCGCTCAGGATATGGCCAAGGTCTCCCAGGTGGCAGACCTGAATCCCGTCGACCTGAAGGTTAAAGATGGTATTGGTTCCTCGTTCGCTTCCCTTGGATGGATCGTGATAGGTGGAGATACCTTTGATGGGAATCCCTTTGATCGCCTTCGGACCGCTTCCCTTTACCACCCGTGGAGACCCCGGAAGGCTTTTCGTATCATTGTGGTCGGCATGGTCGTGACTGGTGAGGGCGATATCCGCCTCGTCTCCGATCTTCCCATAGGAGAGTTGGCCTCCGAAGGCTCCTGGTTCATAAGGATCGAGGATGATCTTGATTCCCTTATCAGAGGTGATTAAAAAGGCCGCATGACCGTAATATTTGATCTTCATAGAAACCTCCTTTTTGCTCAAAATTCTGGACGATAGACAATGGACGGTGAACCATGAACGATGAACAATAAACCCTACTTTTTCTTTAATTTGACCTCAACCGCTTTCTTCTTTCCCTCCATTGTTCCCTTCTTATCCCGCCGGTCGTCAATCCTGATAGTGGTCAGAACCCGTTTGGCTCTCTTCTTGAACGGAGCCTCATGCATTTTCATGACCACGCGCATCAGGTCCTTGAGATCACCTTCAAGATTGGATCCCATCGAGGTGAGTTCGTGTTTGATCTTTTTTTCTTTCTGCAAAATCCACACGCATTCCGCTACATAAGAGCTGAGACTCGTGCCCGATGTTCCTATGGGAACCACGCTGACATCAAGAATAGCCATAACTAACCTCCCTGTATAAATTTTAAGTTCAAAGGGAATAGTCTTTCGGTTAAGGTTACGAAGCCTATGACATACAATGAACGATGGACACCGAACAATGAACAAAAAGGATAATACACTGTTCATCGTTTAACGTTCATTGTCCCTAAATGATACGGGCCCTGAACCTAATATGGTACAGGGCGGGCCTCATTACCGTTGCCGTTAGACGGAGCCCTTATTGTTTAATAATTACCATCGAATTCAACCATTGTCAACGGATTTGGGAAAAGTCTTTCCTTTTCTTTCCGCTTGTATTATAAATGTCCTAAAAGTCCATGAATCAACCTCAGGAAATTTCAGCCTTGATTGCCTTCACGGCAGGACTCCTCTCCTTTATCTCGCCCTGTGTTCTTCCGCTTGTCCCTTCCTATATCACCTATGTCACCGGCGCCTCCTTCAAAGAGCTCGCCGATGCGAGAGGAAAGGCGAGACTGAGGTGGGCCACGATGATACATTCCCTCCTCTTCATCATGGGATTTTCAGCCGTCTTCATCCTGATGGGCGCTTCCGCCTCTTATCTGGGACAGGTATTGGTCGAATATCAATCCTGGATTATGAAGGTGGGAGGGGTACTCATCATCGTTCTGGGGATTCATTTCACCGGTATCATCAACATCCCCTTCTTGCAGATGGAGAAACGATTTGAATTGCGAAAAAAGCCCCTGGGCTATCTGGGCTCTTTCCTCGTAGGAGTTATCTTTGCGGCAGGATGGACTCCCTGTATCGGTCCCATCCTCTCTACCATTTTGATCTATGCAAGCACTTCAAAAAATTATATGACCGGCGTCTATCTTCTAACGGTCTATTCTTTGGGGCTTGGCATTCCTTTCTTTCTTTCCTCCCTGGCCTTCAATGCCTTTCTCTCAGCATTCGATAAAATTAAACGGTATATGAGATGGGTCACCCTCATCAGCGGGATTTTCATGATTATTATCGGGATCCTTTTTTTGACCGATACCTTCCGGGAGATCAACGCATTTTTCAATATGTTAGCCAATCCCTAAGAACGAAAATTCCAAATCCAAAATTCCAAAACCCAAATAAGCTCCAATTTCAAATGACCAAACAAGTCACATTTCGAATTTGAGTGATTGGGATTTATTTGAGATTTGGTGTTTGGAATTTGGTGATTTTTTTTACGCTATGCCCTATGCGCTATACGGGGTTTACTGCCGGATGCTCATCAGGGTAAAGATTCCTGCGAGACCAAAGATGAGGGTCGGGGTCCAGGCGGCGAGGAAAGGGGGGAGAACTCCTGATTTCCCAAAGGAGAGAAAGACGTAAAAGGTAACCCCATAGGCAAATCCGATCATGACGCTGATCCCGATACTCAATGCTACCCCTCCTGACCGGCCGGTCTTCAAGGCAAAAGGAATTCCGATCAGGACCATGATCAGGTTTAAAAATGGATAGGAAAGTTTCGAGTAGAGATCCGCAATGTACCGGGTAGCATCATAACCCGAGACCCGGATCTTCTGGATATAGTTCCTGAGTTCGGTATAGCTCATCTCTTTGGCTTGGCGTTCGATCCTCTGAAAAGATTCCCAGTCCTCTGGAAGGGAGACCTCCAGTTCCGAAAAGGGGACCGTTCGGATGGCCCCTCCCTCTTCGAACTCCCGGATAAACCCTTGAAAAAATTTCCATTTCCCATCGACCCATTTCGCTTCCCTGGCATCAATCCGCTGGGTGCAACGGAACTGATCATCAAATTGATAGAGAGTGATTCCTTTCAATACTTTCTCCTTCGCATCTAACAGTTGAATATTGAAGATGCCGCGGTCGCTATGGTACCAGAGCTTGTAATTCTTGAAGAAACTGGTTTGCTGTTCCTTCCGCACTTTAACCGAGAGAAGATACCGTGTTTTCTGATTCGTCAAAGGAACGAGATATTCGTTTCCGAGAAACGAGAAGAGACTGATGAAGAGCGCAATGATGAATAAAGGGATGGTAATTCGATAGAGGCTGACACCTCCTGCCTTCATGGCGGTAATCTCGCTGTGACGGGAGAGGGTCCCAAGCGTGAGAAGGATGGAAAGCAATACTGCATAGGGAAGGGTCCACTGAAAGATCACTTCGGGGATCTTATAGAGGAGGTATTCGAAGATGAGGAGAAACGGGGCTTGGTATTTGATGAAGATATCCACCTTCTGTAAGAAGAGGACGACGACATAGATGAGGATCAAACCGCTCAGGCTGAGAACGAATACCTTCAGATATTCGCGGATGACATAACGGTGCAGAACCCAATAGCTTTCAAACATCTTCGAAAAGCCCTTTCCACTTGCTCTGGATAAAACCGAATGCCTCCATCAGCCAGACCAGGGGCTTGAAGGGGGCTTCCTGGGACGCCCTGATTAAGAGGTAGATTCCCAAAACCCCAAAGAGAAGATTGGGAGCCCACCCGGACAAAAAAGGTGGTATTGTTTTTCTGATGGCCAGAATTTCCGAGGCGGTGAGAGAGATGTAATAGGTCAGAAGGATGAGAAGGCTGAGCACAAATCCGTAGGATCTTCCTGAACGACGGGGCTGAATTCCCAGTGGAACTCCGAGCAGACCAAAGACAAGACAGGAGAAGGGGATGGCATATCGCTTATGGAGTTCGACCTCCTGGGGCGTGATATCCTCGCCCAGCGACTTCTTTTTTTCCATCTTCTCCTTGATATCATCGATCGACATCTCATGCTCTTTCAGCTTCTTCCCCACCGCGGCGAAGGTCTTAGACAGTTCGAGTCTGAGATCATAGATGTCGAATTGCATCTTTTGATAGATATTCGTTCGGGGCTCAAATCGATGAATGTCTCCGCTGAGGAGGCGCAGGACGACCTCTTGGGACTTCGGGTCGCTGACAAGAAAGCCCTCTCTGGCGAAGATGGTATTGACCTTCTCTTTATCCCTCTCATCATAGATGAGAATGCCTTCCATCTTCTTGCCCTGGATCGGAACTTTATCGACATAGATGACAAATCCATCGAAGACATCGTTAAAGACTCTCTCTTTGATTTCGATATCCGCCTTTGATTGAGCCATCAGATAGAGCGTTGCTTTGAATCCACGGTTTCCCCAGGGAAGGCCATAGATGACCAGGGAGGAGGTGAGGAGGTAGGTTCCGATGGAGAAAAGGAGAACAGGAAGATAAAGCTGATAGAGACTCATCCCGGAGGCTTTAAAAGCGGTAATTTCACTGTCACCGGATAGCCTTCCGAAGGAGAGGAGAATGCCCAGGAGGAAGGCCATCGGAATGGTGAAGATGAGGAACGATGGGGAGATGAAAAGAAGGAGCATGAGAATCTGTGAAAGGCTCACCCCTCTCGTCACGATCAGTTCAATCAGTTTTAGAATCTTATCCATCAGAAGGATCACGGTGAAGGTCATCAGACCGATGAGAAAGATCGGAAAAATCTCCTTCAGGATATAGAGATGGGTCGTTTTTTTCATTTCCAGTGTATTCTAAGAAAGAGGGGAGGGGATGTCAACCCTTCGACTCCCCAGTATAAATGAAAGGGATTGCCTTAGGTCCGAGACTTCGGCGGGCTCAGGCGAATCGCTCAGTCCGAGGGCTCAGGGTTGACCCTGAGCGGCACTTCTTTCCTCAGCCTTCGAATACAGGGCTTAATGCCGTCGAATGGGTCAAGAAATGGCTCGAAAAACTTGACAAATTCCTATGGATGGATTAGTGTTAGTTCAGATCGCGGGGTGGAGCAGTCCGGTAGCTCGTCGGGCTCATAACCCGAAGGTCGCTAGTTCAAATCTAGCCCCCGCTACCAATTAAATCAAGGGGTTGCGATTCAGTCGTAACCCCTTGATCTTTGTCCGTTACCATTACGTTACCACTAACTCCTAAGAACACAAAATCTTCTGATTTTTTAGCAGCCCCATCATGAATTTCAGGCATCAGGTGTCCGTAGAGATCAAGAGTGGTCTTGACTGAGGAGTGACCCATCTGCGATTGAATATATTTGAGGTTGTGACCCGTGGAGATCAGGATCGCTGCGTAGGTATGCCTAAGATCATGGATTCGGATGGACATTCTTAACCCCGCCTTTTTCAAGATCGATTTAAAAACCCTGTGGTAAAGATTGTCTGCATCAAAGGCGGTCCCATTGTCCTGACAGAAAACAAGATCGTTATTGTTCCATCCAGTCCCTACCTTCAGCCTTGTCTCATTCTGCTTTGCTCGGTGGTCTTTGAGGACTTCCACTAACCGAGGGCCCATGTCAATCGCCCTTTTTGAATAATCGGATTTAGGGGTTTGAAACGTCCCCTTGTAAAGACTTCTTCTGACGTGGATTCTTGAATTCATCCCGTCAATGTCTTCCCACTTCAACCCCAGGAACTCCCCCCTTCTCGTTCCGCTAAAAATGGCTGTGTAGAATAAGGCATGAATGGTTGTCTCACATTTCGGTCGTTCTTTATTCTCTGGCTTGTCTGTTATTTTTGAAATCTTTTGCTTCGGTTCTTTGTAGGATTGAGCTGCTTTTAAAAAGATGGGAATCTCAAAAGTTTTAAGATAATCCACTTCTGGCCTTTCCCTTTTCGGCTTCTCGATCTTCACATAAGGGTTACGAATGACCAATCCTTCAACCTGCGCATCGTCAAGAATCTGATGCAAAACAAGCAGGATATTATGAATTGACTTAGGAGTAAGCTTCCCTCCATCCACCATTCCCTTAACAAAGGATTTTATATCCTCCCTTTTGATATTTGAGATTATACCATCTCCGAAGCAGGGGATTAGGTGGTTATTCACAATCCCTTGATAAGAAACCCGTGTAGCTTCTTTTACGCTGAGCTTGCCTTCAAGCCATTTCTCCGCAAAGTCCTTGAAGGTCTTTTCCTCTCTGCCGGGGTTGTAACTTCCTTTCTTAATCTGATCCATCTTTTCGTGTAGGAGATCGGCTGCATCGTGCATATTCGTTCCCACTGTCTCAATATGCCTCTTCCCAAGCCGGTCATAGTAGTCGATCACATATTTCTTAATGTCCTCTCTCCATCTAACTGCGCCAAGTCCTCTTCTTTTCTTCCTGCGCTTCTTTTTCTCTTCGATCATGTTGGTTTCTCCCATTCAACTTACCTCCTTCCTGACTTTTTTATGGAGACCAGGTTTTCTTCCCTTTCTCTCCTGAGACTTCTCATAAAGTTCCTTCAATTCGTCTAATCCGATAATTTCTGCTTGCAAATAAGAAACATCATTTTCGACTCGTCTCATTGCCTCACAAAGTTTAAGAATAGCTTCTTGTAAATCATTCCTTTTTGCAGCTTCTATGGCTTGTTCTAATTCTAAAGACATAGGGTCACCTCCTTTCCTCATGTTTTTTCAAACCTTCGTCGATCATCCTACGAATGATTTCTGACATTCCTAATCCTGTCTTTTTCATTATCGCTTTGAGTTTTTTCATCTGAACTTCTGATAGATAAATGTTTGTCCTATGCATGGTTATCATCTCCTTAAATTGAGTATATGTCATATATACACCATAAGCATTTTTTTGTCAAGCTTTTTCTTTGGACTTGGTTGTTCTCTGGCCAGCGAGTGATGGAAACCGTGAAGGGAAATATGCGGGCTACAACCTTAGATAGCGTGAAATAGTGTTTTTAGGTCATTTTCGGAGAGGCTTTTTAAATCATCGAAAAGTTCGTTTGCAAGCGTGAAGGCAGTTTCAGCAATGTTTGGGCTGATATTCGTCCGTATCCTATAATCAGCCTGCAATCTGTACTGTCGTAATGAATCCAGATTGGTCCCGAATTCAGCCATTTGGATATCCTGGCATTCTTTCAACTTATTTATTATGGTTTGATGAACATCCCTTCTGTTCTCCAACTCTTTATTAACCAACTTTTCGACTCTATTTCTTGTTGCCAGAAAAATGGCATAATACGAACGCCCAACCGATGTTCTTATTCGTGCTTCCAAAAGATTGTCCTTGGGAGAGTTTTTGAGGTTTTCTGCAAGATTAAAGAAAAGCTTAGGTTCGAACATCAGACCGGTTCTATTATCAGAGAAAAATGCAACCTTTTCCTTGGTTCAATTCTTGCTACGAAGTTTCTTGCCAATTCTTTTTGATAGTGTAGAATCTCGGGAGTCGCCATACCTGCGAAAAAGCGAAAAACCAATGTTTCCCATTGTTCGGCTTCTGGATCAGATGCCAAGTCGAGTTGTACTTGATACTGTTTTCCTCTGAAAGTTCTCTTGGCTATATCAATGATAGTCCCAACGTCAGCAGAAATATTGTGTTTTATCATGTACGCTGTTTCAGCACTTCCGGTTACCAATGCGTTTCTCCTAATCTGACCAGGGTCCTCTATTTCACTTATAACTTTATAGACTGAGGTTGTAAGAGAAATACTTCCAACATGTGTACCCGCAGTGACTATACTGAAAGAAGCACCTGGTTCTAATGCCAGGGACACACTCGGTATTTGACCACAGATCCATGTTTCGGGTTCTTGGCAAACATTGAAACCTTCTGATAGAGGAAAGTTGCCCGCGGATATGACAATTTTCCTCGTTCCGGGAAATTCATGATAATCCGAGATCGATTTTATATCAACAATCGTTCCAGCCTTGAAAACTTCTCTCTTGTATATAGCAGTTATCATATTTATTACTTCTCTTGTTTCTCTTCCTTAAGCGCGGCAACTGCCAAATATCTTGACATCAAGATATCATCGTCTGTATAAAGGGTGAACTTATAATTTCCATATTCAGGGAAGTTTATTCCCATAAATTCAAAATCTAATTCAACAATACCTTCCTGTTTTTCGAAGCTAATGGTTGCCGAGACCTCAAGCATTTTTTGATTTTGGGGAGAAACACAGTCCACCTTAAAGGAATAATTGCCGATTCCTCCAGTGACCATAGAAAAAACGCTAAACTTAGGAAACACACAGGGCAGCCTAGACACATTAATTCTGTTAAAAGAATTTATGAACGATCTGTTGCGAGTTCTCAGATCGTTAATTACCATTTCACAAAAGATCATTGATAGTACTGTTAACCGGGGTTTAGTTTCCACAGAGGCTACTCAATTGTGTTTTGGAATAAAGCACCCAAACATTAACACCCGAAGCATTTTATGTCAACGGGTTTTATTATTCTAGATGGAAAAATAAATTTCCATGCCATAAAATCAAGTTTGGTAGCTTTTTTTGACTATTTAGGGCAAGAGTTTCATTCACACATCAACAATAAGCCCGGAGAGAAAAAAAGTCAATATTCAGTTGTCAAAGAGCAAAGAGATCTCAGACCCTATTCTTGAGAAATTATTACCTCAACCAAATAATATCCTTCTTCGCAATCCTCCAAATCCTTCCCACTTTGTAGGTAGGGATAGCCTTAGCCCATAACCTCCGGTAGATCGTCTTAGGGTTGACTCCGAAGTGTCTTGCAAGTTCAATCACTGTGAAATAGTCGGCCATCCCACATCTCCTCTCTCAGCTTTTCCAACTCCTTTTTGGTTTCCCTGATAACCTTCATCCAGTATTTATGCCTTTGATCCTGCACCCAGATCACAAAGAGAAGGTTCTCCACCTTTTCATCTGAGGTCATAGCCAGTTCGTTTCCCATTCAAACCTATCAGAGCAGGCGGCCTCTATTATCCTGATCACTGCCCTTGTTCCCCTGTCTATCGACTGAAACTGCTTCCGGTTCAGTTCCCCCTTGCGAAATGCCCAATGGCAGTAATTGAGATTATCAAGCAACTCTTCGACCATCTCCCTGCGGAAGCACCTCGGATCAGTCTTAGGCCGGATGGGACCATACTTAGGCTCATGGTCAAGTTCACGCTGTTTTCTTGCCGTATCCACCCAATCAGTCATTTTAAGCCTTCTTTCCGTATAACCCGTCTACCCATAGGGTGTGAACTTAACCCCTTCATACCTGCCCCTTACCTACCCCTAAGAGGGTGAAAGTTACCCCTCTTCTAATGCTTCCCTTCCCCGCTTCTGTCTCTCAAGCATAAATTCGATAATGTCCTGCTCCCAGAAGAAACGCCTTCCAGAAATCTCAATGCACTTAAGGCCCCCTCTGATCCAGTAACCCACGGTGACGGAATGGCTTTTTCCCATGCGTAGCCCTAATCTCTCGCAAAGGTCTTTTTCGCTCCACAGTTCGTCTAAGCTTTTGGGTTGGTTCATTATTGTCCTCCTCTGGTATGATAAAAGATTCAATCGATCTTGCAGCTTCCCGATCCCCTTCAGCGAGACTCCTCTCTCTCAAAGCAATCTTGCTCTCTCTGGAAAGACTAAGCAGTTTCTGGACGCATCGCCCACAGGTGATAATCTTCTTGGGATCAACGTTGTCATAAACCGAATCCTTACAAACTGAGCATAT
>Ga0315277_10004459_pt1 | contig 18681 bp, 19 predicted proteins | sample YL17G05_15_MG_FD_203695 | JGI IMG/M metagenome (GOLD analysis project Ga0315277, IMG submission 203695) | Sediment microbial communities from Yellowstone Lake, YNP, Wyoming, USA - YL17G05_15 | ecosystem: Environmental > Aquatic > Freshwater > Lake > Sediment | place: USA: Wyoming | collected...
AAGAAACCCCAGCAGTGTTGAAGCGTTCTTTGAACTGGAAGCCGAACTGGAGCGCATTGTTAAGCGTAGAGGCTGGAATCTTGAGCCGAAGTTCAACGCCTACTATGCGGGCTTCAAACACGGGTTTTTCAACGTTTTCGGCGTCCATTGGGTCGGAACAAAATCATTCGAGCTATTCGTCAAACTGCCAAAAAGCAAGTTCGCAAAAGGGAAGCGACTGTGTCCCTATCCGTCGGAATACAACGAGAGGTGGAAACAGTTGACTATCCGGGCGACTGACAACCTGAAACCAAAGCGACTGATACCGTTGCTGAAGCTCGCCTACGATTCTTTAGTTGGCGAACACCCGGCGAATTGAACTGCGCTTTCGCGAACAACTGAACGGATTTTTGCACCTTCAGCGGCCAACCCGATTTATGAGCACCGCATATCAAATCGTCGTTTGCGCCGGGATCGTGCCTGATCCGTTGCAGACGCTTGAACCCGTCGCGTCGCCTACGGGTACGGTTGGATTGCGCTCGGCGGAGAATTGAATGGGCACTTGGACTTGCCACGAAACCACGCCTGTGGGATTATCCCACCATGACAGTAATAGCTGACAGCAAGCGGCGGGTGCTCATGCCGGGTGCCCGCCCCGGCGACGTGTTCGCTTGCGAAGACGAAGGCAACGGGCACTTCCTTTTGGTGCGTCTCAACAAACCGGCTCCGCCGAAGAAAAAGACCCGCGCTGAGATACGCAAGGCCATCGCGAATTCCAAGATGAAATTTGACATGTCGTGGGAGGAATTGCGCCAGATGACGCGCGAGCCATGATTTTGTTGGACACCAACGTGGTTGTGGATGCGCTCGACACGAAACAGGTGCACCACGCGTGGTCAAAAAAGCAGATTGAGGACGCGGTTGTAGGGGAAGGCGGCGGAATCAGTGTGGTGACGCTGGCGGAATTATGCGCCGGAGCACGCAACCCGGAAGACGTGGAGCCGGAAGTCAAGCGTCTGGGAATCACCGTCCATGATGTGCCTTCCGCCGTGGCGGTCGTTTGCGGCAAGATTTACCGCCGTTACCTCACAGCGCGACGCGACTCCGGTGGCAGTGTGCCGCCAAAAATGCCGCTGCCGGATTTCTTCATCGGCGCACAAGCGGAAATCATGGGTTGGAAGATTGCCACGCGCGACCAAGAGCGGTTCAGGAAGTATTTCCCCAAGGTTGCGCTTGTGACCCCGTGAGCCTGGCCGTGGCTTTCCGCGCTGGCACGGGCGGCTTGCACAGCAGAAAATTGATTTCAACCATGACTGAACACCCATGGACACAAATGCGGAAAACGAGATTTGGATTCGTGTGAATTCGTGTCCATTCGTGGTTTAGCCTTTTATGAGCATCCCATACCAAATCGTCGTTTGCGCCGGGATCGTGCCCGATCCGTTGCAGACGCTTGAACCCGCCCGTCAATTTACGATTTGCGATTTACGATTGCCGATTTGAAGAAGGCGAAAAATGAAATGATGCTGCCCGCCGTCCTCGATCCGTTGGCAAGCCACGCGCTTCACGAGGCCAACCATCCGTGAATCCCAACGGGATTCAAATCATTCAGCCCAAGGTTGCGAGGAACGAGCTACCCTGGGTGATCGAGTCGCAAATCCCCACAACCCTGAAAGGGTTGCATCAATCCCACACATACCGTTCGTCGAATTCGATTTCGTAGCGTTTCAACAACAAGCGAAACTCGTCCTGAAACGAAACCTTGCGGTGATGTTCCTCCTGCCCCGCGATGTAATTGCGCACCGATTCGATCTGCGAAAAGCCGATGGAGAAGATGCCGTAACCGTTCTGCCACGCGAAGTCGTGCAAGTCCGGGCTTTTGGTTTTGACCCACAGTGATGAGCCACGTTTCACTTCCTTGACCATCTCCGCCGCTTCGCACGTGCGCGAGAGCGCGGACAGAAGGTGAACGTGGTCTTGAATGCCGCCGACAATGATGGGCTGACATTCGAGCTTGGCCAGAATGCCGCCGAGGTAGCGATGCAACTCCTCGCGCAATGCGCGGTCGCGCAGGAGTGGGCGGCGGTCTTTGGTGGAGAACACGGTGTGAACGAGGATTTTCGCGAGGGACTGTGGCATGGCTGGAGGATGCGCAAACGCCGCGTTTGATTCAACCCTTTCAGGGTTGAACATGTTTGCGTGACGCTATCCCAGGGTAGCTCGTTCCTCGCAACCCTGGGCTGAGTGATTGCAATCCCTTTGGGATTGCTGTCAGCTGTCGTAGTCTTCCGTGCCATCATACTTTACGTTTGGTAGCGCCAGGCGTAATCCGCGCCGGGATCGTGCCTGAGCCGTTACAGACGCTTGAACCCGCCCGTCAATTTGCGATTTCCGATTTCCGATTTGAAAAAGCTGGATTGACATATCCTTAAAAGGACAGTATAAGGTGACTATGAAATTGATCGCCATTCAGGATTTGAAGCAGCCGCGCCAGTTGAAGGAGCGGTTGCTGGCCGAGAAGGAACTGCTGCTGACCAGCGATGGCCGGCCCGTGGCCGTGCTGGTGAACGTGGACGCCTCGGAAGACCCGGAGACGATGATCCAGTCCATCCGTGATTCGCGCAGCCGGCTGGCCTTGAGCCGTGTGCGGGAGGCGGCGGCTCGCAGCGGGTCGGCCCGGCTGTCATTGGCGGAAATCAATCGTGAGATCGCCGCCACCCGCAAGGCACGACAAGCTTCCCGGAAATGAACCGCGCGGTGTTTGACACGAATGTGGTGGTGTCGGGATTCCTGTCGCCTGCCGGGCCGCCGGGCCGCATTGTGGAATGGTTACGCAATGGTGAGGTGCAAGCCGTGGTGGATGACCGGATCATGGCTGAATATGCCGAGGTGCTGGCGCGTCCGATTTTTCGACTGCCAGTTACCGAGGTGGAGTTGGTGCTGGCAGCCATCCGCGCCCGGTCGTTTTGGGTTGAGGCAGCGGCAACCCACACGGTGCGTGGCTTGCCAGACCCGGACGATGCGCCGTTTCTGGAGTGCGCGCAAACGGCAGGCGTGCCTTTGGTCACGGGCAATCTCCGCCATTTTCCAAAGTCGGCGACCAAAGGCGTGAGCGTGCTCACTCCCGCGCAATTCGTCGCGTCTCTACGCGGCCAACCTGATTTATGAGCACCGCATGCCAAATCGTCGTTTGCGCCGGGATCGTGCCCGATCCGTTGCAGACGCTGGAACCCGTCCGTTGATTTACGATTTGCGATTGCCGATTGCCGATTTGTAGAAAGCAGAATCCAGAACACGATGATTTGTTTGTCGTGCGACTATTCACTGCATTCGCCACCACCAGATGCAGCCAAGGCCGGCGTTGAAAAATGAAATGATGCTGCCCGCCGTCCTTGATCCGTGGGCGGGTCATTAGCACCGTGCTACCATACTTTACATTTGGTAGAACCTGGCGCATCCTACGCCCGCATGATTCCGAGACCGTTCTGGCTGAAGCGAATTGAGGCTGCCTGGCGTGAAGTGCCGATTGCCTGGCTTTGCGGCGTCCGCCGGTGTGGCAAGACCACGCTGGCCGAAAGTCTCGGCCCGAACCGCACGCTCTACGTCAATTGCGACCTGCCCACCGCCGAGGACATGGTGCGCGATCCGCAGGTGTTCTTCCGCGGCTGTTCGAAGCCGGCGGTTGTGTTCGATGAGGTTCATCAACTCCGTGATCCGGCGCGTGTACTAAAAATCGGCGCGGATGGTTTCCCGAAGCTGAAGATTCTCGCCACCGGGTCTTCCACTTTGGCGGCGAGCAAGAAGTTCCGCGACTCGTTGACAGGACGGAAGCGTTTGGTGCATCTGACGCCGGTGACGTGGGATGAACTGCCCGCCTTCGGCGCGGCGCTGCCGCAGCGGTTGTTTCACGGGGGTCTGCCGCCCGCGTTGCTGGCGGAGGCCAAGAAGCCCGCGTTTTATCGCGAATGGATGGATTCCTTTTTCGCCCGCGACATCCAACGGCTCTTCGGCTTCCGCGACATGAATCGATTCAACGCGCTGTTCGAATACGTCCTGCGCCAGAGCGGCGGCCAGTTGGAGGTGACCAAGGCCGCCAGCGCGTTGGGGATCACGCGGCCCACGGTGGAAAGCCATTTGCGCGCCCTGGAAATCACTCACGCCGTCACGCTGGTCCGGCCCTTTCACGGCGGCGGCCAGCATGAACTGGTCAAGCAGCCCAAGTTGTATGCCTTTGACACGGGCTTCGTGAGTTTTGCGCGCGGCTGGGATCCGCTGCGGCCGGATGATTTTGGGGTACTGTGGGAGCATCTGGTGCTGGAGAGTCTGCAGGCGCATTTCCCAGACACCCCGGCGCGTTACTGGCGGGATAAGCTGGGCCGCGAAATTGATTTTGTCCTCGCCCGTCGCCGTGATGAAGTGGACGCGATCGAATGTAAGTGGGACGCGTCCGCTTTCGACAGCACGGCGCTGAAGGTTTTCCGCGATTACTATCCCAAAGGGCGGAACTACTTGGTGACGCCTTCCAGCGAGCCAGCCTACGCCAAGCGTTTTGGAGACTTGGAAGTGCGGCTTTGCACCCCGTCGGAACTGCACCCTTGAGAGAGATCTTATGAGCACTGCATACCAGATTGTCGTTTGCGCCGGCATCGTGCCGGATCCGTTGCAGACGCTTGAACCCGTCGCGTCGCCCACCGGGCCGGCGTTGAAAAATGAAATGATGCTGCCCGCCGTCCTCGATCCGTGAGCGAGCGGCGCTCTCTGACAAGCGGCGTGCCCGCGGCGGGGAACTGACGGTCCCAGCCAAATCAAGCTTCAGGAGCTGGTCGCATCCCGCTTTCTTGGCTTCCATTGCGAAGCATAGCTTGAGGCGGCCGTGGGAGGGTGAATCCTCTGGAACATTGGAGTTGACTCCGGTCTTTCCAGGCATAACGTCCTGAGTACATGAGCACGCGTGGGATGCAATTCTCTTTCACGTACGGCGTGTCAAAACGTGGACTCCGACCGTCTCATTGACAGGCGCTGCCATGGCCAACCAAACCGACAAGAACCCGCCGACCAAGGCTACCGCCGTCCGGTTACACGAGCATCCTTGCTTCCGGAAGGCGAACGAACTTCGGGAAAGCAGCCAGCGGATTAGCCGCTGGTTCCTCCTGGCGCTATGGTTGACGCTGGGAGCTTCGATCGGCGCGTATGTGTCTTTTCATCTCGTTGGGACTTCCGTCGCCCGCGATTTCGTTCCCCGGTCACTCACGAATGTTGTCGCCAGATTGCGGACGGATCCCGTGCGACCGGTCCAGCTCGATTCCGCAGGCCGGGTGGTCTATCTGTCCGAAGCCGACCTGCGTTGGTATCGAGGGCGGGATCAAACGGCGGCGCTGGTGGCCGGGCTGAAGGAGCGCACGCAGCGGATCACTGAGTTGGAGGACAAGGTTGTGCAGCAGGCGTTGCTGGAGTTCCAGGTGCGCTTCGGTTCGGCGGGAGGCCTGAAAGATGACTTGGACAACGTGACCCGGCAGGCGCGGACGGGAAATTTCGCCGCCGCCAGCGCGCTGTTGACGGACATCGTCAAAGGCTGGAGCGACGAAACCCGCAAGCGCGTCGGGGAGAAAGCCATCTTTGATTTGAACTATGGACTCGGAGAGCTGGCCCGCCTGCAAGCGCAACAAACCAACAGTCTGGGCCTGAATCTCGAACCGCCGCGCATGCACCGGATCTTCTGGAGCACGCCTCCCGGGGCGCTGCTGGAAGCTGTGTTTTGGTCCTTGTTCGGAACGCTGGTCAACCTGGTGGTTAACATCTCGCAGGCCCGCGCCCAAGGGCGGTTTCGCAGTGATGAGATTTGGGTCAGCATTTCCAAGATCATCTACGGCCCGATCCTGTCCCTGGTCTTGATCCTTTCGATCTATTTTGGGTTGCTCGATGCCGGCACCGAAATCCGGTTTTGGTTTCTGCCCCTGGCGGGTTTCCTGTTTGGCTACAATACCCGCAAGACGGCCATGGTTATAGACCAGCTCTCCGAGAAACTCCTGGGGACGGCCAGCAAGTCCATCCGGCAAAGTTTCCAATGGCAGGCCCAGGCGGCAGATCGTGCCGCTGCCGCCGTTCGCGCCGAGTCCACCCCGCGCAGTCTTTCCGAGCTGAAAGAACAGGTCACCGCTGTGGCAGACAGCGCCACGGTCGCCGCCGTCATCAAGCATCAAAGTAAAACATGAACACCTGGCCTTTTTCGTGTCGCGTTCCCGTTGCCCTGGGCCTCGGCCTTGGGACGATGCTCGTGCTTTCCGGTTGCGTGAATCTGCCTCCCGCGGTCACGAAGTCTGTGGACAACAGCCGCGAGGCCGTGGCGCAGCTTCACCTTACCCACGCCCAGGATGCCCGCGCCTTGGCCGGCGTCGTCAATCGGCGCGAGGCCATCCTGAAAGACGCGGGGGCGGCGGTGCGGAAGGCCTTGCGGGCACAGTTGGAAGCCGAGATTGCCGCCTCCAAGACCCGGGTCATGGCGGAATTCGACCGCCGGGCCGGCGATCTGCTCGGCATTCAGTTTCAAGCGAAGTTGAAGAAACAGGTTTTCCCCAAATTCGATGCGCTGGAGCGCACGAATTTACTCGCGTTGCTCGAGGCGCTGCGCAATCAGGTCAGCCATCCGACGGATGCCTACATGCAGGAGAAAGTGCTGGCCACCCAAAAGGAAATCTTCAAGGCCCAAACCGAACGCGAGAACGTCGTTGCTGAATTCTATCTCGCGCTGCACGCCGGACTGAGCAACGCCCGCTTCAAATTCGAGACGGACGTGGATGAGAAATATGTGGATACGATTCAACCGCTGCTTGCGGTCCTCGTAACCGAGACCGATGCGGCCGACAAGTCTTTGCAGGAATTCAATCAGCGGGTGGACCAGCGGCTGGCGCAACTGGATGAGAGCTACAATTCGCTCGACCAGGCCCTGAGCGACCTTTCCACTTTCCTGGACAGCGAGGCGACCAGCCGCCGGTTTGCGGCCCACTTCGCGAAAGGGGCCGCCGCCGCTTTAGTGGATGATCTCAAGGACGGACAACTGGCCGGGGCCGCGCTCTCCGACCTTTTGAACAAAAAGGCCCCGGGCTTCATGAGCACCCTCAAGAGAGTCGAGGACACCATGAAGAGCAAGGCCGAGGAAGCAACACAGAACGCGGCAGCCAGGGTCCCGACTCCGGCGCCCACGGGCAACCCGCCGTCTGCAACCTAAACCGCCGCCCTTTTGGAGGACACTCCCATGCCTGACGATACCAGCCTTTCTTGGAACCGATTCAACTCGGATTTCAAAATCCCCGAAAGCGACGATGCCGCGCGCATTGCGCTCGAGGTCAAAGCCTCCGTGGACACTTGGATTCAAAACAGCCTGGTACGGCTAGGCGAAGACATGAACAAGCGCGCCGAGCTCTCTGCGGCCCAATTGCGCAGCCACATCGCTGAAGCCAAGGGCGCTCTCGCGTCCATCGAGAAGCAGATCGCCGATGTCCACGATGCAGTGAACGCCCTTTCGCCCGCCGATCCCGAACTGGCCAAGAAGATCAAGGATCTCAAAGACCAGACTCAAGCCACGAGAAATTCGATGGCGCAGGCGGCGCAAGAATGGGAGGAGTACGGAAGAAAGACCGTCGCGACGGTGGAGAGCATCGCCAAGACCGTTGCCACATTCGCGTGAGTGACCGTGAAGGCGTGAAGGGGTCGTGAAGGGGTCGGTAATAGTAGCGTGCTTTGGGGCTCACTCCGGCGAATTGAGAATGCGTCGTCTTTTCACGGCCAAGCTGATTCCTCAGCACCGCATACCCAATCGTCGTTTGCGCTGGCATCGTGACCGACCCGTTGCAGACGCTTGAACCCGTCGCGTCGCCGACTTGGCCGGCGTTGAAGAATGAAATGCTGCTGCCCGCCGTCCTCGATCCCTCGACAGGCAACGTACTTTGACAATCGCCCTGCATTCGTCGGAGAATTGAGCGCACATGGACAAGCAGATTTGGATCATCGCGGGCGTGATCACGACGGCGTTTCTCATCGGCGTGCTCGCGTTGACGGCGGTTACGAAGACCCGCCAGGCGGCGCAGGCCAGGGCGGAATTGGCGGAAGCCCAGGCCGCCGCGGGCCAAAGCGCAGTCGAGGCGAAGGAGTTGAAGAACAAGCTCGCCGAAAGCCAGGCACGCATCGCGGAACTCGAAAAGGAGAAGGAAGCCTCCGCGCAGTCGCATCAAAGTCTCGAGGACGAAATGCGTTCCGCGCTGGAGTCCAAAGACGTCACGATCTCGCAATTGCAGGGCAAGCTCACAGTGAACATTCTGGACCGAGTGATGTTTGACTCCGGTGAGGCGCAGCTGAAATCGGATGGCGAGGCGGTGCTGCGCAAAGTCGCGGGGATTCTCTCCCAGCATCCGGAACTGAAGATTCACGTCGTAGGCCACACGGACAACGTCCCGATCAAGGCGGCGGCGCGGAGCCGGTTTCCGAGCAACTGGGAGTTGTCCACGGCTCGGGCGATGGCGGCGGTGCGGTTCCTGGCCGAACAATGCAGCGTGGATCCTCGACGCATGGGCGCTGTGGGTTACGGGGAGTTCCGCCCGGTGGCGGACAACAGCACGCCGGAAGGCCGAGCCCGAAATCGGCGCATTGCCATCACGATTCTGCCGGATGAACTGGCAGGGGCAGACACAGCATCGGGCGTCGCCACGAACAAGGTTTCCCAAAGCCCGCCGGCGGCGCGGCCGTGACGCGAGTTTCGCCTTTGAACAGCCGGTTCAGCCGCATACATTCCCCGCCGTGCCGGACGCGTTTCAGACTCCGATTGACGCCAGCACGCGCTACTGCGCGGTGCTCGGACATCCCATCCGCCATTCCGCCTCGCCAGCCATGCAGAACGCGGGCATCGCGGCGCTGGGCCTCAACTGGCGCTACCTGGCGTTCGATGTGCGCCCGGAGGAGTTGCGCGAAACCATCGCGGGCGCGAAGGCGATGCGTTTCATCGGACTGAACCTCACCGTGCCGCACAAGGTGCTGGCAGTGGAAATGGTGGACGCAATTGACGCGCGGGCGAAGCGCTTCGGCGCGGTGAACACAATCCGCTGTGAGGGCAAAACGAAAACCGGCGAGTGGCAGCCGCTGGCGCAGTTGAAGGAACCGGAAATCGGCGAGGTGCGCAGTCATGGTTTCAACACTGACGCGGAGGGCTTCGTGCTTTCGCTGGGCGAAGAGTTTCCGGAGTTGGTGCTCGCCGGAGCGAGGGTGGTGTTGATCGGCACCGGCGGGGCAGGGCGGACGGTGGCGTTGCGGCTGGCGGAAGCCGGCGTGGGGAGCTTGTTCCTGATTGATGTGGACAGCACCCGCGCGGAACGGGTTACCAGGGAAATCCAGGCGGCCTTTGCCGGAACGCGAGTGACATTAGGCTATCCGGCCGCCGCGCAACGAGCCGATTTGCTGGTGAACGCAACGCCGCTCGGTTTGAAGCCGGATGACTTATTGCCGCTCGACGAGACGCGCTTCCCGATTCGCAGCGCACGGTTCGTTTATGACCTGGTTTATCGCCCGGCGGAAACGACGTTGCTCAAGCAGGCCAAAGCGGCGGGGTGTCGCGCAGCCAACGGCTTGGGGATGTTGCTGCATCAAGGCGCGGCAGCGCTGGCGTTGTGGACGGGTAGGCCCGTACCGGCGGATGTGATGCGGCGCGCGCTCGAGCAAAACGTGTATGGGCATTGAGCCGATTTTCCAGGGCGAAAACTGGGCCGGCGTGCCGTTTCATTTCTGGTCGGTGGTGTTTTTTATCCTCGGCTGCATGGTAGGCAGTTTCCTGAACGTCTGCATCCATCGGCTGCCGATGGATCAAAGCATCGTTACGCCGCCGTCGCACTGCCCGCACTGCAAGTATTCCATCCCGTGGTTTCTCAACATCCCATTGGTGACGTGGCTTTATCTGCGGGGACGGTGCCGCAACTGCGGCGCGCCGATTTCCGTGCGCTACTTCCTGGTCGAATTGCTGACGGGCGGCGTGTTTCTGGCGACTTGGCTGCGGTACGGCGGGCAGTCGGTTTGGCTGGCGGTGATTTACTGCGCGTTTCTCGCGGGGCTGATTGTGGCGACGTTCATTGACTTCGAGCATTACATCATTCCGGACGAGATCACGCTGGGCGGCGCGGCGGTCGGCTTCGTGAGCGCGTTTGCGATGCCGTCGTTGCTAGGGCAGGAGACACTCGCGCAGGCGATGAAGCAAAGTTTGCTGGGGATGGGTGTGGGCGCGGGTATGATTTACGTGATCCTGCGAGCGGGAAAGCTGATGTTCGGACGGCAGAAACTGGCGCTCGCGGGCGAGACACGAATCGTCTTTTCGGAAACGGCGGTGCACTTGCCGGACAAGGCGATTCCGTACGAGGAATTGTTTTACCGGCGGACGGACGTGATCGGTTTGCACGCGAAGTACGTGGAGTTGGTGGACCGCGGCTACAAGGACGTGGTGGTGCGGCTGGGGCCGGAGAAGCTGCGCATCGGTGATGACGAGTTCGATCCGGAAACCGTGCCGCACATGGAAGCGGTGAGCAGCGAACTGGTGTTGCCGCGGGAAGCAATGGGGCTGGGCGACGTGAAGTTCATGGCGGCCATCGGCGCGTTTCTCGGGTGGAAGGCGGTGGTGTTTTCGCTGATGGTGAGTTCGGTTTTTGGAAGCATCGTGGGTGTAAGTGCGATTGCAGTGGGCCGGCGCGAGTGGTCGAGCCGGCTGCCGTACGGGCCGTACATCGCGCTGGCGGCGGCGGTGTGGTTGTTTGGTGGGCGGGAGTTGGCGAGCCGCTGGATTGGGCCGTAGCTGGCTGAGGCTGAAGAAGGCCCGCATGGGCGAGCGAATACTTCGGGGCATCAAGACGTCTGAATGGCGTCCGATTGGCGCAGAATTCTCTTTTGACGGAGAGGCGCATCGGGTAATGAATTGCGAACTGAGACTTTGAAAACAATGAAATTGAGCATTCGATCCTGTTGGAGATTCCTTGTCGTGGGCATAGCGGCTGTCGCGGTGCAGATGTTGGCGAACACGCAAACCGCAAGTGCCGCGGACGAGAAGATGGTTCTCGCGTTGAAACTCCCGGCACCGACGCTCAAAGGCACACCGGAAGACCTGCCGGTAGGGCCGACGATTGAGCCGTTGTCCGAAAAGCCGCGTCCGCCGTACATGATTGCCAAGGGCGTGCAAAACGTGGCGGCAGGCAAGCCCGTCACCAGCAGCATCAAGCCGTTCACGGGCGAGCTCAACCAAATTACCGACGGCAAGAAGGAGGCGTTCGATTACGACGCCGTGGAAATGAAGAAGGGCAGCCAGTGGGTTCAGGTGGACTTGGGCGAGGCCTTTGCCATCCAGGCGGTCGTGATGTGGCACGACCACCGTTACATCCAGGTGATGCACGACGTCATCGTGCAGGTTTCGAACGACCCGGAGTTTAAGAACAACGTGCAGACGGTGTTCAACAACGACGTGGACAATTCGTCGGGCCTCGGCGTAGGCACGGACCGCGAATACTTCGAGACGCACGAGGGGAAGATTGTTGATGCCAAGACCGTGAAGGGTCGCTACGTGCGGTGCTACACCAAGGGCGGCAGCCTGAGCGCGCTAAACTGCTGGCAGGAGCTGGAGGTTTACGCGCTCCCGGCCAAATGAACCGCTGGTGGGCGTTGGGGTTTTGCCTCGTCGCCGCCGGCGGATTGGCGCTGCGCTGCGTCCGGCTGGACAATCGGCCGATGCACAATGACGAGGCCGTCAACGCCATCAAGCTCAGCGGTTATTGGCAGCCGGGCCATTACCGCTACGACCCCAACGAGCATCACGGCCCGACGCTTTACTACAGTTCGCTCGCGCTGATCTGGCTGACGGGCACGCGCAGCTTCAACGACCTCAGCGAAACCATGATGCGCCTCACGCCGGCTTTGTTCGGCGTGGGGCTGATTGTTTTCTTGTGGCCGCTGGCTGGCGGCTTGGGGCGTGGCGCAACACTCGTTGCGGCGCTGCTGACGGCAATTTCCCCAGCGATGGTTTTTTACAGCCGGTACTACATCCACGAGATGCTGCTGATCTTCTTTACGATGCTCATCGTGGTGGGCGGGTGGAGATACAAACTGAGCGGTAAGTGGGGCTGGGCGGTCCTGACGGGGGCGGGCTTGGGTTTGATGTTCGCCACGAAGGAGACGTTTGTTTTCTCGGTCGTCGCGGTCGTGACGGCATTAGCGGTGACGGCTTGGCTCGAAGGCGGCGCGACGGGCTTTCAACGCTTGCACGCGTCATGCAAACCGAGCCACCTTCTGGCTGGCGCAGTTGCCGCGCTGGTCGTAGCGCTGGCGCTCTTCACGTCGTTCGGCACGAATCCCGTCGGGCCGCTGGATTCCATCCGCACGTACCTGCCTTGGCTCAAGCGGGCCGGGGGTGCGTCACCGCACGTTCATCCGTGGCACTTCTATTTGGAGCGGCTGTTTCTTTTCCATCGGTCCAAAGGCCCGTGGTGGAGCGAAGGGTTGATAGGGGTCTTGAGCATGGTGGGGATTTTCAGTGCATTGAGAGGAACGCTTCCCGCCGGTGCCGGGCGGACATTGGTTCGGTTCTTGACCTTCTACACGCTTGCCTTGGCCGGGATTTACGCCAGCATTTCCTACAAGACCCCATGGTGTCTGATTGGATTCCTTCACGGTTTGATCCTGCTGGCTGGAATCGGCGTGATGAGTCTGGCGCGATTTGGGAAGACGATCTTTGCCAAATCGGCGGGCATCGCCCTGTTGGGGCTGGCCATCTGTCATCTCGCTTGGGAAGCGTGGGAGGCGAGTTTTGTTCAATTCGCCGACTGGCGGAATCCCTACGTGTATTCCCAGACGGTTCCAGACATCCTGCGATTGACGAGCCAGGTTCAGGTGCTCGCACGGGTTCATCCCGCAGGTGACCAGATGCTGGTGAAAGTGATTGCACCCGCGAGCGATTACTGGCCGCTGCCGTACTATTTGCGGCATCTGACACAAGTGGGCTGGTACGACGCGTTGCCCGTAGATCCGTACGCACCGGTCGTGGTGGTGTCCTCCAAACTGAGTGCCAACCTCGACGAGCGGTCGGGAAAGCGATGGCTTCTGGCCGGCTTGTTTGAACTCCGTCCGAGGGTCTTCTTGGAGTTGTATGTGGAGGCCGGGTTGTGGCGGCATTGGGTTGAGGAAAACGGCCGTCACGCCACACCCGAGTAGTGCTCAGAGGCCGCTGAAAAAATCATCGAAAAAGTTGCTGAAAATCGTTGACATTCACCCGACTGCCCAATAATGTCAGCCCTGTAAGATAAATGGCACCACACTTGAGTCAGAACATGAAAAGCCTGTTTAAGGTTTTTGCAATCGGGGGCGTTGCTGCGGGAATGCTTCTGCCTATTCAGCGGGCGAGTGCCCAGCCATTGGTTTACAATAATTCCACCAACCTTTACGGCGGTGTCTTCAACCAGTTTGTGCCAACTTGGGCCGGAGTGAGTCATGAAGTTGGAGACGAAATCTTTCTCAGCAATCCGAATAATGCTACCTACCAACTGTCGAATTTCGATTTCGAGTATTTTGGCAGCGGGACGTCCGGGAACGAGCAGGTCCGGGTTCGGTTCTACCTCAACGACGGTGCGAATGGCGCACCCGGCACCAAGTTCTTTGACAGCGGCCTGATTAACGTCTCCGGACCGAGCTGGCAGACGACCAAAGGCACGGTGGTGTTTGGTCCGAGTGATCTTTTGTGGCTGGGAAATCCTGTGATCCTTCCAAATACCTTCACGTGGACGGTTCAATTGTCCGGCACGACTGACCCCGGTGAAGACTGGGGGCTGTATATTTACACGCCGCCGACCTTGGGGAACAGCTACACCAGCTACTGGAATAACGATCCGATGAATGGTTGGCTGCTCAGCGTCAGCGAGAACGGCATGCCGATGGATTTTGGGGCGCGCGTTTGGGCCGTGCCCGAACCCTCGGGTCTGGCCTTGGGGATCACCGGGGGGCTTTTGATACTCCTGTTGCGGACGAGGACATCCAGACATTGAGGCCTCCTCCCATGAATTCAAGGCGCGGAACCCCGCGCCTTTTTTGTTGCCCGGTTACGGAGGTGAAAGCGTGCGGTAGTAGCCGTGCGGAATCCCAGCAAAGCCGCTGTTAGCATAGTCCGGATTTCCCGCAGTCAACGTCTTCGTGTCGAGTCGGACCCGGGTCGAGAGATTCGTGGAGCCTTGGACTGCGAATCCTTGAGGTGCTGCACCCGCTACTGTGAACCGGAATGGCCCGCCACTAAGATCGAGCCGAGAAGTGAGATGCAATTCGTTCAGACTGACAGTGCCGGACCAAATGTCAGTTCCGCTCAACAAGCGCGTGGAGTCGTCGCGTGCGAGCGGAGCCGGGTCTTGAGCGATGGCGCGCACAGTGGGCGTGGCATTGCCGGCCGGGCGGGACAGAAACTGGAAGGTGGCGTTGGTCGCGCCGCCTGCGGCCACGTTGTTCATGTACCACTAGACTTCCAGATCATGCGTCCAAGGTCGCAGTGGCGTCAGCGCAAATCCCACCGCCTGCGTGCTGTAAGCCATGAGGTTTGATACCATCGGGCTGAACCCATCCAGCGGCCGGGCGTTTTGGTGGATCGTCTTCACAATCTGCTCACCGCAAACATCGCACAAGCCGAAGCCCAAGTGGTTCATTTTGCAATCGAATTTCGGCCGGTACCAGCCGGTTGCCCGGTATTGGTCACGTTCGATGAGCCTCGCAACACTTGCGCAAACTGTAGTTGTTTGGCATGGGAAGGGCGTGCCTGCCTCAATCCAGGCGTTCCACTTGATGAGATTGCTGCTGGTTTGGCTGGTTGAATTGGGCGCTTCCAACGGAACGTAGCCGGGGTAGGCGCTCGTGAAGTTGTTAACCAAGTCGGCAAAGTAGTGCCCGGATTCGTGGGCGGCGATATCGCTGTTTGGGAGACTCAGATTCAGAGTTGAGATGATGGGCCGCCGGATGCTGACCCCGCCGGGCCCACCCAAGCCAGACGAACCACCCGGTGCGAGGTCGTGTACAAGCAACACGACGATGTCCGCCTGTGGGAGCAGATGCGTCGCGTCAACCAGGAACGGGCCAAGCTGGCTCGTGGTGTAGCCCTTCGGAGAGGACCACCAGGTTCGCGCGGTTTGACATGGGGCCGGTGGTGAGAATTGTCGAAGGCGTCCCTTGGGCTTGGCCCGCGCAGCGATCCAGCCCAATCTTGGCAACAAGCAGAAAGAACTGAAGCCTCGGCACCCTCTTCGCAATCCGCTGGTTCTCGAAGAAACTGCAGCAATCGGTCTTCACCGCAAGATCAGCCGGTAGAAGCGGCTGCCGTTGGTCGTGGGCTGTGTGACGACGTATTGGCCGCCGGCCAGCGTTGGTGTGTTGGTCACTGGCAACCAGGTGATCGGCGGTGACAAATTGGTGGTTTGCTGCAGCGCGAAACCTTGCGCGCTGTTTGTCCACACCAGCAACAGCGTCTGCGTGGCGACGGAATTGGAAACCGTGAGCGCAGGCTGAGGCGCAAGTGGGATGCCCTGCGAGAACTCGGACGTGTTGTTCGCAGCGTCGGAGGCCGTGGAGGTGACGAAGCAGCCTGCCGGCGTTGGCACGGGAAGGTTCGCCGTGAAATTGGTGGCGCAGTTACCCGCGGGTGCCTGAACGGAAATGCGACCCAGATACACCTGTCCTTCGCCGTAGCCCGAAGGCTCGTTCGTGGGATTGGCGTAGAAATCGAGGGAGTAGCTTCTGCCGGCGACGCTGTTCAACGAACCGCGCACCTCGGTCGCCGTGGCGGAAGCATAGGCGCCGCACAATACCGGAAAGTTCTGCAGATCGTTCGCCCCGCTATCCGGGTCGCAGTCATCGTTGAGTGTCACGCCATCCGGGCCGAGGTCAATGCCCAGCCCGGCGGCCGATGTTCCGCCGTTGGCCCAAATGGCGTTGCCGACAACAAGGTTGTTGGTGCAGCTATCACGAATGCGGACGCCGTCGTAACCAGCGGGGGCTGCAAAGGCGATCCAGTTGCCTTCGCCTGAATTGACGCCGCCGATAATGTGGCCGCTGCTGGGGGAGAGGAGTTCGATATTGTGAAAGCCATTGCCCAGCGGACTGATCCCATCGGCCTTGGTGCCGATTTTGTTTCCTTGAATGACCCATCCATTCGCCCGAAGGCTGAGGTCAGATTCGAGGCCAAAGGGCGGGCCAATGGCCACGCCGTCTTTCCAGTTGCCGGAAATCACGTTGCCCGCTCCGGCTGCTGCGCCGCCAATGGTATTGGAAGGGGCGCCGTAGGCGTAGATGCCACCATAGAGATTCGGCTGGCTGCGCCCGCCGGAAATGTCCGTGCCGATGAAGTTGCCCTGAATCAGGTTTCCCGTCGCGACCGGTCCCAGCAGGGCAATTCCGCTCTCGCCATTGGTTCCTGTGGAGCCACTGGCCGCGATTACGTTCCGTGCGGCGGCGGTCGTGCCACCTATGAGGTTTCCGGGCGCGTTGCTCAGGCTCACGCCAACCAGATAGTTCCCAATGGGACTAAATCCTGAGACGTCCAGCCCAATGATATTTCCGGCGAGCGCATTGCTCGCGGCGGCCGGGCCAACGAGGTAGAGCCCATTGCCCAGATTCCCGGAGATGACGTTGCCAGCTCCGCTCGCGTTGCCGCCGACCAAGTTGTTCGGCCCTTCAATGCACACGCCGGAAAGCTGGTTGCCTAACTCCGCCTTTCCCGTGCGGTCCGTACCGATAAAATTGCCCAGTACTGCGTTACTGCGCGTGGCCGGGCCGAAAAGATAAACGCCGTTTTGAGCATTGCCGGAAATCACATTGCGCTCCGCGGGGGTCAACCCGCCCACAACGTTGTTGGAGACACCGAAAAGCAACACGCCGTCGAGATCGTTGCCCAACGCCGCAATGCCCGAAACGTCCGTGCCGATGAAATTTCCGATGATGCAGTTGTTGGCCGACAGACCATCGGAAACCGTCACTCCGGCGAAACGGTTTCCGGAAATCACGTTGCCGACGCCAATCGTATTGTTGGCGGCCTTGTAAACCTCCACGCCGCTCAGGGCATTAGGCAGCGAGCCGTGGCCGGCGGCGTTGACACCGATGAAGTTCCCTTGGATCAAGTTGTTCGTGCCGCCGCCGGAATTGACCGTCACGTAAATCCCGCGGGCCCCGTTGCCGGAGACGACATTGCGCGCGCCGGCGTTCGTGCCGCCGATGATCGTCGAGGTGCCGCCGTAGATCGTGATTCCATCCGCGGCGTTGCTGCGGGCCAGCACGCCGGTGGCGTCGGTCCCGATGAGATTGCCAAGCAGCCGGTTGCCGGAAGCGTCCCAACTCATGAGGTAAACACCACTCTGGCCGTTTCCGGAAATCACGTTGCCGGCCCCCGGCACCGCATCGCCAATCACATTTCCTGCCGCGCTGAGGAGGGCGATGCCATTCTGCATGTTACCAAGGCTTCGGCTCCCCGTGGCGTCGAGGCCGATGTAATTTCCCAACACCTGATTGTCGCGTGCTCCAGCATTGAGCAGGTAAATGCCGGTGAGGTTTCCGCCGGAAATCACGTTGCGATCGGCCGTATTGGTGCCGCCGATGACGTTGCCCGGGGTCAGGATGGTGATGCCGCCCTGTCCGTTGCCCAAAGCGTTCGTTCCGTAAACGTCCGTGCCGATGCGGCACCCCTGCACCACATTGCTTCCGTAGCTCTCGATCCGGATGCCGTCCCGGGCGAATTGGTTGATGCACAACGCGCGGATGACGCAGTTCGAGGTAAGCAGAGAAAGCCCGCTTACGCCCGGACCGGCGCTCGTGCCGCGCAGTTCGATCAAAGGCACGCCGGCGAAACCCGGCTGCGTACTCCCGTCAATCGTCACACTCTCATGGATCAAAGGCAACCCGCCCGCCGACGGCGTGATGGCAAACGGACCGCTGCCAGACAAACTGAACGCGATGACATCGTTTCCGGGGTTGGCATCCGCATCAAGGATGGCTTGGCGCAGGGAGCCGGGACCACTGTCACTGGTGGTGGTCACGGTGTAAGTGGCCGCACTCCCGCTTACAGCCACCGAGGTTTGGAGGCCAGCCAGAAAAAAATAACCCAGCATCCGCGAGCAAAACGTTGGCTTCGCAACTGCACCCACCATAGGGTGCAACTCTAGCACAACCATCCTTTCCGGCAAGGGTTTCCAAAAGATCGTGACGGTGCGTGGGAGCCATTTGAACACCAAAAACTTCGTGCGAAAGGATTTGACGCGCGCCCACCGCCCTGCTATAAAACCCCTAAGTATGGTGCAGAAAAGGTGATTCTATGATGAAAAACACGCAGTTAAGACTCTATGGTGTTTTCGCGGCCACCGTGGTTCTTGGGGCAGGTATGGCATGGGCGTCAACAGCAACGCAGGTTTCCGCCGCCCGCAAGGCTTTGAAAGGCCTTCCTGCGGTCGAGTTGCCAGCCAAGGCGGCCGACATGGTTGCCCAAGCGTTGCCCGAAGAGCGCAATGCTGCCGCCGCCGCAGTCGCGACCGCCGCAATCGACCTGCGGCCCACCGCCACCTTGGCTGTCGTGAGTGCGATTGCGCGCCAGTCGCCGACCGTTGCCGCGACCGTGGCCCAGAAAGCCGCGTCACTTCAGCCCAAGCAGCTCACGGATATTGCTGCCGCCGCGGC
>Ga0315277_10004462_pt1 | contig 18674 bp, 18 predicted proteins | sample YL17G05_15_MG_FD_203695 | JGI IMG/M metagenome (GOLD analysis project Ga0315277, IMG submission 203695) | Sediment microbial communities from Yellowstone Lake, YNP, Wyoming, USA - YL17G05_15 | ecosystem: Environmental > Aquatic > Freshwater > Lake > Sediment | place: USA: Wyoming | collected...
ATAGACCTTCGGCGAAGCGATGTGCTTTGTCATCTGTGCAAGTCCACCAGGTACAGCAAGGGAAACAAAAAGATCCAGACGATGTCGACGAAGTGCCAGTACAAGCCGGCAACCTCGACGGGATTGTAGCGGAGCGGCGTGATGTAGCCCCGCCACGCCAGGACGATCATGACAAGCAGGACTCCGACGCCGATCACCATGTGCACAGCGTGCAGACCGGTCATGCCGAAGTAGAAGCACAGGAAGAGCTGGACCTGCTGGGAGTTGGGACCTGAATACTCGAAGGCCGCTCCGGGGACCAGGTGCTCGTGGAACTTGTGGGAGTACTCCAGGAACTTGATGCCGAGGAACAGCGAACCGAGCAGCACGGTGGCCGCCAGGAACGCGATCAGCCTCGCGCGCCGCCCCAACTGCGCCGCACGCACAGCCAGAGCCATGGTCAGGCTGCTCGAAATCAGCACCGCGGTGTTGAGACTGCCGAGGGTCACGTCGCACAGGCGGCTGCCCTGCCCGAAGGCCGCCGGGTAGATCGAACGATACACGGCATAGCCGGCGAAGAGTCCTCCGAAGAACATGATCTCGGTGACCAGGAAGACCCACATTCCGAGCGTGGCGGCATCATGCTGCTGATCGAGATCGACGAATTGATGGGCCAGGGCGAGTTCGCTCTCAGAGACCGGCACTTAGTTCCTCCCCTGTATAGGCATAGGCCTCTTCGGTCACCACCGGCGTCCGCTCGAAGTTTTCCGTGGGAGGCGGCGAAGGCGTTTGCCATTCCAACCCTTTCGCCCCCCAGGGATTGGGGCCTGCCGCCTGCCCGTAGCGCAAGGACCAGAGCAGGTACACCAGCGGAATGAGGTAGCCCACGCCCAGAATGGAAGAGCCTGCGGTGGACATGACGTGCAGCACCTGAAACTCCGGCGGGTAGGAATGATAGCGGCGCGGCATGCCCAGATACCCCAGTATGAACTGCGGGAAGAAAGTCAAGTTGAAGCCGAGAAAAATCACGACTGCGGACAGCCGGGCCCAGGCTTCAGGGTACAGCCGGCCACTGATCTTGGGCCACCAGAAGTGAATCCCTCCCAAAAAGGCCATCACCGCGCCGCCCACCATGATGTAGTGGAAGTGAGCGATCACGAAGTAGGTGTCGTGCACGTGAACGTCCACCGCCAGCGTCGCCAGGAACAACCCGGTGAGCCCCCCGATGGTGAAGAGTCCCAGGAATCCTAGAGCGTACAGCATGGGGGTGTGATACGTAATCGCTCCCTTGTAGAGCGTGGCGGTCCAGTTGAAAGCCTTGATCGCCGAGGGCACCGCCACCAGGAAGCTCAGGAAGGAGAACACCATGCCGGCGTAGATGGACTGGCCGCTGACGAACATGTGGTGTCCCCAAACCAGGAAGCCGATGAGCGCGATGGCCACACTGGAAAAGGCCACGAAGTTGTAGCCGAAGATGCGCTTGCGCGCGAAGCAGGGGACCACCTCGCTGATCACACCCATCCCCGGAAGAATCATCACGTACACCGCGGGGTGCGAGTAGAACCAGAACAAATGCTGGAACAGGAGCGGATCTCCACCCAGCTTCGGGTTGAAGATTCCGACTCCGAAGATGCGCTCGAGCCCCAGCAGCAACAGGCTGATGGCTATCACGGGCGTGCCCAGGATGAAGATCGCGCTGGTGGCATAGAGCGACCACAGAAATAAGGGCAGGCGAAACCAGGTGAGTCCCGGCGCCCGCATGGTGTGGATGGTGACGATGAAGTTCATTCCCGTCAGGATCGAGGAGAACCCGGTGATGAAGACTCCCGCCGCCATGGTCACCACATAGCTGTTCGAGTAAGTCGTGCTGTAGGGCGTGTAGAAGGTCCAGCCGGTATCGACGCCGCCGGACAGCGCCGAGACCATAGCCAGCAGGCTGCCTGTGATGAACAGGTACCAGCTCAGCAGGTTCAAGCGGGGAAAGGCGACATCGCGCGCGCCGATCATCATGGGCACCAGGAAATTCCCCAACACCGCCGGAATCGAGGGGATCAGGAAAAAGAAAATCATGATCAGGCCGTGCATGGTGAACAGCTTGTTGTAAGTCTCCGCCGACACCAGGGCGCCTTGAGGCGTCAGCAGGTTCAACCGCATCAGCCCGGCGAACGCGCCGCCCACGAAGAACAGGAAAGTGATGGCAACCAGGTACAGGATCGCGATGCGCTTGTGGTCGGTGGTGAGCAGCCAGGACCTGATGCTGTAGTCGGCGTTCAAGTAGTTTCGACCTGTTTCCTCTCGCGGTTCCAATAGTGTTGTGTTCATGGCTGGGTTCCCCTCTTCAGCGACTTGATGTAAGCGATGATCTGAAGCAGACCCTCTTCGCTGATCTGACCCTGGAAGGTGGGCATGATGGCTTGGTATCCGGCCACGATTTTCGCGTCCGGGTTCAGGATCGATTCCCGGATGTAGGCCTCATCGGCGAGCACTTTTGCGCCGCCCTGCAACAACACCGGCTTGCCGAAGACGCCTTCCAGCGACGGCCCGCGGCCTGCTCCATCCGGACGATGGCAGGTGCTGCAACCGAGCCGCTGGAACAACCTCTCTCCCGCCGCCGGCATGGACTCTCCGGGTGCGCCGCCGCTGAGCCAGTTCTCATAGTCCGCCGGCTGCATCACGTACACCCAACCGTTCATCTGCGCATGGTTGGTGCCGCAGTATTGGGCGCAGAACAGGTGATACCTGCCAGGCTTGGTGGCCTGAAACCATTCGCTGGTGAAGCGGCCCGGCACCACGTCCTGCTTGATCCGAAAGGCCGGAATGTAGAAGCTGTGAATGACGTCCTCGCTGGCCATGATCAGGCGGATGGGGCGGCCGAGGGGAACGTGCAGCTCGTTGATCTCCCGCGGCCCTTCCGGATGCTGCAACTTCCACATCCACTGCTTCCCGACCACGTAGATCTCTGCCGCTCCGTCGGGCGGGCGCGCCTGGCGGAAGTAGAGGCTGGCGCCCCAGAAGAACATCACCATCATCAGGCCCAGGGGAACCAGCGACCATGTCAGTTCCAGCACCAGCGATCCAGGGATCTGCTCCGCGCGGAGGTTGGCCGGGCGCCGCCGGTACCGGATGGCGAGGTAAAACACCGAAGCGAAGATCAGAGTTGCGAAAACCCCAGCCACGGCGAGCAGGAAGAAATAAAGCTGATCGACGCTTGCGCCGATGGTCGAAGCTCGCTCGGGAAACAATGGAAGACCGGACTGCATAACCGTTACCCGCTTGCGCCCCGCTCCCGGCGGAACATGACCAGCATGAAGACGCCCAGTGCCAACGCGGTGGTCACCCCGATTGCTCGGATGACGTTCATAATCGCCAAGCCGTACTTTCCGGTGGCCGGATCATAATGGAAGCAGAACAGCAGCACCTGATCCGTCGGCGTGCCGATCTGGCTCCGGGAAGCTTCCACCAGGGCGAGCCGCAAGTCTCTCGCCGGGTACTCAACCCCGTAGAAATAGCGAGCCAGCTTGCCCTCCGGCGTCAGGACCATGATGGCGGTGGCGTGGGCCCACTGGTCAGTCGCGCGGTCGAAGGCGTACCGGAACCCCACGGCGCGAGCCAGTTGCTGCACCGAGGATTCGTCGCCGGTCAGGAAGTGCCAGCCCTTTTCGGCTTCCGGCCGGTTGTAGCGCTCGAGGTACGTCCTCTTCTTCGCGGCCGCCAGCTCGGGAGTCTCGCGCGGATCGAAGCTGACGGTCACGATGTTAAACTGGTCGCCGGCGCTGAACGGAACGGTGCGCATGGCTCGAACGAGCCCGTTCAACACCAGCGTGCAGAGCATCGGGCACTGGTAGTAGACCAGCGCGAGGATGACCGGTTTGTGCCCAAAGTAGTCCTGCAACCGCACGAGCTTCCCGGTCTCATCACGAAACGGCAGGTCCAGCGGCGCCTGCTCGTTCAGCCTCTGATCGATGCCAACGTCACGCAGAGCGGGCGGGCGATCACCCTGTGCGAAAGCGCTGCTGAGAAGCAACAGACAGGCTGCCAAGCGTCTCATGGGACTCCCTCGCTGGTGCGGCGGCGGCCCGGGGCCGGCTTCCGCACCGGCAGACCGCGTTGGGTGAGCAATTCAATGGCCCGGTCCATCGGAATTCGGACCGTTCCCGCTTTCCGGTCGACCCAACCGTAGCTGTTAAGCACCGCGTCCTCCGCCCTCCGCATCTGCGCCAGGTCCGCTTGCGGGGTGACCTGCAACCGCGGCGTCGGAGGAATCTCGTGCGCTGCCGCCAAGGGCGAAGCAGGCGTACCCGGCGGTTGGTGCGACGCGAAATAGGCGAACAGCAGCCACATGGCTATCAGGGACAGCCCAACGGTTACCGTGAGACCCACCCCGAAGAGCACCAGACGCCTCACTTCGACATCCCGGCGCTCATGGCCGGCAACCAGGTTTTCAATCGGCTCAGGCACTTTGTTCCAACACCTCGCGCAGCAATGGATCGTGAAGCGGCAGCAACGGTCTCCGCTTGAGTTGCCAGACGAACACCGCGATCCAGATCCCTCCCATAGCGACCGGGACCACCCAGTCAAGCCAGTGGAAGCGCAGCCCGCCACGGTCGAATGCTGGCTCGACCGTCCAGAACATATCCACCAGGCGGACGACCAGCATGGCGGCAGCCAGCGCCGAGAGTACACGGATCCTGCGCTTCACGCCCCGAAACAACAGCAGCAGGAACGGGACCGCAAAGTGAAACACAATCAGGAGAACCGCGATCCACTCCCAGCCCCCTTTCATCCGGTCGAGGTACCACGTGATCTCGTCCGGCAGGTTCCCGGACCAAATGATCAGGAACTGGGAGAACGCCATGTAGGCCCACAACATGACGAAGGTCAGCAAGAGGTTGCCCAGATCGTTCATGTACCTCGAAGACAGGATTTCCGACAGGGACGAGCGGCTCGCCACGAGCATGAGCAAGGCGATTACAAAGGCCAGGGTCGAGAGCACCTGCCCGATCATGAACAGCGCGCTGAATATGGTCGAGAACCAGTCGGGTTCGAGCGACATGACCCAGTCGAGGGAAGCCAGCGTCACCGTCAGGCCATAGAGAACCAGACCCGGTCCGCTCAAGTTGTTCAGCCGGCGCCGCAGGGCCGGGTCGTCTGAGCGATCCTGCCGGCTCGACCACTTGTTAAGAAAGTAAGCCAACAAGATCCACAGGGCGAAGTAGGCGGCGGTTCGGGCCACGAAGAACGGAACATTCAGGTAGATCTGCTTATGCTCGAGCAGCCGGTCGGCTGCCACCGCGCCGGGATGTGTCCAGACGTAGAGATACCGGAGACCCAGGAGAACCGGCACCACGAACAGCGCCATTAGCGGCATGGTTCTGGTGCCCGACTCGAGCATGCGCCGGATCAGGAACCCCCATCCGCCACCTACCAGGTGGTGGAGCATGACCAGTGCAAAACATCCCAGCGAGATTCCGCTCCAGAACAGATAGGCCATCAGGTAGGAGCGAAAGAACTGCTGGGGGGTGTAGACGGCCCCCGCAGCGCAGGCCACAGCCGCTACGATGCCTACCAGCAGCGAGCGGTGCTGGATGCGGTCCAGTTGCTTGAGCAGTGGGTCGCTGTGGTTCATTTCTCCGCTCCCAGAAGTCTCTGCCGCTCCTCGGCGGGCACGTCCGCGAGTGTGGCGTGCTGGCTGAACTGGAGCGCACGAATGTAGGCGATGATCGCCCAGCGGTCACGCGCGGGGATGCGCGAGGCGTAGCTCGCCATGGCGCCAAAGCCGTTGGTGACTACGTCGAAGAAGTGACCGGGAGGCGCTTCCCGCAACCGGTCGATATGGTACGAGGGTGGCGGGCGCAGTCCACGTTCCACAACCACGCCGTCCCCGTTGCCCAACCGCCCGTGGCACGGGGAACAGAAGATGCTGTAACGCTCCCGGCCTCGCTCCAGCACGGCGCGCGTCACCGGAAAGGGAAACGTCTTCACAAGCTCCTTACCCGCTTTTCCCGTATAGAATTCCTGGTCGGTGCGCAGTTGCCCGCGCGCGACCGTGCCTTCCACCAGTGGTCTCGCCGACAAGCCGTCGCCGAAGAAGTCGCTGGCAGCCAGGGGCTTGTACCTCGGCTCATCGTGCATCTTCTGCCGGCATCCCGCGGTCAAGGCCAGCAGCGCTGCCAGCGAGCACAGAGCGGCGGTCCCCTTCACGGCTCGACCTCCGACACTCCCTGCGGCATCAGGCTCTCGAGAAACCGCCGGGTCTGTTCGCGATCGAACTGCGGATCCCCCGCCTCGATGGCCAGGAAGAAGCGATCGCGGGTGGCCAGCGCAAAGCGCGGCGCGTTGAACACCGGGTGATACGGCATGGGCAGGCGGTTCAGCCCCAGCATGCCCAGCACCGCCGCCAAGGCCCCGAACAATACGGTCAGCTCGAAAGTAACCGGGATAAACGATGGCCAACTGTTGTAGGGACGTCCACCTACATTCAGCGGATAGTCGATCACCGAAATCCAGTATTGGAGACAGAACCCGCTCAGGCCGCCGATGATTCCTCCCATCAGGACTAGAAGCGAGATGCGCGTATGCCGGAAACCGATGGCATCGGCCAGTCCCTCGACCGGGTAAGGCGAGTAGGCGTCCATCTTCCGGTACCCCTGCTGGTAAGCGCGCCGCGCCGCACGCACCAGGTCCTCCGGGTTGTCGAATTCGGCCATCAGCCCGTAGAGCGCACTCATGTCTCGGACCTCGCGTACTCAGGCCTGGCGACCAACTGGCGCAACTCGAAAATGGAAATCGCCGGCAGCAGGCGGACAAACAGAAACATCAAGGAGAGAAACAGCCCGATCGAGCCGATCAGTGTCGCCCAGTCCCAGATGGTGGGGTAGTACATGCCCCAAGAGGATGGCAGGAAGTCGCGGTGCAGCCCTCCCACGATGATCATGAAGCGTTCCAGCCACATGCCCAGGTTCACCAGCAGGGCCACGGCGAACAGAGCGGGCACGTTGGCCCGGACGCGGCGAGACCAACAGGCCTGCACCGCCAGCACGTTACACCCCATGACCGCCCAGAAGACCCAGGCGTATGGCCCCAGCACGCGGTTCATCATCATGAATCGTTCGTACCGGTTTCCGCTGTACCAGGCCATCAAGGTTTCCATGAAGTACCCGTAGGCCACCATCAGGCCGGTCGCCAGCAGCACCTTGGCCATGTTGTCGAGGTGCCGCAGGGTGATGAAATCCTCGAGGTGGTAAACCGCGCGCAGCGGAATGGCCAGCGTCAGCACCATCGCGAAGCCGGAGTAGATCGCGCCGGCCACGAAGTAGGGCGGGAAGATGGTGCTGTGCCAGCCGGGAACAATGGCCACCGTGAAGTCGAAGCTCACCACGCTGTGAACCGAAACGACCAGCGGCGTGGCGAGTCCCGCCAGCAGCCGGTAAACGTCCTCGTAGCGGCGCCAGTGAATCGCCGAGCCGCGCCATCCCATCGCCAGGATCCCGTAGAGCCTGCGCGGGAACCAGTGCTGCGCCTGGTCGCGCAAAGTGGCCAGGTCCGGGATCAGCCCTACGAACCAAAAGATGAAGGAGACGGTGGCGTAGGTGGATACCGCGAAAACGTCCCACACCAGCGGGCTGCGAAACTGCGGCCACACCCCCATGGTGCTGGGATACGGGAACAGCCAGTAGAAGTACCACGGCCGCCCCAGGTGCAGCAGCGGGAACATGCCCGCGCAGGCCACCGCGAATAGCGTCATGGCCTCGGCGAACCGGTTGATCGAGGTGCGCCACGCCTGGTGCATCAGCAGGAGAATGGCGGAAATCAGCGTGCCCGCGTGGCCAATCCCGATCCACCACACGAAGTTGACGATGGCGAATCCCCAGCCCACCGGGATCTTGATCCCCCAGATGCCCACTCCTCTGGCCAGCAGATAGGCGACGGCATACAGCAACACCATCACCAGCAGGAAGGCCACCGCGAAACCCGCCAGCCAGACCCGCGGCGTATGCCGCGTGAGCACCATCCCGCCGATCTGGTCGGTGACCGACGCAATGGTATGCCCCGGCGCTATGACCGGCGGCCCGGCCGGAACAATCGTCCTGGTGTCGCGCTCCGTCTCAGCCATTGGATTCGCCTTCGAGCGCCGGGTTCGGGTTCCGCAGACGCGCCAGGTAGGTGGTGCGCGGGCGGGTGTTCAGCTCCGCCAGCAGTCCGTAATTGCGCGGGTCGGCCTTGAGCCTGGCGACGCGGCTGGTGGGATCGTTGATGTCGCCGAAGACGATGGCTTGCGCCGGGCACACCGCCTGGCACGCGGTCACGATCTCTCCGTCCCGCACCTTGCGGTCTTCTTTCTCCGCCTGGATCTTGGCCGCGTTGATGCGCTGCACACAGTAAGTACATTTCTCCATCACGCCCCGCGAGCGCACCGTTACGTCAGGATTGCGCAGCGCCTTCAGGCTGGGCGTGGTCCAGTCCGCAAACTGGAAAAAGTTGAATCGCCGCACCTTGTAGGGACAGTTATTGGAACAGTAGCGCGTGCCCACGCAGCGGTTGTAGACCATCTGATTGAGCCCTTCGCTGCTGTGGACCGTAGCGCCTACCGGGCACACCAGCTCGCAGGGCGCGTTCTCGCAATGCATGCAGGGCACGGGCTGGTGATATATGGCCGGATCGTTTGGAGGACCTTCGTAATAGCGGTCCACGCGGATCCAGTGCATCGAACGGCCCCGGCCCGCCTCCGTCTTGCCGACCACCGGGATGTTGTTTTCGGCCTGGCAGGCGAGCACGCAAGCTCCGCAGCCGATACAGGCGTTCAGATCGATGGCCATGCCCCAGGCACAACCCTGGTAGGCATACGCGGGATACAGCGTGAGGCCCGGCGGCGGAGCCTCCTCGACCTCTTGCGCGAATCTGGGGTTCCGCTGGAACTGGCCCAGCGTGCCCGCCCGGATCAGATTCCGGCCCTCCATGCTGAAGTGGTGCTGCGTCGAGACCAGTGAATACTGATCGCCGGTCTTGCGGATTTCAAGGCCCGAGCCGAACCAGGGCTCCCCCGCGGTGCGCAGCAGGTAGGCGTTGAAGCCTCTACCCGTACCGGCGGCCCCGGCGCGCGTGCGCCCGTAGCCCAAGTGCAGGGTCACGGCCTCGTCGGCATGGCCGGGCATGATCCAGACAGCAGCGCGCAGGGAGGCCCCACGATAGCGAAGCTCAACCACCTCCTCGTTGCGCAAGTCCAGGCGCTGGGCGGTCCCAGGGCTGACCAGGGCGGCATTGTCCCAGGTAAGCTTGGTCAGAGGTTTGGGCAGTTCCTGAAGCCAGCCGTTGTTGGCAAAGCTGCCGTCCCAGATGGTGGGGTCCGGACGAAAAGCTATCTCGATCCCGCTGGCTGGCTGGGTCGCCTGTAGGCTTTCCGTCAGGAGCCCGGCGCGCGGCGTCACTCGCTTGGGCACGAGGCTGGTGCCCGCGATCAGGCCATCGTGCAGCGCAACCTGCCAGGATTCCTCGAAGTTCTTCCAGCCGCCGTGCTTCTTCCAGTAGTCCCGCACCATGTCATGGCCCGTCAGCGAGGACTTCCCCGCCAGCGCAGCCAGCAGCTCGTGGGCTGATTTCCCGCCGTACAGCGGCGCGATCAGTGGCTGCAGAATGCTCACCGTTCCGTCGAAGGCCCGCGCGTCGCTCCAGGACTCCAGGAAATGCGCCTCCGGAATATGCCAGTGGCACAGGGCCGAGGTCTCATCCTCGTAGAGGCCCAGGTGGACGCGCAGCTTCACCTTGGAAAGATGCTCCGCAAAAGCCAGATCGCGGGGCGCTGTGAATACGGGATTGCCGCCGACAATGACCAGCAGATCCACACCCCCGCTCTTGATGTCCTCGACCAGCTCGCGGAGAGACTGCCTCTGATCGACCGGATGGGCCTCCACCGGATCGGTGTGGATCACCGTCTGGCCGACGTTGCCCAGGTGGTGGTTGATGGCGTGAGCCAGGGCATGCAGGGTGGGAGGTTGTTGATCGCCCGCCACAACCAGACTCCTGCCGCGGTGTTGTGTCAAGTCGCGCGCCACCGCTTCGGCGAATTTGTCCTGTGCCCCGGACAGTCCGGCGGAGGTGGCCTGGCCTCGGAGTTGTTGAGCAACCTTCCGCGCAAACAACTCCACTTCGCCCGCTCGCAGACGCAGGCGATGGTCCCCCATCGAACCGGTCACCGACGGACAGCTTTCGACGACGTAGAGGCGGTTCATCGCCCCTCCCCCCGGCCCCACTCGGCGTCCAGCGGCGAATTCCCGGGCATACCGCAAGTTGCCCGGATCCCAGCTCAGGAAGTCCGAATCCAGAGCCAGGATCACCTGAGCCTTGTCGATGCGATAGATGGTGTTCACATCCTGGCCGAAGGCCAGGCGGGCGCCGGCGTGCACATTGTCCCGCGAGATGGGCTCGTACTGGTGCCACTTGGCGGAGGGGAACTCGCCCAGCAGACTCCTGAGCTGATCGCCCAGAGTCGGCGAAGTGACCGTCCCAGTTAGAAGCCGAAGGCCCGCGCCCTTCTTCAAGTGCTGTTCTTCTCGGGCCACATTCAGCGCGGCAAGGAATGCCATCCAACTGCTGATCCTCCCCACCCGCGTCACCACCTGCGAGCGATCCGGATCGTAAAGCGTCAGTACGGAGGCCTGTCCGAACACGTCCGTAGCGCCCAGGCTGGCGGGATGTTCCGGGTTTCCCTCCACCTTGGTGGGGCGGCCCATATGGCTCTCCACCAGCAGTCCTCTGGCGAACCCGCCGAGCGGCATGGCGGTCGCAAAGAACAGCGGCTTGCCAGGCACCACCTCCTCGGGCGCGCGGACGTACGGGACGATCTTCTCGGCGGGCGGGCGGCAGGCCGTGAGTCCGGCCAGCATCAGCGACGCTCCCATCACTTTCAGAAGGTCGCGGCGGCTGACCGGGTCCGTCCAGTCGGAAGCCTGGTCGGGAAACTCGGCTTTGAGGAACCGCTGGAACTGCTCCGTGCCAGCCAGCTCGTCCAGGCTTCTCCAGGTCTTGTTTCCCGCGTCTTTTTGAGTCATCGGTGGCAGGTGTAACAGTCAGTCAGTTTCTGAATCTTGTACTGCTGGACCAGTCGGCGTCCCAGGGCGAGCTGGTCGGCAGGGGGTGTCCAGTCCATCTGGAAAACATATTCCCGGGGCCGGACAAAACGCTCCGGCTCACGATGGCACCCCAGACACCACTCCATCAGGAGCGTCTTGGCACGCCAAGTGAGCGGCATCTGATCCACTCGCCCGTGGCAGGTCGAGCAGCCGATGCCCTTGTTCACATGAATGCTGTGATCGAAATAGACGAAATCCGGCAAGCTGTACACGCGGGTCCAGTGCAGCGGCTCGCCGGTCCGAAAGCTCGCGCGAACCGGCTCCAGCGTCGGCGAGTCGGCCCAGATTTGGGAGTGACAGCTCATGCAGGTCTCAGTCGGGGGAAGGCCGGCAAAGGAAGACTCCTCGACCGAGGAATGGCAGTAGCGGCAATCGATTCCCATTCCTCCAACGTGGTGCTTGTGGCTGAAGGGCACGGGCTGCTGGCGGGGGACGCCGACCTCCGTCAGGTAGGTTGATCGGAACAGAGCCCAGAGCAACCCGCTGGTCGCTGCCAGGGCCAGCACCGCCCCCAGGATGCTGGCCCTCGCAATCGCGTTCGTCCTGCGATGAAATAGCTGTGCCATCCCCGCACGCTAGAACACTCCCCAGTCCCCTCTGGTCTCCGAATTCCCAGTCCGGAGCAATTTGCCCAGTCTCCTACACTTTCATTAGATTAGCGGAGCGCCGCTTGGTTGCAGCTTTTTGGTCACGCGCGCGCGCCGCCCGCCAGCATCAGACCGTACAGCAGTGGGAGGTAGATCACGGAAGCCAGAAGCACGCCCCGCGCGCGCCGGGCCGTCCGCTCCCTGGCCACGCGCAGAGTAGCGTACAGAAACCCCAACCCCAGCGCTAGCGCGCCGATGCCATAGAGTCTTCCGGCCATCGACAGGTACGCCGGGAGCAGGCTGGCCGGAATCAGCAGCACCGAGCCAACCAGCATTTGCCTGGCGGTCGATCTCCCATCTGGTTCCACCACCGGCAGGAAGACGATTCCCGCGCGGCGGTAATCCTCCCGATACATCCAGGCGATGGAGAGAAAGTGCGGGAACTGCCAGAGAAACAGGATGGCGAATAACACCCAGGCCTCTGCCGTCAGCGCCCCCCGCGCCGCCGCGTACCCGATCAGCGGCGGCATGGCGCCCGGCAGCGCGCCCACCGTGGTGGCGTGCGGGGTGCGCCGCTTCAGAGGCGTGTAGAGCAACAGGTAGCAGGCCAGGGTCGCCAGGCCCCAGAATGCCGCGACTCGATTCACCCCCAGCGCCAGGTCTGCGAAACCGAGCGCCGAAAGCAAGATGCCGAAGACCAGTGCGCGCTGGGGTGTGACCCGGCCCGAGGGGATCGGCCGGCCGCGCGTGCGGCGCATCCGGGCGTCCCCCTCACGCTCGTACCACTCGTTCAAAGCGGCCGTCCCGGAAGCCAACAGACCCGTGCCTAGCAGCGTGTGAAGCAACACCGGCAGATGCCATTGCCCGCGCGCGCCGAAATAATACCCCACCGCCGTACTCATCAGGATGAGCCAGGTGATCCTCGGCTTGGTGAGTTCGACGTAGTCTCGCATCAAACTGGCACCGCACGCCGCACGTTGCGCGCCACCTGGATCGCAAACAGGACGCTCGCAGCCATCATCAGGGCGCCCACTGCTACGTGGACCACCGTCCATAACACCATGACGCCCTCTGGTTGAATGCTCTCTGCTGTTGTGATGCGGCTGATGTATGCGGCGATTCCGGCAAATACCTGCAAGAATGCAGTCGCCATCAGCGCGCGTCCAGCGCGCACCAGAGCCGGATGCGCGCCATATTGCGTCAGGACACCGATCCCGGCCAGGAACACCAGGGCCGTGACTCCCATCGCTCCCGCGACGTGCGGGATGATTCCGAAGGCTTTATGCCGCACTGCGGCCCCCAGCGCCAGTTGCGCCAGCACGCTGATCGGCGCCGCCGCAGCGAGCCACCGCAGGGGCGGCCGGCCCGAATCTTCAACCACTTGCGCCCCCTGCTTCCAACCCGGCGAAGTGAACAGCGCGATGGCGGCGGTGGCCGAGAAAAATAGCTGCGCCAGGCAGGCGTGGGCAATGCTCACCGGTTTGGGCAGCAGATACAGGACGGTCAGCCCCCCGAGCACCCCTTGCAGGATCACCACCCCCAGCGCCGCCGCGCCCAGCCAGCGCAACCATCGTCGCGGTTCGGCGCTCCACAGCCAGATTGCCAGGACCAACATGAGCAACCCAACCGTGGTTGCCACCATCCGGTGCCCGTGCTCGTAAAAGATCCCGCCCTCCATGGTGGGCATCAGCTTGCCGTAAGAGAGCGGCCAGTCGGGGACCGATAGCCCGGCGTCGTTGCTCGTAACCAGCCCCCCTGCAATGACCAGCATCAGCGTCGAGGCCGCCACCAGAAGCGCATAGCGGTGCAACCAAATGTTATCCATAGAGTGCCAGGAAACCCAGAGACTGACAGCCGGAGGCCCGACCCACACTCTCATGTTAGCAGGCTCCGGCGCCTATCCTCTCGCTTGCTGCGTCCATTGGTTTTCCGGTTTTCATCCCGGCCGGTGAGGCGCAGCCTCAGGGGCGACTGTCCCCCAATTGCCCCGTGCAACTCACCAGCGATCTCAGAGTTTCTGGAACGAGGGAGTGCCCCGGAGGCCCACTGACAGACTGTCTCAAGCGCTTCCGACGTCTGCATCGCTCGCCCTCATCCCCGCAAACATCGGAGCGGCTCAGGTCGGCTCAGCGGCCCGCCGACGCAGAACCCTCGGTCCCAGAAAAATAACTCGCGTCCCATCAACAACTTGCCACTTTCGGAGCCCTCTGGCCGCCAATTGATCTGGTATTTAGGGTGAGAGGGGTTTTCTATTGCCCCCAAAAAGCCGAAACCCGGTGACGCATCGCTGTTCAAAATACCTCCACGATGCGTCACCCATAGGCCGAGCGAAATGGAAACTGCCATTTGTTTCAAGAAGTTAGGCGAGCCCGCCACCGCTGCAAAAGATTACGCAGGGGGACCACGCGATGCGTCACCCGCACCGGCCTCTTGCATTTTCATAAGCGCGATGAAAAGATATTAAGGTCTGCCATGAACGTCCCGCCCGCAGTGCTCGTGTTGCTTGCCGTGGCGGCCTGTGGTGCCGCCCTCGCGCTGGCCGCCTTCGTCTGGGCGGTGCGCAACGGGCAACTGGACAACAGCAATGCCGGCGCCCTGGTCATTTTCGACGACGAAGAGCCAGTCGGCACGCCCACGGATCAGCTCTTCGAGCAGAGGAAGCCGTGAACCCGGAACAGGTCTCACAACGCCAGCAACTCGACGAGGCCTCGTCCGTCCCGGTCTTGCTCTATTTCGCCACCGCGGTCTTCTGGCTCCTGGTGGGGACCTTGCTGGGCGTCGCCGCCTCCCTCAAGTTCGATCTGCCCAACTGGCTCGGCTCGATTCCCGAACTGACCTTCGGGCGCATCCGCCCGGCGCACTTGAACGTGGTGGTCTATGGCTGGGCGTCGCTGGCCGGAGCGGGCTGCCTGGCCTGGCTGACCTCCCGGCTGTGCCTGGCGCCGCTCCAATTGCGCGGCTGCCTGGTGGCCTCCGTGGTTCTCTGGAACCTGGGCCTGATCTACGGCACGGGCTCGCTCCTGCTGGGATACAGCCTGGGGGTCGAGTGGCTCGAGTTTCCGCTGCCCGCGGCGGCGCTGATCGGCGCGGCCTTCCTACTGTTCGCAGCTTCGATAACGGCGACCTTCCGCAAGCGCACGGTCGAGCATCTCTACGTGAGCTTGTGGTACGTGATGGCCTCCATCGTCTGGTTCCCGCTGCTGTACGTCACCGCCAACCTGCCGATCTACAGCGGCGTCACTCACGCGGCCGTGAACTGGTGGTACGGGCACAACGCCCTGGGGGTCTGGTTCACCCCGACCGGACTGGCCCTGGCCTATTACTTCATCCCCAAAGTGATCGGGCGGCCGGTCTACAGCTATTACCTTTCGCTGCTGGGCTTCTGGGCTTTTGCGCTGTTCTACAACTGGAACGGTATCCACCACCTGGTGGGCGGGCCCCTGCCCACCTGGCTCCAAACCATCTCGATCATCGCCAGCGTGATGATGGGGATTCCGGTGATGGCGGTGGCGGTGAATCACCACCTGACAACCGTGGGCCATTTCAGTCTGCTACGCACCAGTCCCACGCTAAGGTTCACGGTGTTCGGCGCGATGTCCTACACCGCAGTGAGCGTTCAGGGCTCAATCGAGGCGCTGCGCAGCATGCAGGAACGGGTGCACTTCACGCACTACACCATCGGTCACGCGCACCTGGGCGTGTACGCCTTCCTGACCATGATCCTGTTTGGGGCCATGTACTACATCACCCCGCGCGTGGCGCGCTGGAACTGGCCGCACCCCCGGCTGATCAAAGCGCACTTCTGGCTCAGCGCCACCGGCATCCTGCTCTATGTAGCCGCCACCTGCCTGGGGGGCTGGCTGCAAGGCGGCGCCATGAACGATCCCAAGACGCCCTTCGTGGACGTGGTCGCGCTGACCCGCCCGTACCTGACCACCCGCACTGTCTCAGGGATTCTGCTGGGCGGCGGGCACCTGATCTTTGCATACCTGTTTGTGCGCGTGCTCACGCGCTCGGGTCCGCGCAGGGTCGAAGGGGGCGAGGAATGATTTTCATTCGCCTGTGGGTGTTTTTTGCCGGGGTGCTGGCCACCATCTTCCTGGGCTGGGCCGCCCTGGTGGGCGTCCCGGGCCTCCAGCTTCGCTCGGTGCCCGCGCAACCCGATCTGCGGCCCTACACTTTCGAGCAGATGCATGGCCGCCAAATCTACATCCGCGAAGGCTGCTTATACTGCCACAGCCAGCAGACCCGGCCGGAGGGCTTCGGCGCGGATCAGAAGCGGCTGTGGGGGCGCCCCGCGGTCCCCGGAGACTACGTGTACGATCAGCCGCACCTGCTGGGAACCAGCCGCACCGGGCCAGACCTGCTCAACATCGGCGCGCGCCAGCCCAGCCGGGATTGGCACTTTGCGCACTTGTACAATCCGCGAGCCGTGGCGCCGAAGTCCCTCATGCCCCCCTTCCCGTGGCTGTTTGAAGAAAAGGCCAGCGTGGGGCCGGGGGATGTGGTAGTGAACGCAGACAGGAATGTCTGTGCTACGCGGGAAGCGCAGGACCTGGTCGAGTACTTGCTCGGCCTCAACCACACGTATCCGGTGAAACGGTGAACCAGGAATCGCAAAATCCGAATGAACTGCCGCCCCTGCTCGGCGAGCCGGAACGGCAGGACATCCACGACATCCACCGGGCCATCCTGCAACACGAGAGGCAGGAGCCTCAGGAGGGCCTCGAGCCCACTCCCTGGTGGGTGTGGGCGATTTCGGTGATCATGATTTTTGCGATGGGGTTCTACCTGGGCCGCTACGGCGGTTCCTTCTCGACCGATCCGCACGAGCTCTACGAAGAGACGGGCCGCGCGAGGGGCGGCGCCGCCCCCGCCCCTTCGCAAGGCGACCTGATCTTTTCGGGCATCTGTGCCCCCTGCCACCAGCCCAACGGTTTGGGTGTCGAGGGGAAATTCCCTCCCCTGGCCGGCTCGGAGTGGCTGGCCAAGAGCCCGGAAATCCCGGTGCGCATCGTGTTGAACGGCCTGGTTGGGCCGATCACGGTCAAGGGCAAGAGTTTTCAGAATGAAATGCCGCCACTGGGCGGGCAATTGAGCGATGCCGAGATCGCAGCCGTGCTGACCCACGAACGGTCCTCCTGGGGAAACAAGGCCGGTCCGGTGGATGCGGGGCTGGTAACCAAGATTCGAAAAGAGACTGCCGGGCAAGGGCCCTGGACCGCAGAGAGGCTGGTGCGATGAAGAAGTGGCTGGCTTGCACTGCGCTTTGGTGTGCCTGGCCGGCGGCCCGCGCCGCCGAGCCCGCGCAGCCCATCGCCTTCAGCCACAAGGTCCACGCCGGCGACTACCGGCTGGACTGCCTGTTCTGCCACTCCGGCGCGCGCCGCTCGACCGTGGCCGGCATTCCCTCCCTCCAGTTCTGCATGGGCTGCCACAAGACCGTCGCGCTCACCAAGCCGGAGATCGCCCGGCTGCGCGGCTACTGGGAAGCCAAGGCCCCCATCCGCTGGACCAGGATCGTCAAAGAGCCGGACTACGTTTTCTTCAACCACTTCCCCCACGTGAACAAGGGAATCCGCTGCCAGGAGTGCCACGGGCCGATCGAGACCATGGTGCGCGTGCGCCTGGATCATTCGTTGAACATGGACCGCTGCGTGGGCTGCCACCGCCTGCGCGGCGCATCGATTGACTGCTACACCTGCCACCGATGAAACCCAAGCGACGCGATTTTCTCCGGATCCTCGGCATCGGCAGCGCCGCCGGCCTCACCGGCTGCTCGACCACCGCCCCGGATGCCCTGGTGCCCTACGTGGTTCCGCCCGAGGAGATGGTGCGGGGGCAGGCCTTGTGGTTCCGCAGCACCTGCCGGGAATGCCCGGCTGGCTGCGGCATCGAGGCCCGTGTGCGGGAAGGGCGCGTGCACAAACTCGAGGGCAATCCGGAGCACCCGGTCAACGGCGGAGGGCTCTGCGCGCGCGGGCAGGCGGCAGTGCAGGGCCTCTATAATCCCGACCGCTTGCGCACCCCGCTGGTGCGCGACCAGAAGGGCGCGCTCCAGCCGGCCACCTGGGATGAGGCCTGGAAGCGGCTCACGGCGGGCCTCAGCAAGCTGGATCGGAACTCGATCGGCGTGATCACCGGCTGCGTCACCGGGGCCTTAGCGGAACTGGCGGGCCTGGTAGGCCGGCACATCCAATACGAGCCCATCGCGTACGAGAGCCTGCGCCAGGCCAATCGCCTGTGCTTCGGAGTGGCCAGCCTGCCGGTATTCCGCTTCGCGGACGCGCGCACCATCTGCGTTTTCGGCACGGACGTGATCGAGACCTTCCTCTCTCCGGTCGGCTACGCGCGCGGGATTGCGGACGCGCGGCGGGCCGGGGCGCGCCTGGTGTATGTGGGCTCGCGTCTCTCGCTGACCGGCGCGCGCGCCGACCAGTGGATCCCGGTTGCACCCGGCGGCGAGGGGCGCGTGGCCATGGCGCTGCTGCGCGAGGTGCAGGCGCGCGCCGGCGTTCCTGGCAACGTGATCGGGGCGCTGGCGCAGGAGCTGCTGGCCAAGCCGTCGCTGGCCGTGACCGGCGGCACGGCCATCTGCGACGACCACGCACTGGCCACTTGCATCGCCGTCAACCTGCTCAACGTAGCCACTGGCGCCATCAACCAGACCGTGCGCTTCGACCGCACTTCGGCGCTCGACCGCGTGACCGGCCAGGTCGATGTGACGGGACTCCAGGCCGTCCTCGTCGCCGAGGCGAACCCCGCCTACCTGTCACCAGGCGCCTTGCAGAAGGTGCCGCTGGTGGTAGCGCTCTCGTCCTACCACGATGAGACCGTCGAGGCCGCGCACATCGCGCTCCCCATCCACACGCCGCTCGAGAGCTGGGGCGACTACGAGCCCTGGACCGGCATTCACTCGTTGCAGCAGCCCGCCATGCGCCCGCTGTTCCAGACGCGCGAACTGGGCGACATCCTCCTCGAT
>Ga0315277_10004464_pt1 | contig 18672 bp, 19 predicted proteins | sample YL17G05_15_MG_FD_203695 | JGI IMG/M metagenome (GOLD analysis project Ga0315277, IMG submission 203695) | Sediment microbial communities from Yellowstone Lake, YNP, Wyoming, USA - YL17G05_15 | ecosystem: Environmental > Aquatic > Freshwater > Lake > Sediment | place: USA: Wyoming | collected...
AACCGGCTCTTCAATGCCGCATTTCAGCAAAAAGTCCACTAACCGGGGCATGTTTAATGTTATAAAACCGGCCCGCACCTGGTATTTGTGCTCGATGTCGCCTGTGAAATGGTATGATGAGCCGACCATTTCGAGAATGATGTAGAGAAAAGTAATAGGCTGCCCAATTGCCAATCCCCTCGAACGTTCACAATCTTCCGTAAATGAAATTTTCGGAGCGACTGTCGTTTGTCCATCCAATGACTGTGAAGCCATTTCTGTCTTTATCTGTAATTAGTTTGGTCGCAGGTGTGATATGGTCATATAGCGCCTTCAATTTCTTATCGCACAATGACCAGTCAATGTCCTTGGCTAAAGGCGATATGCCTGCTTCACAGCCGGGACTGTATTCTCCCGAGCAAAAGTATTCAATTGTGGTATCCTCTGGAAAGAAGTTGCCGTGCGCGAATCCCGGAGGCACCCAAATCCATTCGCCGTAATCCGCCTCCCGGCTTACCGGCATATCGTAGAGGATGATTTTGCCGAATGTGGGAGATGCTTTTCTAATGTCCAAAACCATATCTATCATTCTGCCGGTCAGTGTCCGCACTAATTTGCCCATATAAGGGTTCCACTGACAATGCAGGCCGCGCACCGTTCCTTTTTTTGAGTAGCTTTCATTACACTGGACAAATTCCACGCCCTTCATAAAGCTCGTATCTGGATGGTTACGAAAGTCGCTTTTTCGAAAGTGTTCAGTAAAGTATCCCCGGTGGTCAAAAAACCGGATAAACCTGATTACTTTTACGGCTTCGATTTCCAGGGTTTTGACCTGAGCTAATTTCATCTTTGGTTGCTCCCGAATAGATGCAAGATGCTATTTCGCGAAAAACTCAACATATTAGTCAGAGGAGCGAGGTACAGAACAGGTTTTCCTGCCACGGGCAAGAATCGTGACTTTCATAAGCCTTTTTCTCCTCAAGTTTGTTTGGTGATATGATGGATAACCCTGTCTATCCTCAGTTACTCGCTGTCAGCGGATAGGGACCGCAAAAATAAGGCTATCCGCTCCACAACCGCCTGAGGATTTGCTGGCCGTTCTTTAGGAATAAAATTCTTTAACCGACGAATACCGTCAGGTAAGTCCTCAACACCATCAGCTACCAATATATGCCCAAGCTCCGAAAACTTTCTGGCAATCGCAACCTGATGGTCGTTAACAACCTCGCGGTATCTTTTGAGCCTCGGCATCACGAGTAATGGTTTATGGTTGGATAAGGCCATAGTTATCGTACCCATTCCCGCATGGCTGATTATGCAGTATAATGCCTCGTATATATACTTATCAAATATATTCTTTTCCAATGATGAGATTGCTTCTAAGTTATGGGGTTGGTATGAACTGCAGCCATTCTGACCTGGTGGTTAACCTTTGGCTAGGCTGGATTGTCCAGCCTGCTCACACTAACTTGACTTGGCACACTCATTTGTCACCTATTACTTGGGAAATCCGGGTTAACTACTTTTTCTTCTGACCACATCTTCTATGAACTTTTGAACCACCCGAAGAATCTCTTGACAGCTTTCGCTCTTGGCGGGAACAAAAGTTTTTGCCTCCTTGAGTTTAACAGGCAACTCGGATTCTTCATAAGCTACGAGTATTTTGCCCTCGGCTTCCAACTGTTTTGCAGTGTTAAATTGATGATCAGTATTGGCTTCTCCTAATTCTGCCTTGCGCGGCACAACAATAATCGGCTTTCCTTGTCTTGTTGTTTCTATTATCGTTCCCATACCTGCATGAGATATTACTATCCTGGCTTGCCTGATGGCCCTGGCAAACTCATCGGAACAATAATAATCCACTACCTTTAGATTATTTGGCTTGTACTTGCCCTCTCCTATTTGAGCCTTCACTTCTTCAGCAATAATACCACATCCCTTAAGCTCATCAACCGCCTTGACCAGACGGTCAAAACCCTTATGCCAACTGCCAACTGCCAGAAATATCAAAATAACCTCCCTAAATACTTGGCACGCGGAAAGAATCTAAGCAGTCCAGGCCATTGAACCAGAAACAAATCAGCAAATGGATATAGCATTCTTGCCGTCCAAGTTGGCCGTTCGACACGAGCCATACTCTCAATAAATATTAGTTTTGCTCCAAGGATCTTGGCAACAATACAGTAGAAAACGACCGCACCGGCCCCTGTGGTAATCACAACATCAGGTCTCTCAACGCTGGCTACATATACCGATGAGACCGCTCCCATAAACCAAGACAAAGGATTGTATCTGAGAACATCGGGGACGGTACGCACCCGAGCAGTTTTTTTCATTTTGTCAGCTACACCTCCTTTATGCGTGACATAGAAGTGCTCGTACTTCTCATACACCGGGGCTAACTGTTTGGCCTGTACAAGATGGCCGCCAGGACAACACGCAATGCAAATTCTGAAATCCTTACGTTTGCTTCTCATATTACCTTGGATGTTTCATTTGCGAAAGTGGACAATCACTCTGCCATCGATTGGTACGCACGGTATCTATGGCAAACCTGAAATGGCACAGGTCTACAGTGTTACTTTTTCCTGCAACCGACGAAGGAAAAGAGGCGTCTTAGTTGTTCCTGTCGATAAAAACGGGCGGCGTCCCGAGGCACTTCACTCTTTCGTAATGTCACGTGCCCCCACACATAACCGATCAGTCTGGCGGTGCTGCTCAAAAAAAACGGTCTTTCAAGAAAAATCCGTCTGATCCATTTGGCCGCCATGAACAGGGCATGAGTGCCCAACTGGTGATCTGTCAGTCCTTGTCGAAACTTGGCCCGCAAGGCTCCTGCTCTCCTTTGACCAATAGGACGATGATGGATAGCCTGATATTGTGGAAAAGATCGTGTTTTCCAGCCTTTCATTCGGGCCATAATCTCTGCTAGTGTATCATCTCCTCCATAATTCAGAGGTCTGTAGCCACCAATATCAGCATAACATTGTTTTCTGAACAATTGGAGTCCGCCGGGTGTACTTTCATGGTGACGAGGGATTAGGGGTGCAAGGTCACCACCAACTTTCTCCACGTATACACCAGTGGCGATACCCAATTGAGGGGTATCCTCGAAGCGGGCGAGAATGTTCTCATAGTAATCAGGCGGTACGGTTATATCCGCATCCAAAGCCCCGACAAAATCATAGTTTTCATCTTTGATTTGACAAAATCCTTCAAGCCAGACATTGGTTCTGCGATTGTAGTAAGTGGCCAAACCGCCACGTTCGATTCGATGATAAGTTATGAAATCATATTGTTCCGAATAAGATTTTGCGATCCGGCCTGTCATATCTGTTGATACATCGTCTACAATAATCCACCGTATGGGAAGAATAGTCTGAGCCAGGATGGATTCTGCTAGTTGCTCCATGTGCTCTTCTTCATTATGAGCGGGTGTTATCAAGATATAGCGGTAATGTATCATCACCTGTTTACTCCGATTCTATGGTGCGCAAACGTAGTAACCACTGAATACATGCGATACTGCGCCGCAATTTAAATCTGGTTCGTGATCTACTTTGGGGGTGTACCAAGTAAATTATAGCAAAGAGTACTACACGAATTAAGTGCCGTAAAAGGATGATTAAACCATAGCAAACTTGTTTCAATCGGCCATGATGTTTTTCCCAGTATTGTAAATCGGCTCTCTGCATTTCCAGGTAGAATCTTATGGGAGCCGTTGCCGAACTGGCCCCACCGTAATGAATAGCCTGGGCATCAGGGTAAAAACAGACGTCCCACCCGGCATCATGAAACCGTCTGCACCAGTCGAGGTCCTCGCCGTACATGAAAAAACGCTCATCAAGCAAACCCACCTCCTCGAGAGCTTTCCGTCGAACCATCCAGAAACAACCGTTCAAAACATCGACCCTTCGCAACGAGTCATGCGCCCAGTACTTCATTGTCCAATCCCCAAAGAAACTGGACATTGGAAACACTATTTCCAAGCCCACCGCCTGGCAAAAATTGTTCCATAAGGACGGAAATCGCCCGCAAGATGGCTGAAGCGAATTGTCAGCATTAAGAATCTTTGGACCCGCTATCCCGACATCGGAATTCTCATCCATGCTTGAAATCAACTTTTCTATACAGTCTTTGAGTACAACGACATCGCTGTTCACTAAAGCAACGTACCGCCCGCTCGCAGCCTTGATGCCAATGTTGTTGGCCCTCGCAAAACCAAGATTCTGGCTGTTTTCAATAAGGGTGATTATGGGAAACTCATTCTTTACCATAAACTGGGAATCGTCCTGTGATGCATTATCAACCACGATGACTTCGATAGAGCAGTTGCTTGACTGTTCAAATATGGATTTCAGACAATCGTATAGTTTTTTTTTCGTATTTCGATTTACAATTATAACTGACACATCAACCATGATTAAAATGTGACTCCCTTATTTTTTCTTCAATGAAGTTACTGAATTTATTCTTAAAAACATGCGCACTAAATTTTTCTGCTTGTTTACGAATGGCAGTTGCGTCAAATGATCGCTCAATTTTAATAAACTTTGCCAGTGCCTGCTTAAGCCCCTCAACTGTTTGCTCATTAAATAAAAGGCCCGTTTTGCCATCCACTACGGTTTCCAACACTCCTCCTTTGGCATAAGCTATGACGGGTGTTCCGCAGGCCTGTGCTTCAACAGGTGCGATCCCGAAATCCTCTTCACCCGCCATCACAAATGCTCTCGCCTTAGCCAATAAGGATGCGATAATGCCCGGAAGCTGATAACCCACGAATTCAACTTGCTCGGTTGCGATTGACTTCAGATATTTTCTTTGCGATCCCTCACCGACGATAATCAGTTTTCTGTTGAGGTCGTTGAATGTCCTGATGATTAGGTCAACTCGCTTGTATGGCTCAAGCCTGCCTGCGTAAACGAAATAATCATCCTTCACCTCTTGGGGACTAAACCTGTCAATTTCGACTGGCGGATGGATAACAGTGCTTCTGCGGCCGTACTTGGCATATATCCAGTCTGCCACATACTGTGAATTGGCCACAAGGTAATTTGGGACCTGAGCGGAACGTAAATCATATTTTCTGAGGTAAGGCATGAATAGATTCCCAATCTTTTTCACACCTCGCATGTATCGGTCCTGCTCCTCCCAAATATACTTCATGTTCCTGGCCTGCACATAACAGATATGCAGAGAGGATTTAGAAGTGACGCCCTTGGCCACACAGTGAGAGGATGACACAATCAGGCAATTGCATGGCAGTCTTTTGCTGATACTTCTCACCGCCAAAGGGAACAAGGGTAAAGCATACCGAAACCTCTTCCCCAAACACTTGAGAAATGTCTGTTCTATTTTCGTGTCAGCAAGCCCCATCAGTTCCAGATCGTCACGGTTCATTACGCTAACCATGGTGTAGATTTTATCCGGTTGAAGGATTTCACGGATATCCTTGATAACTCTCTCCGCCCCTCCATATTGGTCCAACCAATCGCAGACAAGCACTTTTACCAATTGATTCTGTTCCTTATGCGTGACCGTCACTGAGAAATTGTTGACTTGTTTCCAGATACGAATCGCGTAAAGCATCAACCGGCAAATTCAAAAAAACCTTCGTTGCCGATATAGCCTTGATGTGTCCGTATAACCGCTCCCGTCCATATTTGGAATGACACCCCAACGAGTACTGGATCATCTTATAGTACGCAAATCGCCGAAGTGCTTTTCTCGCAGGAGAGCTGGGGGCTGCGTAGCGACACAGTACATAAGCCCGATTTAACTGCGTCACAAACCCCACTCGAAAGCCCGTGCTGCGCAACGACGGAAACGTATAATGACATACCATAGCATCACATGCGCGTACGACCGGCAATTCCTGCATAACAGCAAAGCTCGCAGCCACGTCCTCGCACGGCGCCCATCCGACATACGAACCCAAATCAGCATCGAACCCGTGTTTTCGTATCACCTCCGTTCGAAATGTCATACACAGACCGTTCATGTATTCGATCTGCACAGCATTCACATCGCTTAGCCATTGTGGTATTGCAAGGTGCGACCATTGTGTTCGACCGTGAACATACATTGGGTTGGGACACACAAAGTCCTCGAATCGATGCCGCCAGCCACCGATCTTTTGCTTGATACGATCAGTTCGCGTCATTCGGTACTTTCGACGGTCGGAGATATTGGCCTGCGGTGGTGGCTCGGTTGCCCAGGTTGCGCAAACACCACCGATTTCAGATTTCTTATCTCGCTGATAGATGCGAAGTATTGCCTCAGCCACGCCGGACCACCAGAGAGAATCGTCATCTGGAAAAATCACTATTGACGATTCAACATGTTTGAGCCCGATGTTACGTTGCTGGGGCAGATTCGGCATAGTACGCACGATGACCAGCTGAACCTTGTCACGTACGATCTCTTCCACCGTCTTACGGATTAGTCCATGGTCGTCACTGGAATCGACAACAATTAATGTCTCAGGCAATATACTCTGATTCAGAATCAGAGGAATGGAAATTTTCAATGCCTCCGGGCGGTTCTTTGTGGCGATGACAACGTCATAATTCATTATTCACCTCATTGGCATACTCCAACAGGAATGAGTGGTGAAACACACAGCAGACAGCAGAAGCCTGCGAAACGAACTCCGAGGTACGTAGCCGCAACAACCAAGCTCACCTGCCTCTATGGAGTGCCTTGTTACGCCTATTCACTGGGTTAATACGAGAAGAGACCAGCCGCCTAACATGCGGACCGCTAAATCACTATTTATTAAAAACATTAATTTTCGTGGAATTTTCAGAAGACTTGCTGTCAACCCACGATTTGGCAGTTCTAAAGAATGACCTGTGTAAAAGTAATCAATGACTTTATACCCTGTATCTTTCAAAGTTTCCAAGGCGGTTTCTTTTGTAAAATAATGAATGTGTCCCCACGTTTTTCTCCCTTTGATAATAGGAGAAGATCGAAGGACCGTTTGAACAGACAACTCAAGAGGTATATGAAAAATCTTGTAATCTCCCATTACCCTTAATCTCCTTAAGAAACCAAAATAATCTTCTACATGCTCTAAAACATCGATTGCCATCACAATATCAGTGCATGTCATTCACTGAAAATATATCCTGAAGAAAGAAAGTCAGATTGTCCTTTGACCTTTTCTTGCATAATTCAAATGCCTGTGGCGATATCTCGTAACCGAAGAATTCTTTTCCATCGTCATACTGCTTTGATAACTGATTAAGTATCTCACCTGCTCCACATCCAACCTCACATATTCTATTTGGACACAAAGCGTTCTTTTCAATAATCTTTATTATCTGCCTTGCTTTCCAAAGAGAATCGTACGCATGCCATGCAGGATTGTTTTCCATATACGTCCCATCTACATAAATTTGTGTCATGTTGTATTCTCCCACGCACATCGCTAATCTCAGAAGCGGCCCGTTAAGAGCGTCTCGTGTAGCGACAGGTTAACTTTTTGTCTTTAAAAGTTTTTCGGTCCTATCGACCAGCGAATCTTCTCGAAGAACTACTTCGTCGCGTAACATTTTCTTGTGTATCGATAAGAACTGCTTTGATTTCCGCTGTGAATTTATGTTTTGTCTATGTCATTATTTCGGATTACTTTCTGAGCTTTTAAGCTCATTGTACCGAAAGCAAATCTGCTTTAGAAACCTGTCCAGTTTTTGGGGACAAGCTTAACTTACTTCTTCTGACTGCTCGCCGGCACGGCTACACATAATCCAAATATAACGTAAAGCATTACCATTGGCATACCAAACAAAGCCACCGAATTGAACGTAAGCAACACACCAAATAGACTTGCGCCGATACACCATATCAGCCACCTGTCTGCATCGTTTGTTATTTGCCAGAAACCTGAAAAGAGTCGCTTCACCGAGGTAAAAAGTACAGCCAAGAACAGCACTAATCCGACCAAGCCATACCGGCACAGTTCCAGCAGGTAATGATTGACTATGTCAGTACGATTGCCGTCTATCTTGGCTCCCCAGCCGGGATCAGCAAATCCATATCCGGTTAACCAATGGCCTGACATCCCTCCCTCGAGTATGGCGACATCAAATAGTCGACCGCGTAGCAAGGGCCGCAAATTGCCAAAACCTTAACATGTGGTAGCCCGTCAGAAACCGCTCGCCGCTACGGTCAGTTGGTACGGTGGCTCTGATCGTCGAGTCGAACTTGTCGGTAGTACTGGTCAGTGGTACAAAGCAGGCAAGGGATTGGTTCCGGTTCGTTGGGTTTTTGTCCATGATGTTCAAGGTACACACAGGGACGAATACTTTTATACCACCGACACCAGTCTTAGTCTCCAGCAGATTGTCAGTTGGTTTACAGCCCGCTGGCCTATCGAAACGACCTTTCAGGAAATGCGGGCTCATTTGGGTTTTGAAACGCCGCGACAGTATGTGGCCAAGTCGGTTTTGCGTACAGCCCCATGCCTGTTTGGGTTGTTCAGCATAATTTGCCTTATCTTCGCTGAACATACACGACGTCATCGTGTCCAGATACGAAGCACGGAATGGTATATTAAAACTGAGCCGACCTTCTCTGACGCCATCGCCACGGTACGGCGACTGTTTTGGCAGAAAAGTATTTTTGAAACAGCTTCTTATCATAATGGTTTTAAAAAACTACCACCAAAATTAAGGAATATGCTGCTGGATTATCTCAGCCAGGCAGCCTGACGGATATAAAATGGCAAAAGTCGAGCTTAGCGCGTTTGAAAAAAATAATACTTTTGCCATTAATGTTGTCTTCTTTATGATAAACAATTCATTGACACTTGCTCGTAAGCCGGTTCCTTTGTGCCGGCAAATTATTGTTTGGATCAGACGATAGAGAGTAACTTGACAACGAAGCAGCAATACCCAGAATACATATAAAAAGTGTGCCGGATTGTGCAAACAGTGTAAAAGAGTTAAATGATATCATAAAAGAAATAATCAGGCCGCCTAATGCCCAAAAACATGATTTCAACATAGGGTCCTTCTCGGTTTTATAGCACCTGATCATCATTATAAGAGAAGTTACAAGAATGCCGACAAAGGTAACAACTCCGAGAATACCATACATAACACCGTATGTAATATACTGATTCGTTATATCAGTCCATTCATTTCCCAATGCTGGCCCCCATCCCGGGTCAAGACCGCCGTATCCCATTAGCCACCATTCATTAAAATGCTCAATAGCCAGGTCTATCAATTTTGCTCGATGCCAGCCGGTTCCTCCAAACGGATTGACGTAAGAAGCAAAAACATGATAAAATGGTCTATTGCTGATGATGCCAATTCCTATGCAGGAAAAAACACTGAAAATAATAAGCGGTTTTACCCATTCCTTGAAATCTTCGAGTATCAGACAGACAATAATTAACAGGAGCAATACCAAAGGCCCACTTGACATGCTGCTCACCGTCCCAAGAACAGCCATTGCAGTCATAAAATAGCACAAGCTTCTTGAAATCCCCTCACGATACCTTAACCAATAAATTAAAGGGACGAACATCGCAAAAGATGCGCCAAATGTAATTGGATGACCGGAAGGACCTATAGCTCGAAAAAACCCATGGCGAGTTGTAATCTCTCCTATCTTCGAATTCCAGGGACAATACTTTCTCAATGGCACAAAAGGCATCCAGCCGGTAAATGACTCTACTACTCCCAAAAAAGCAATAGGTATCATCGCAATGCCAATCCATTTTATGACGGTTACCAATTCGGTTCGGTCCTTAATACAAAATCTGGTAGCTAAATATGCAAAAAAGCCATCCATTAAAGCGCCACCACGGTTTTCAAGTATCCGCATAAATGGAATATAGTAGGAAATAAAAGGAACAAACATTTCGACACAAACGCCGAAAACCATCCACGAATCAATCGCAGACCACCTAAAAGAACTTCTGATATTGCCATTCGCCAGACAACGCAATAATAATACCGCAACAATAATCCTGCCCGCCTTAAAATCAAGTGTACCGACCTGGACCGTTAAGAACGTTGGATACCATAGTAAAACGGCCACATACACGGCAAAAGCTCTAGCGGGCCGGAGAACCAGTACCAGCACGGAGCCCAAAAGAGAAACGAATAAGGTTAATGTTTGCATATTTTCTACGCAGTCGAATTTGTGTCTAACGCCACCGTTTAATAAATCTTTTAATCCTCCGGATAAATTCCTTATAACTACATGGATGCCAGCTAATTATTTGATTCAGTATGTCTGGATTAATATTAGAATGGATGGTGGTTCTAGATTGCAGCCAGGCATCCGACCTTGAGTAACCAGTATCACTTGTATAAATCCTCTCATATCCGGCTCTTCGCAGGAAACACAGGACACGCCTGTCATACGAACCTTTTGGGCACGCAGCATAAGAAACCTCCCGACCTGTTTTCTGCTCGAGAAGTTTTTTGGATACAGACAACTCTTCAAATAATTCTTCGTCCTTCAATCTCCTCCAGTCATAATGGTGCACTCCGTGTGAACCAATAATCATACCGGCTTGTGACAAACTTCGTACGTTCCTGCTCGTCAAATAATCCGGTCGGTCAAAATTCCCAGGACAAATAAAAAATGCCGCTTTAATTCCGCGTTTTATAAGTATAGGAAGAACAATCTCAAGGTCCGACTTATTGCCGTCATCAAAAGTGATTACTATTTCCTTCCTCTCTTTGATTACATCCAAAACAGATTCGAAAGTTTCGACGCTCAGCCATATATCTGTACCTTTATACTCATTATCTGACGGGGGAACGCCAACACCATGAAATGTCAGGTTCAATACTCTCGCTTGCCCATCGGCCCTGTTTAATCCTTCCTCTGAAGTGTTCTTCCGCACAAACAATGTACAACAATCCCCGACTATAAGCCCTTGATTCTCTTAAATCTTAAATGGAATAACTTGTGTTATTGGTCTTTCCTAACCATAAGGAAATCAGCTACTGTTTTCGGGCAACGAAACTGATTTGTGCCGCGATGAACTCCCTCGCCAGGCCAAACAAACACGCCGAAATCAGGCGGTTCCTGCGGCCCCATAAAATGTAGTTATATCTAACGAGCGTTAAACCAACTTCATCAAACCAGTCAAGTACGGCTCTTCGTGTTGTGATCCTAATATGTGTCCGGTCCAAAATCCCAGCGTCCTGGTATCGGATTCGTCCCAGGATAAATAGCTGCCAGAGTATAAAATAATGGCGGAAGTTGGGAACAGAAACATACACAGTGCCGCCGGCCTTTAGACTTTGGACATGTCGTTTGAGCACACTAACAGGGTCAAGGAGATGTTCGAGGATATCCGCGTAGATGATATAATCATAGGGTTCATATCCAATATTAACATCAATACACGATGCATTTCCCCCTAAAACAACCAATCCTCGTTCTCTTGCCATATTTGCTGCGTCGGGATTGATTTCAATCCCTACAACTGTGATACCCCGCTTAACTAATTCAGCCTCTGTCTTACCTGCGGCACATCCAACCGAGAGTACGGTCCTGGCATCCGGCGGAACAGCCGCAAGGGCATCTGAGCAAAACCGCTCATAGTACGAACAAACATTGCAAGTTTTGATAACACTATTTGGCATCGTTTAAGAAATACACAGCTCAGCAACCATTTGCACCGGCTTTCAGAACCGCGTCTCGGAACAAAGTGTTTCAATCATCCGTCAAACTTTCAGATGGGAATAGGTTGTCGTATCGGTTATCATTTGCCAGTGACTAATCTTCCGACTAGTCGGCGTATTTTAGCACGCCAAACACGCCAGCCTAAGTAGTACTTTGGGTTAATGCTCGCCGCCTGGGCCGCTATTGCATCATTTCGAAGCCACTGTTCCCAATCTTTCAGAGAGCAGATGCTGAACTGTCTGGCGGTCAGCGGTATATTGTTCTGAAAATCTTCCTCTGTCTTTAACATGGTATGCGGGGCTCTCGGGTCATCCATATGTTCCTGATAGAGAAAAGGATAATACCACCCGTTTGTCCATCCATGTGCCGCGAGTCGCAGGCAATACGGTGTAAATGTCTCCTTCGGTCTTATCAGGCCCATTTCATCCACACAAGCACGCTTCATCAAATATCCGCTTCCCCCCACATAGCAGCTCTGCATCAATCGATGTCCACAAGCGTATTCCTTGATTTTCCTATTGGCAAGTTGTGGAACAAAGTCTTCTTCGAAAAAGTGCCAGCAACTGATTACACCGAACTCCGGTACGTCAAGGTGTGCCTGGCGAAGTTTGTCTGCCCAATGGTACGGTACTAAGCAATCATCATCAACCTTACCCACAAAATTACCTTCTGACTCAGTCCAAAACCAGTTTGTTGGTTCTTGCAACTTCTTGTTTTCAGGGCTATGATAAAATCTAAAAAAACGGGAATGGTCTCTGAACGAGTGCACAACTTCCAGTGTTTGTTCATCAGTGCCATTGTGCCAGACCCAGACACGCATAGATTCACCACAGGTGTCCAATAATCGTTTTAAAGATAACTTTGTGTACTCCGCTCGGTTATATGTTATCATTAGTATATCGATGTTTTGAACCATATCTTCTTCCCTTTTCTATTGTTAAACAAAACATGTAGACAAGACCCAACAATTCGAGTTTCACAGCTAAGTTCATAAGAAACGTCAGCGTTTAGCGTTCTATCAGAGGTCTATAGAAAACGACTACTCGTATTTCCATTTTCAGAGTTTGTCCAAAATGAAGAACCGATGCCAGGCGTGTCGACTGAGCCGGTATTGCTTCTCAATTTTGAAGCCGGCTTCTCTGATGTTCCTTATTATATCTTTTGCGAGTGTCCCTTTATAACCAATTTCCCAATAGTGCTCGCCATTAAATTTAAGCTGTTTGTGGGCATTGTGCCACCTTGAAGGATTCCATTCAAACATAAACCAACCCCAGCGAGCAAGACAAAAGGCAATCCCAAAGTGACGTGTGGCATCCGGCAACGATAGAATCACTTTATGCCGGGCAACTCGTTTAATTTCTTTCATAGCGGGAAGAAATTCTCTGAAAGGCAGATGCTCCAAAACTTGCCCACAGACAACCATATCAAATTGCCTATCCTCAAAAGGCATATTCGTAACTGATCCCACGTAATCCGGCGACAGATCTGCTGCGATATCTATCGTTGTATGTGATATCTGCGGAAACAACTGAAAGCAGTGTCTTAGAAATCCCTTGCCAACACCTATTTCCAGGATGTTCGTGTAGCCGCTATAGCAGATTTGCCGTAGTTGTTCAGTGATGCTTTCAATACGTAAGGGATGGAATGCGTGTTGTTTATAAAAATCGGCAGGTACTTGGGGTTTATACTCTGTGTCCATTTATGTTTCTCCACCTCTTCCAAGAATGATCGCGTGGTGTAATATTGTTCTCACTCATTGCCATTCTACAGTGACACTCGACTAACCTTTCGATATTATTTTTATTACTCGATATGCCTCTACAGGATATTTGCCCGTAATGTCAGGTTTTTTTTCGAAACAGCAGAGACACATGCGAAAAGAACTCATGTGGTATCTTGCGCCCTCCTGGTATTAGAACCAGTACCAGAAAATATGCCAACAGGCCGATGAGAAAACAGTTGCCTATCACCACAATGTCTGATTGATTGGCTATGAACAAATAAATAGGAAAAATAACTGCCCCCATACAAAGACTAGCTACCAACGGCCGGGAAATAGCAGAAAAAAAGTCCGTTATAAAAATGGGTGATCCTTTGAAACAATACCACAATGTAGGTACTAAGAGCACATAAGTGGCGATTGCATATCCTACAGCGACGCCAACTGCGCCCCATGGCAAACCAAGGATAAAAGAAATAACGATGATCGTGCTGTTTATAAAATTAAAGATGAAATATCTTTTAGACTGTCCAAGTGAAACGAGTACGAGCCCCCACGTAGTTGTCACGGGTTGAATAAAGGCCACGATGCATAGTATCTTGAAAATATCACTAGCTCCAGACCATTTGCTGCCCAGCAACAAACCAATTACCTCATTTGCACAAACGAACAGAACGACCATCAATGGCATTGTGATGAAAGCCAGCAAAGTGACCAGCTTGATGTAATACTTTTTATATCGGACAGGGTCCTTTTGGATACGGCTCAATGCCGGAATAGCGACAGCGTTTAATGGGTCTCGAACTTGGTTTATAGGTAGCATCATTATGTTGTAAGCCCTGCTATACAAACCAAGGACATTCGCACCCCAAAACCGCCCTATAAGAATATTATCAAAATTCCGGGCAAAGTAATTAACTATACTGGAACCTGTTATGTGCCCGCCGAAGGCGACCATAGAGAGAACCCCTGCTCTGCGAACAGGCAAACTGGGCCGCCATTCACATAATATCCAAACCAGAACCACATTGCTCAGTGCCGTAGCAGCAGATAAGCCAACCAATGCCCAATAACCTGCACCATAACACGCCAGAGCGACCCCGGTGATGACACCCGCTGCCATAGACCCGATTTCGACCACGGCAAGGGTAGAAAACCGCATTTGCCTGCGCAGCAGGGCCTGGTGCTGAACCGTCAAACCCGAAAATATAAAGGTTCCAGCCAGAGCAAGCGTAATCCAAGTCAACCGGCGCTCACTATAAAACCACGAGATTATCGGGGCACCCGCAACTAAAATCAATGCAAGCACAAAGCTGACTGCCACATTTATCCAGAAAAGGGTACTGACCTGGGAATGGTTAATCTCGGCTTTCTGAATGGTAGCCATAGACAGCCCCATATCTTTGAACAGCGTAACAAACCCGGTAATCGCAGTAACCATAGCAATCAGCCCGTAATCCTGCGGCGTCAATAAGCGCGCCAAGACGACCGTCGAACCTGTGTGCAGGAGGAATTTAATTACCTGGGCAGTCATTGTGACTGCACCGCCGCGAACTGACCGCTCTTTTAGATCAGCCTTTAGATGTTCCGTATCGAAGAACTTTTGAGGCCCTGCCGCAACTGAAGCAGATGATTCCTGCGCTATTTTATGTATGTTATTCGTTGTGATAGGGTTCATTTAGTTTTATTATGGCACACCCCGTCCCCGTCGGTTGCATTGAAGAAATCAATGTAACCTCCTGTTAGACAAGATGTTATGTTATTATTAAGGGCTCGTGTATCTTCAGTTGTTGCCCGACAGTTCACTTTTTACATTGCTGCTGGCAGGTGTCTGAACGAACTCTGCGGCCTTGACCTTGCCGTCTTTGTCAGGGAGGAAGTCCAGTATTTTGTCAGCCATCTCCGTGGCTGCTGTTCTAATCGAATTCTCCAGCACCGAGTTTATCTGAACCTGTGCTACGTATCGAGCCGGGTCACCGGCGATATTGGGCCTCCGGTCAAGCAGCCCGGAGAAATCCTTTTCGTCGGTAGTGATTTGACCGTTCAAAATATAAAAATTTAAGACGATTATTTGTTCATACATTGGCGCTGGCTTATGGAATCGATGTATCAAACAGCGCACTCGCTGGCCAATTCGTGAGGTAAATTGCGATGTCTCCGTGCTGTCATGTATCCAGCCATGTCCGGGATAGCACACCCTGGGCTGGTGCCCTAGGATGCCACCAGGCCGAGATGAGCAATACACGATATAGACGTCTGCCCAGACGTTAGCCGCAGCGTTAACGTATCGCCGGCTTAAAAAGTCATCCGCAAAATGTGTTTGCATATATTCTTTAGTGGTCGTGGGGATGGGTAAATCGCTGCCGACCCAGTTGCCAATTTTTGCGGGGAAGGCGCTCAAAGGCACGGGTAGCTTAATGGAAGTGTCTTCAGTGAGCTTCAAGTGAGACCCCAAAACGCGGTAGGTTATACCGGTGGATACCAACAGCACGACAGCCAAAATCCAAAAAAACCATACTGGCATTCCACCTCTGGCCGGGCGCACCAAAAGAATCATTTTCGATGGTTTCGGTGAGAGATTAAGCCTAATCCGATACATCAAAGGTTATAACCCCAAAGTATTACTCAAAAATTAAGAAACAACTCCCTTGATACCACAATGGTAAACCACTTTTTTGGAGGAAACTTGGTAGCACCTCCTCCTTGAGAGCACCACCACATCCAAGTACGTTATTTATTATTATATGTTGCCGACCGCAAGCATGTCAAGGCCATAATTCCAACGAAGGCAAAAATCGTTGACGTTGCCCGCAAGCTCCTATAACGGCTGAAAAATCAGACAAATCCGGCGTTGCCATTTTATATCCAACTTAAGATTTCGTCAAAAATAAGGTATATTCTTAACGATACGAAGAAGTCCTTTTTGGTGTTCAGGTGTAAAAATGCGCAAAAATCGTATATTAGTGGCATTTTCTCTGCTTTAGCCATTGAACTATTGGTCCAATAATAAAGCTGATATATGTGCCCGAATTTCCGCCTGGGAAGGTAATGTTTGCATCTGTTACAATTTATTGTTAAAATTTACACTGGAAAGGTATGCTCTTATTTGGAGTGGGTGCTTAATATGGTAAACACAGCAAAAACAATCCTGTCCCGAGCGCAGCCGAGGGAGCAGTCTATTAGGACTCATTACTATGAACAACGAACTATGAACAAGATTACTTTATGTCTTTTGTCTTTAGTCTTTGGTCTTGCCGCCAACACTGCAACCGCAGCAACTTACTACGTAGATGACGCCAATGGACTTGACAGTAACCCCGGAACAAGCCCGCAGCCCTGGAAGACAATCGGAAAGGCGCAAGCGACCGTAACCAGCGGTGATATCGTCATTGTCAGAAACGGTTCGTATGGCACTTATTCCGAAAGTGCCGTGAATCGCACCGGCTGGGTTACCTATCGTGCAGCGGAGGGACACCATCCAGTATTAACCAGAATATCAATATCGAATAGTACCACAATCTACAATCCTTATCTGGTGTTTGATGGCTTCAATATACGGACCGGAGATTTGGCGTCATTCGCATCAGGAATATGCATTAAGAAAGCTAATCATATTCGCTTGTATAATTTGGATATAGAAGGTTGCGAGGGGATAGATATGGCGCTGATTGTCGATAATGGGCGCTATTCTGCCATTACGTTCTATGACAGCAACGACCTTGTTATAAATAATTGCAACATTTACACAATAAGAGAAAGTAAGCGTTACGGGTTTTCCGATGGTGTCTATTTGACGCATGCAACAAATGTTGATGTAAACAACTGCAATATAACGGGATGCTGGGCGAGTATGGCAATTGGTTATAGTAATTATGTGCGTATCAGAGATTGCAATCTCTTTAATCCATACTCTGATGGGATTGTATTCAAGGGTAACAGTAACCTCACAATAGAGAATAATCGGGTTCACCATCTTTATGTTTATAAACCGGCTCTTGCTGAGATTCCCACCGAAACAGTATGGAATGCTGATGGCAATGTAATGACCAACCCCAATGCTAAATGGAAGACGGCAGGAGATAATTTAATAGTAACATCAAATATGGAAATCCAGACGGTTTCCGGTACTAATGTCTTGATAGGAGAAGGCGAATCTTACTCTCCGCCTCCCGGAGTCAGTTATGATTTTATACCTACAAATGTAAGTGAGGACGGAACACAAATAACCCTTTCGAGAGGTATAGCATTACGAACCCTTGATTTTACGTCCGGGGGGACGTATGTGATAAACCAGGGTAAGACTATTACAGGTGTTAATAGCGGGGCAACGGCAAAAGTATATGATGTGTCTCTTGATTCCGGCAGCTGGAGCGGCGGGGATGCGGCAGGTAAGATAAGAATATATTCTCAAGTCGGGACATTTGAAGATGAGGTTCTTAATATAGGAGGCAATTTGGATGTTGCATCTATTATGGGAAACTCAACACCGCTGCAACCTTCAAATGTTACTTATTACATAAAATCAACGGCGCACACAGATTTAATTCAGGCGGGTGCTTATGCTTATCAATACAATATAACAATTCGAGGTAATCAATTCTATGATACCGGCGGACAGGCGGCACATATAAACCTATACTTAGATACTGAACCCAACTCTCGCGGCGGTAAAGATTTCCTGATAGAGAATAATCTATTTTGGAATACGTATGTAAGTTCCACCGACGAGCAAAGTCATTATCTAAATATAGGCTGTATAAAGGATTTAACATTCAGAAACAATACCGTCATATATACCCTGCGTCTCTGGAACATTGATAATATGCAGTTAAGCGGTAACATTATCAGCTTTATTCAGTCCGAAGAGGCAATGAAGTACGGCAAAGAAAATTATAATATCATAAATCGCGGTTCTTTTGCTTCGCCTCATACACCTGGGGCTTACGATACTTTTCTAAATCCTGGTTTTAGTATGACAAAGTGGAATGACCCGGCATTCACAGGCATATTCGCCAACTATGCCAACGGAGATTTTCGCCACACATCAGCAACCAGTTTAGGAGTTGGGCATGGCGACCCTGCGAATTATCCATTGTCAGATATTCTCGGCAATTCCCGCGATTTCTCGCCGGATGCCGGATGTTACGAATATATTCCGCTGGATCCAAATAATCACGCTCCAATACTCCAGGACATTGGCAACAAGTCTGTCAATGAGAATACCCTTTTGACTTTTACAATTAATGCCACCGACCCTGATGGTGATACGGTCACATATTCAGCTTCGGGTTTGCCGACCGGTGCAACCTTTTCCA
>Ga0315277_10004465_pt1 | contig 18669 bp, 18 predicted proteins | sample YL17G05_15_MG_FD_203695 | JGI IMG/M metagenome (GOLD analysis project Ga0315277, IMG submission 203695) | Sediment microbial communities from Yellowstone Lake, YNP, Wyoming, USA - YL17G05_15 | ecosystem: Environmental > Aquatic > Freshwater > Lake > Sediment | place: USA: Wyoming | collected...
ATCCACATCTCTTGAAAACGGGAAAAATGTGATCTTTTTATAGCCCATCTCCCTGATAAGAGGTTCCATAAAATGGAAGAGGGCCGTTCCAATACCTTGACGCCGGTAACCGTCTTTAAAGGCGACAACATCAATAAAATATGTGTTGGACTGGTTGAAATAAGGTTCATGGTAACCGAGCGCGAAGCCAATGACATCTCCTGAGAAGTTCTTCACGATAACGGTCCTGAAATCCTTCATTTTCGTTAACATAATAAAATAGTCATAAGAATATGGCGGCTTCGGATAAAATCCTTCTTTTTCAACCTGGGCGATATCTTCTATCATCTTGTCGTCAAGATTATCCAGGATCTCTATGCCAATTTTCTGATCAAGCTTTTTGGATATATTTTCCGCAAACTTATTTTTAAGAACAAGCAGTTGAGGGGAAACATTAAATGCCTTTACTGGATTAATCTTAAGTTCCATACCATATTATCGTCATTTTTATCCTTTTATTTCACTTATTTATTCAATTTGACTGAGAGATTCAAAGAATATATGCTTCTTTATATGGGTTCTACAGGCAAAGTCCTCTTTTTAATAGGCCCGACAGCCGTGGGAAAGTCAAAATTGGCCATAGAGCTGGCAAAAAAGCTTGACGGCGAGATTATCTCCGCTGATTCCATGCAGGTCTATTTTGGCATGGACATTGGTACAGCAAAGCCATCAAAAGAAGAACTTGATGAAGTCCCCCATCACCTTATCAATATACTGCCTCCTGATAAACCTTGGAGTGTTTCTGATTTTGTGAGCAATGCCAAAAGAATAATTGAGGAGATCGCTAAAAGAGGAAAATTGCCGATAGTTGTTGGTGGAACCGGCCTATATCTAAATGCCTTGATCGAAGGATATACTTTCCCATTGATCAAAAAGGACGAAGAGGTCAGAAAAAGGCTGGATGGGGAAGCTAAATCCTTTGGAAGCTTACACCTTTATGAAAGGCTGAAGAAGATCGATCCGGATACTGCAAACACGATCCATTATAACGATACAAAGCGGATTATCAGAGCACTCGAAGTATATGAGCTGACTGGAAAACCTATGTCTCAGCTGAAGTCTAAAGATGAAGAGAGCGTGCCTTTCAAACCGGTGATAATAGGGCTGGATATGGACAGGCACGCTCTATATAAAAAGATCGAGGCGCGGGTGGACGAAATGCTTAATGCCGGCTTGATCGATGAGGTTAAAAGTCTATTGCAGGAAGGGTACGATAATAAACTGACCTCTATGGAAGCTATCGGCTATAAGGAAGTGATCGACCATCTTAACGGCAAATATACACATGATGAGCTGGTTAATATGCTTAAGCAGAATACGCGCAACTTCGCAAAGCGCCAGATGACATGGTTTAGAAGGTTCAAAGATGTGAACTGGTTCAACGTTGAAAAGCTTGAGCCTGGTGATATTATCAGTTTAATTCAGAAGAGCTAGAGGAGCTAGAAGAGTAAGAAGAGAAAAGGGGGAAATTTGAATGCCGTTAGTAAAAATTGATATGTGGCCGGGGCGGACAGCGGAACAAAAGGAAAAGATCATAAAGAACGTGACTGCCGCAATGTGCGAATCTGTTGGCTGCCCTAAGGAAGCCGTCTGGGTAGTCATCAACGATGTCCCGAAGGAGAACTGGGGAGATTCCGGCGAGCAGATGAGCAAATCTAAACCCTGATAAGCTTTGTAACTGTTTCTATATGATAACTATGAGGAAACATGTCCACGGGTTGAACCTCGCTAACTGAAAATCCTTTCTCAGAGAGATACGCAAGGTCCCTTGCCAGTGTCCCTGGATTGCACGAAATATATATGATCTTCTTTAAAGTTGATCTTCCGATCGTCTTTAAGACCTTTTCTTCGCAACCGCCGCGAGGAGGGTCAAGCACCAGAATGTCCCCTTCTGATAATTCCGGCAGCATTTTTTGAACCTTGCCGATATTGAACCTGCAGTTCTCAATTTTATTCAACTCCGCATTCTCAGCCGCATCATGAACAGCTTCTTTTACTTCCTCAATGCCGTAAACATAATTTGAATGCGGGGCGAACCATATTGCCATAGTTCCTATGCCAGAGTAGGCATCAATTACAGTATCTTCTTTTGTAACGCCTGAATATTCAAGGGCTTTGTCATAAAGTACCGCCATTTGAACAGGGTTTGTCTGATAAAAAGATGTGTTTGATACTTTGAACTTAAAATCAGCCTTCCCTGATCTCCCGATCTCCTGATGCCCTGATATTCTATCGTATATGAAGTCCCTCCCCCACATCGTCCACGACCGCTCTCCCATTATTACATTGGTATGCCGCGGATTAATGTTCTGGCAAATGCCAACGATATTTATATCGTCTGATTTACATTTGTTGACTATTTCCTTTATCAATTCCTTGGCGCCGGGAATTGCCTTTTCATTAGTGATAAAAGTTAAAAGCACTTCTCCAGTGCCAAATCCGATCCGCGCCCGCAAATGCCGGAATAGTCCCTTTAGTTTTCTTTCATCATATGCCGAATACCCAAGCTTGTTTAAAACATCCTTAACGATCTTCGCCGCCCTCGAAAGCTTCGGATGTTCTATCGGGCATGTATTGATATCAACTACATCATGTGTACCTTGTTTATAATATCCCATTTGAATTTGTGATTTGTGATTTGTTTGTAATTTGGAATTTGTAATTTGGGATTTACTTATAGGATACTGAATTTTATTGCGGAATCTCCACGGGTCCTGCATCCCGATAATATCCTTTATTTTGACATTCTTTATCTTCCCGATCCGCTCGATCGTCTCTTTTACTATTTTGGTCTTATACTTTAACTGCGCGGGATAACTTATATGCTGCCACTGGCATCCCCCGCATTGGTTTGCAAGTGGGCATTTTGGAGGGACCCTGTCTGGGGATGGGGATATGACCTCTATGATCTGCCCTCTGGCAAAATTCTTTTTGATCTCTGTTAATTTAACTTTCAGTTCATCCCCCGGAACAGAATCGGCAACAAAAACGGCGATCCCGTTATATCTTCCAATGCCTTCGCTGCCGTAGGTCATGTCATCTATCTTTATCCTGATCATTTCATTGGGGTTCATATCTATGTTATTATACAGCCAAATGGTTGATTTAGGAAAAAGGATAGACTTCCATATTCACTCCATCTTCAGCGACGGGTCTTTGCTTCCGGCCGCTATAGCAAGAGAAGCGGAAGTAAAAGGCCATGAAGCAATAGCTATATCCGATCATGTGGATGCATCCAATCTTGAAGAAGTGATCGCGGCTCTCGTTAAATTTGTTAAAAAGCAGGGGAATACCTTGCCTGTCATGGTTTTTCCGGGGGTGGAGCTTAGTTATTTGAGGCCGGATATCATAAAAGATTTCGCAAAACAGTCAAGAAAACTAGGGGCAAAGATCATTATAGTGCATGGCCAATCTCCCGTTGAGCCGGTCATTCCAGGAACAAATATTGAAGCAGTCAAGCTTAAAGGCCTTGTGGATATTCTGGCTCACCCTGGAAATAATTTGATAGAGGAAGAGGCAAGGTTGGCAAAAGAGAATGGCATATTCCTTGAGCTATCAACACGCAGAGGCCATAAGGACGGGAACAAGCATGTTGCAGCAATGGCAAAGAAAACAGGAGCAAAGCTCCTAGTGAACACTGATTCCCATAATGAGACCGACATGATCACTCAGGAGCAGGCACTTAAAGTAGCAATTGACGCTGGATTGTCTGAGAATGAAGCAATTCTAGTAATAAGAGATAATCCAAAAGAATTACTGGCTAGAGTTTAAGTTATTTCCTAACGGATAATAGATCATGATAATAAATGCCGCGCATAAAGCCAATACAGGAAGCCCCGCTATCAAAACCTTAAGTCCCGTTATAAAATTCCCGCTTTGGGTGAAGATTATCGGATTATAACCTGCTCTTGTAAAGATCATGCCTATGCTCATTGCTTCCATGGCTATTGCAAACCTGCATACGAAAGCGTTTACTCCAAAATATATCCCCTCTCGGCGCCGGCCGGTTTTTGTTTCATCATAATCTATAACATCAGAAATAAGGACATCGGAAAGAAGGATTATTCCCGAAAGTCCTGTGCCAAGCAGGCCGGCCACTATGATCGCCCAGATATTATCGGAAATAAAAAAGAACGGTATAAGCATGAGCAGAAATACTGCAATTGAAGCCATGTAACAATGTTTTGCCCCGTATTTCGCAGATAATCTTCTCCATACGAACATCATTGGGATGGCAATAAGGAAAGTGGATAATAATATCAGCGAGGTCTGTGCCGGGGATGCTTCAAGAACATATTTCGCGTAAAAAGGTATTATTGCCAGAACAAGCGTGAACGCGTACTGTATGAAAAGGTTCGATGTTACAAATGCTACAAATGCCAGGTTGCTGAATGTGGATTTAATGGCTTTTATCGGAGGCAGAGGCTGTGTTCTCATGTATTTTTTATTTTCTTTGCTCCCCAATAAAGCAACCATGTAGGCAATTATAATGATGGCTCCAAATATCGCCCCCATGCCGGCCCAACCGATCGATGGATATATTAGTGGCGGAAGGGCGATACCTATTACCAGGCCGAGCATTCCAAATGTCTGCCTGTACGAATTAACCTGCGCTCTTTCACTTAAGTTTCGGTACATTTCCGGAAAGAGCGACGCCCAGTTCAGGACCACAACGGTATACAAAGTATCAAAAAGACAGATAAATATAAGAAAATACCAGAACAGTCCCCCGCGGTCGATTATGGCTGCGGGCGGCGACCATATAAAATAATAAATAATCCCGAATGGGATAAGGCCGTATAATATGTACGGTATGCGTCTTCCCAATTTTGTACGGGTCGAATCCGAGATAAATCCGGCAAGCGGATCATTTACGGCGTTCCAAAGACCATATATCAGCATTGCTATAGCAGCCAGGTTCGCCCTTAATCTGAGAGTGTCCACGTAGAAAAATATTATATATGTTGAAAATGCCTGGTATGAAAGCGCCGTGCCTATCGCGCCAAAGCTGTAGCAGATCTTCTTCAGCTTGTTCACTTTATTGCAAATCTCTTTCGATCTTCGTATTCCCTTCTCTTGCCCGGATTCCAGTTCGAAGTCCTGGTAAAGTAGCCGACTATCCTGTTTATATAGTCAACTATGTCCGCGCCGCATTTAGGGCATTTCTTGATCTTTCCTCTTATCACGTGATTATTACTGCAAACACTGAAATCCGGCGAGAAGGTAAAATATGCCATCTGCGTTGAAGCCATTTTTTTTATCAGGTTCTTCATTGAGAAATGTTCAGGTATTGATTCCCCGATCCACACATGGCTTATGACGCCTCCGTTAAAGAAAGGATGGAACTGCGCCTCTATGTTTATCTTGTCCGGAAGTGAGACATCGGCCTTGTATGGAACGTGCGTTGAGTTTGAATAATAAAGCTGGCCGCCTTTTCCCTGGACGTGAGCTCTCGCGCCGAAATTCTTCCTGTCGAGCATGGCAAGCTTGTGGGTGGCCGATTCGGCGGGGGTTTGTTCCAGCGTGTATTTAACTTTGTCTTTTTTGGAATATGCCGCTATGTTCGCCGCCATATGCTCTATTATTTTTAGTCCCAGATTCTGCCCTTCCCCGGAAATTATGTCCTTTCCGATAAGGTTAAGCAGGCACTCGTTCAGCCCGATAGCTCCTATAGTAAGCCTTCTCTCCTTGAAATTATAATATGGCGCCCCGTTCTTAGTTCTCATTTTAAGGAAAGGAAGTATGTTCCATTTATTGAGGCTCATAGCAATGATATCGTTGCTTTCTTTTAACGCCTGCCTGGCGATCTGCATTGCCTTGTCCAGGTTCCTATAAAGACTTTTCTCTCCTTTTGATATGAGCGCAACATGAGGCATGTTCACTGTCACAACTTTATTTGAGCCTGTTCCAAGCCCGCCCGCCATCCATACACCGCCGGAGTGCTCCACAAGCAGCCTGCAACACATTGCATGGACGTATTTTTCATCAAGGTAGTCTGTCGTAAGATTGAAGAAATAAGGAGCTCCTGTCTTAACTGCCGTATCAACAGTCGTGTCAAAAAGCGGGTCGTCAAAGTCAAGTTCCCTGGTTATTGCTGTCGTTATGATGGGAAAAGTGAATGGAGCACCGGTCCCATCACCCTCCCCCATAACTTCCATAAAAGCCTTATAGATCGTTCTTGCTTCTTGTTTAAAATCTTTATATGTTTCCTTAAGATGGCTTCCGGCAAAAACGACCGGTTCATTTTCAAGGTAAGACGGACAATCTATCCTTAAACCTATGTTCGTGAAAGCGGATTGGGCACCCGTACGGTTTGACTGGTTAAGCTGAAAAACAAAGCCCTGTATGACCTGTTTTACTTCCCTGTATTCAAGCTTTTCATGCTTCAGGTAAGGCGCCATGAACCAGTTGTAATAGTCCATCGCCTGCGCTCCGGAAAAGAAAAGCTGAGAATAGAACATGAAAGCCATTGTCTGGAACACCGCGGAAGAAAAGTGCTTTGCCGGGGCAGAATTGCAATGCGGGAACCTTAGCCCGTCAAGAAGAACTATCCTTGTATCAATGCCGTTACAGTAAGGCTTAAAAGCTCCGTGAAGCGTATGTATGTAAATAAGCCCTTCGTTGTGCGCTTTAACCACATCTTTGCTGTAAAAATTCTTCAATGCGTATTCTTCGGTTGCTCTGGATGAAATATAGAGGTCGAGCAGTGACGGGCTCATTTGCGTATTGCTGTTGTCCTTCAATCTCCAGGTCTTTTTCTTCAATACATCATCGATCAGCTTGTTTGTATCGCTCATATGTTTATTTTAAATATCCCTCGATCAGAATGTCCTCCCCGATCTTTTTGATCTCAATATTTTTAAGCTTCAATGCCTGCGAAAGGTATTTTATGCCTCTACCCTCTACGGCGGTCAATGCTTCCCTTCCTCCAATTATACTTGGCGCCAGAAAAAAAACGACCTTATCGATTATCTTTGACTCAAGCGCTGAGGCGGCCAGATTCCCCCCCGACTCTATCATTACGCTCATTAAATTGTCCTCGCCAAGCTCTACCATCAGCCTTTTCAGGTCTATATGTCCGCCCTTTGTCCTTATCCTGATCACGACCGCTCCGGTCGCTCTTATTTTATCAAGCTTCTTTTTCGGCGCTTTGCTGCTTACAACAACCATTGTCTTTTCGGGTTCATTTTTGAGCACATTCGAACTAAGCGGGATCTCCGCCATTGGGTCAAGTATTATTTTTTTGGGATTTCTTTTCGCTATTTTTTTTGTGCCGATATCCCTCACTGTCAGCATCGGATTGTCTTTCTTTATTGTGTTGATGCCGGTCAGTATCGCGTCAATATATACCCTCATCACATGCACATATTGTCTTGACGCTTTCCCTGAAATGTATTTGCTCTCGCCCGCGGCCGTCGCGATCTTTCCGTCCAGGCTCATTGCGCTTTTAAGTATCACAAATGGCTTATGTGTTGTTATGAATTTAATGAAGGCCTCATTCAGTTTTTTCGCCTCTTCCTCCATTACGCCGACTGTAACTTTTATTCCAGCATCTTCAAGTTCCCTGAAGCCTTTCCCGGCCACAAGAGGATTTGGGTCCTTCATAGCGGCGACCACCCTTTTTATCCCCGCTCTTATGATCGCATTGGTGCAAGGTGGATTATATCCATAGTGGCAGCAGGGCTCTAAGTTCAGATAAAGCGTAGCCCCTTTTGCCTTTATCCCGGCCTTCTTAATTGCAAATGCTTCTGCGTGCGGTGTGGCAGCCTCCGCATGATAGCCTTTGCTTACAACTTTTCCCTTCTTTACTATTAAAGCGCCTACCATTGGGTCCGGGCTGGTTTTGCCCATTTGTGATCTTGCCAGTGAGAGGGCTTCTCTCATGAATTTTTCGTCTTGGGTAAGGCTCATTTTATTTTGCCTTTTTTAGGCCCTGGATGACAGATCTGTAATTGTTTGAATAATAAACAGCTGAACCTGCAACAAGTACGTTGGCTCCTGCTTTAACAACAAGTTTTGCGGTTTCAAGGTTAATTCCGCCGTCAACTTCTATATCTACTTTAAGTTTTTTTGAATTAATTATATTCCTTAAAGCCTTTATCTTCGGCAGGACTCCCTGCATGAATTTTTGCCCTTCAAATCCCGGGTTCACGGACATTATCAGCACCATCATTACCTTGTCCAGTACTTTTATGATCTTTTTGATCGGGGTCTTGGGATTAATGACAACAGCCGGCTTAACATTGAATTTCCTGATCAACTTTATGTCCCTTTCCATGTTCTTGGAAGCTTCAGCCTGGATAGAAATAATATCCGCTCCGGCTTTTGCGAACGGGCCAATATATTTGTCAGGATTTTCTATCATCAGGTGGACATCCAGCGGTAATCTTGTGATCCTTTTCAGCGCTTTCACGACAAGCGGTCCTATGGTTATATTTGGCACAAAATGGCCGTCCATAACATCCACGTGGATCATGTCTGCTCCAGCGGATTCTACAGCCTTTATTTCGATCCCAAGTTTGCTGAAATCAGCCGAAAGGATTGAAGGTGCTATTTTAATTTTCATGTTAATTCGCCTCTTTTGTCGCGGGCTTGCCCTCTGTAGCTTCAGCGGAAGTGGGTTCTTTGCTTACCGTAAGCTTAACGTTCGATCCAACCGATATCTCTTCCTCCCAGGCCGGTTCCTGCCTCATTACTATTCCTTCAGAAACAATATCTGTTTCCTGGTATTCCACTTTGTTGATATTCAATCTAAGGTCTCCCAGGACTTCCTCCGCCTGTTTAAGTGTTTTCCCGATCAGATAAGGCATCTTTACGATACCGAATTTCGGGTTTTTTGCGATGAAAATATCCAGCCTTGAGCCTGCATCAGCCTCTGTTTCCGGCGATGGGATCTGGTTCAGGATAACACCCGTCTGGTATTCCTCTGTCTCAACCTCCACCGTCGCGCCGACCCTGAAACCCGCCTCGGAGAGCATTATATTGATCTGGGAAAATGGTCTTCCTATTAGGTTTGGGACCCGGACCTTTCTTTGTCCTGTTGAAACGGTCAAATTTACGATCCTCCCGTATTTTACCCTTTTCCCCCGTTTTGGCTGCTGTTCAATGACGCGTCCGGCCGGGATGTCTATATCAAAGTTCCTGTTGCCTATCCTTGGTTTAAGCCCGACCTGCTTTAACATTGAATACGCCTCTGTTGTCGTGTGCCAGGTAATATCCGGCACAACCACTTCCGGGGCCGGAAAAACATAGAATACAAGCATGTAGCCGACCAGCAATGGAGATATTATGACAATGAATATGGTAAGTATTACCGACCTTGGATGCGGGAGTTTCAGGATATAAACAAGATATCCCGCTATCAAAAGCACGAGCAGCACAAAGCTAAAATATAATATCAGTAATTTGATCATGTTATTATTTTAAACTCACAAAATTTACTATAAATGCAAGCCAAAGTCCAACGGCAATTGAGATCAAGACCAGAAGTGAAAAAAGCGATCGTCTGCTTATTTTTCTCCATTTTGTTTTTGGTTTTTCCTTCTTTGTTACTACTTCTTCGTCATATACTATGGGGTTTAAATTATCTTCATATATCAGGTCAACATAATCCTGGTCTGGCGCCCTGAATATAAGCCTGTGCTTGTTCATGCTTTCCAAAACATCCTCTATTCTGCTTATTCTTTGCAGAGGATCTTTCTCAAGCATCTTCAAGATAATATCATCCAGGTATTGGGGGATGGAGCTGCTTAATTGCGAGGGTGGCAACGGTATCTCAGTTATATGCCCCAATGCGGTATCCAGCCCGCCCACGCCGTTAAAGGGAGACCTCCCTGTTAATAGCTGATAGAAAAGGATCCCCAGCGAATATATATCGGATGTAACTCCGATCTGTTCACCTTTTATTTGTTCAGGGGACATGAAGCTTGATCCCGTGGCAGCAGCTTCCGCCAGCAGCTCCGGGCTTTTCCTGACCCCGGGTTCAAGTATAAAGTCAGTTACTTTTACTTCACCGCCCCCCGCTATGAATATATTGGAGGTGGTAATCGCTCCGTGTATCAGGTTTTCCTTGTGCGCGGTCGCGACGGAGCTTAAGACCTGCTTCATTATCTCGAGTGCTGCGGGCATTTCCGGCACGCCCTTCGCGAACATTTCTTTAAGGCTTTCACCTTCAACAAATTCCCTTATGAAATAAAAACCCTGCCAGCCGTAATCTCCGTCAATGACCCTGGCGATATTAGGATGGTCCAAACTTATTATTTTTGTCACCTTGGGACGAAGTTTATTTATTAAGGGGCTGTTCAGGGCGGCTCTTTTATATATCTTTATTACTACAGGGACCTGCGTGCCAATAAGATAGCCTTTGTAAGTTATTGAGAAAGGATTTTCGCCGATCAGTTCCCCGATCTTGTACCGGCTTTTTAGGAATTTTTCCATTTTTCTTCTTTAAATACCTCTTCGATCCATTTGAGGGCGCCTTCGGATTTGGTAATTCCGTGCGAAACAACCGGCGGATTTGTCCTTTTCCCCACCACCATTTCGTAGGCGATTTTTCCAAGCCGTGTTTTTATCTCTTTAAATCTTTCCTTCTCCACCTCTTCCGGCGGTACTGGTATTCCCGGACCGATCCCTCTTATCTCTATCATTGCTGCGCGCTCCCCGGTTCTATGGTGACCACATCATCGACATCGGCCTGCTCAAAGAAATATTTCACTATGCCCACTACCCTCTCGATCTCCTGCTGGCCGCCCACTTTTTTATCCACAAGAATGGTGTTTTTACTCGAATTATACTCGTACACTATGAACGGTTGTTTGTTCGCTTCCTGGAAAACTATGACCCACATTCCGTCGTCAATGCCTATTGCCACTTTTGAACCGTCCGGAAGGGATAATTTCTCGTTCCTGAACGTTACTGTACCGATAAATTCCTTATCCGTATTGCTTACAAAACCCAAACTTTGGCTAATTGAGGGCATAATAAAATTAAATAATAACTGAAATTTTATATAAAATCCATCGATATATATACAGGAAGGATATAAGGACAGCAGGAAATCAGGGTATCAGGAGGGGTGATGAAAATGCTTAACATGGATCAGAACAAACTGGCAGAAGTCATAAATCAGCTTATCGTGAATAAGTACATGCAGAATATTTGCGTTATAAGATCAAAGATATTGAAGCTTTATTCATGCTTTCCGTTCACCGGAGCTCCAAATATAAGCGACGCGCAGGTCATTGCGGTCATTACCGACCTTGAAAAATTCATTTCAAAAACAATAACTATTTCGAATAACTAGGTCCAGTTAAGTTTTTCTCTTACTACCCTGAAAAAATGATACTTTTTTAACCTGATGAATTTTGTCTTGAAAGGCGCTTCGCGTAAAACGATCTCATCGTTCGTTCTTAGCTTGAACAGTTCCTGGCCGTCCGCCGTAAGCAGCACTCCCCCGCCCGCTCCCGGCATTTTATTTATTTGGACCTTTATCTCAACCAGTTTCTTATCCCGTCTTGCCGCTATAACAAGAGGCCTGTCGGACATTGAATGCGGGCATATGGCAGATACAATGAACATGGGATATATTGGGTAAACTATCGGCCCCCCCACGGACACATTGTAGGCCGTGGACCCGGTCGGGGTAGAAATAATGATCCCGTCAGCGGTATGTTCCCTTATAAGCTCGCCGTCAACGAAAATGGTAAATTCTATAAGCCTTGCTATGCCGCTTTTACTTATAACAATATCATTTAAAGCGGATGTTTCCGCTATTTTTTTCCCGTGCCTCAGGATATCAGCTTTTATCATCATTCTTTCGTCAAGCTCATAATGCCCAGAAATGATCTTCTTAAAAGCTGCCGCGATCTCATCCTGCCTTATCTCGCTTAAAAAGCCTATCCTTCCAAGGTTTACTCCGAGTATGGGTATTCCGGCGGGCCCGGCCATTCTTGATCCCCTCAATATGGTTCCGTCGCCGCCCACCGCGACCATTAGATCGTAGTGGCCTTTTAATTTCATTTGGCTCTCAAGCAAAGTCACCTTATATTTTCTCTTGAGTACTTTTGCGATTGCGTTCGCCGCCGCTGTGACCTTATTGTCCTTTTTATAGAACAGAACTGCTTTTTCCATATATCCTCTTTTGACTTTATTTTAACATAAAAATATCCTCACCCCCAAGCTATATTAATTCATGATCTATTATAGTTATTATTATGCTCCCCTCTCCTTAATAAGGAGAGGGGTGAAGGGGTGAGGTTGTTGACGCAAAGATTCTTCTTCAGTATACTTCATTCAATTATGTTCGAGATAAACGGATCAACAAAGCTTACCGGCATAATCGGCATGCCTATTGAACACAGTGTTTCGCCGCAAATGCACAATACCGCTTTTGACAAGTTAAACCTTAATTACTGTTATGTGCCCATACCCGTAAAACCGGAAGACCTGGAAAAGGCCCTTGAAGGGATTAGGATGCTTGGATTTGTGGGAGTAAATGTTACCATCCCGCATAAGGAAGCGGTGATCCCTCATCTGGACGAGGTCACGAAATTAGCAAGGCTGACGGGAGCTGTAAATGTTGTGCTGAATCAGGAAGGCAGGCTTGTTGGATATAATACCGATGGCCCCGGTTTTATTGATTCCCTGAAAGAAGATGCGGGATTTGATGTCACTGGTAAAAAAGTTGTGGTGCTTGGAGCAGGCGGGGCTGCCAAAGCGGTCACGATAATGCTTGCCCAGGACAAAGTAAAAACAATGGTCATTTCAGATATCGATTACGAAAGGTCAGAAAAACTCTGTGAATATATTAATTCGCATTTTTCATTAGCTCCATACGCGTGTCCCGTTAAAAGCAAGGAATTATATAAAAGCATTGAGGAATGTGATCTCCTTGTAAACGCCACTCCTGTTGGTATGTACCCGAAAGACAAAGAATGTCCCATTGATAACAGTGTAATATTCAAGCCTGAGACAATTGTTTACGATCTTGTCTACAATCCGCTTGAAACAAAACTTTTAAAGCTGGCAAAAACAAAGGGAGTAAAACCGATCTCCGGAATCGGGATGCTCGTAAGACAGGGAGCTGTTGCTTTTTCGTTGTTCACCGAAGAAGAAGCTCCTGTTGATATAATGAAAGAAGCCGCGCTAAAAGCCCTTAAATAGTATCAAATCCTCACCCCCAGACTTCTCGGTATCATAATCTACTTTAGCAATTACTCAATTCCCCTCTCCATGGAATGGAGAGGGGTGCAGGGGTGAGGTGTCGATATCCCCTACAACTGGCGATTTTCCCTACAGCACCCCCTCACTTTCTCCCCCTTATAAAGGGGGAGATGTGCGAAGCACAGAGGGGGTTTTTGGCAAGTTAATTGCTCTACATAAAATAGTATGGAAGCAAAGTTTTCGAGTGGAGCGGTTTCCCTTATAACTGATCTAATAGAAAAAGCTGTCAGCCTTTCTGCAAGCGATATACACTTTGAGCCGACCGGGAACAACATAAGAGTAAGATACCGTATTGACGGAATCCTGCAAAATGGCATACATGTTCACAAATCAATGCAGCAGCAGATAATTTCCAGGATAAAGGTAATGGCAGACCTGGATATTTCTGAACAAAGGCTGCCTCAGGATGGAAAAGCATTCATAAAGATTTTAAACCGCGATTTCGACCTGAGGGTGTCCATGCTCCCGACCGTTCACGGGGAAAAAGCTGTCATCAGGATACTGGACCGGAACAGCACGACACTTCCAATTGAAAGCCTTGGCATGCTTGAAAAAGATATGATGTTGTTCAAAGAGATCATCGGAAAACCTCAGGGACTTGTAATTGTGTGCGGGCCGACAGGCTGCGGAAAAACCACCACTCTTTATGCCGCTTTAGAAAAGATAAATAAAGATTCGATAAATATTATTACTATAGAAGATCCTATAGAATACCAGCTTCCCGGTATCAACCAGATACAGGTGAACAATAAGACAGGCCTTACCTTTGCAAAAGGTCTTCGCGGGATACTGCGCCAGGACCCGGATGTCATTATGGTCGGGGAAATAAGGGACCGCGAAACAGCCGCGATCTCCATACAAGCGGCAATGACAGGCCATCTTGTATTTTCAACGCTTCACACAAATGATGCCGCAAGCGCGGCTGTAAGGCTGATAGATATGGGGATAGAGCCGTTCTTGATCTCAAGCACTCTGAAATGCGTTATCTCCCAGAGGCTTGTCAGAAGAATATGTACTGTATGTAAAGGCAAAGGTTGCAGGGAATGCAATATGTCGGGATTCAAGGGGAGGATCGGGGTATTTGAGTTGCTAAAGATCGACGGTCCCGTTAAAGATTGCATAAATAATAAATCAGCTTCGCAGGCAATTGCAAAGACCGCAAAAATGAATATTATGGCGGATAATGCTGATGTTCTTATTAAAAATAATATTACAAGCAGAGAGGAGGTTCTGGCAAATATCTATTTAGATTGACTAAGTTTGTCAGTTATTGTATATATTATATATGATCATAATAAAATTATTGCATACTTTGATATTTTATTCTGTCGCGGTAATAACATTCATTGTTGGCACTCTTATGACAATACCGTTCGCCCTGGTAGCCAAAGAAAAGCATAAAGTATTCCATTTTTCTGCCAGACACTGGGCAAGACTCCTTATGCTTGTAAGCGGCGCAAAAGTAAAAATATTGGATATGAACAATATCCCCAAAGTTGGCGGATTGATAATAGCGTCCAATCATCAGGGGGCTCTTGATATCCTTATTCATTTAGCTTACATGCCAAGAAATTTCCGTTTTGTGGCAAAGAGCGAGCTTTTCAAGATCCCGTTCTTTGGCTGGTACATGAGCTTTGCGGGGTATGTGCCAATTGAAAGGGATGTCAGCGCAAGCGCACACCGTACCATTAACAGCGTATCGGATGTTTTAAAGGCAGGGGAAAGCGTTCTGATATTCCCGGAAGGAACAAGGTCAAAGACAGGCGCACTGGGGCCCTTTAAACGCGGCAGCCTTATGGCAGCTTTTTCCAGCGGAGCAAGTGTTGTGCCGGTGGCAATATCCGGAAGCTTCCATATGATGCCGCCAAAGACATTTATAATAAACAGGGTCCCGATAAGCATAAAAGCTGGCCTGCCGATATCATTCGGTAAATATGTAGGGGTAAAGCCAAGCAAAGAAGATTATGAGGTTGAATTAACTAAACTGCGTAACGCAATGCAAGATCTTTTATTGTCTTAATGCCGCGCTTATCGCTTCCTTAACATTTGTCACAGGAATGACATCTATTCCTTTTATCTTTTTTATCTCGGAAGCATTGCCTTTTGGAATAAGAGCGATCTTGAATCCGAGTTTTGCCGCTTCGCTTACGCGTGATTCTATCAAGTTAACTGCCCTTACTTCTCCGGCAAGTCCTACCTCCCCTATGACGACCATACTTCCATCAACCACCTTGTCTTTATAGCAGGAAGCCATGGATAATATCACTGCAAGGTCAGCTGCCGGTTCTTCTATCCAGACCCCTCCGGCGACATTGATATAAACATCCTTATCGTAAAGTTTTAATCCTTCTCTTTTTTCAAGCACAGTTACAAGCATTAAACCCCTGTTATATTCAATTCCGTTCGATGTTCGGCGAGGAATTGTGGTAGAAGATGAGCTGACCAGAGCTTGAACCTCCACCAGCATTGGCCTTGTTCCCTCAATAATAACAGTTATAACGGATCCCGAAGCATCTTTTGGCCGTTCCGAGATGAATACTTCGGAAGGATTCGGAACTTCAACCAATCCGATATTCTTCATCTCGAAAACGCCGATTTCATTTGTAGAGCCGAATCTGTTTTTTGTTGCTCTTAATATTCTGAATTGCTTGTTGCGATCGCCTTCAAAATAAAGGACTGTATCAACAATATGCTCAAGTATCCTGGGTCCCGCGATGGAGCCTTCTTTTGTGACGTGTCCTATCAAGAAGATGGGTATCCCGGAAGTTTTTGCCAGTCTTACCAGGTATGCCGCGCATTCCCTTACCTGGCTTACAGAACCGGGGGCAGACGGAAGGTCTTCCCTGTATATGGTCTGGATGGAATCGATCACAACATATGCCGGTTTTACGTTATTTATGTGTGATTCAATCGCAAAAAGGTTGGTTTCAGACACCACCTGAAGCATTTTGTTCCTGGCATTCAATCTTTCCGCCCTTAGTGATATCTGCTTTGCCGACTCCTCGCCAGATACATATAATAATGTATTATCCTTGGATAGAGAGCTCGCGGCCTGGAGCATTAATGTGGATTTCCCGATTCCAGGATCCCCCGATACCAGCACCACTGACCCATGCACTACGCCGCCCCCAAGTACCCTGTCCAACTCCGCGATTCCGGTAGATCTGCGTTCCTCTTCGCTAAAATTAACTTCTGTAATCGGTTGAGGCTCGGATGATGTGATTATTTGCTTAATTTGTTTTGATGAAGCAGACGCAATTTGAGTTGCTTCCTCTACAAGCGAATTCCATCCCCCGCATTCCGGGCATTTCCCTACCCATTTCAGGGACTCATACCCGCAGGACTGGCAGACGAATTTGATATCAAGTTTTGGCAAGTTGATCAGGCCTTCTTTTGAAGTTCTTTTTCTTTTTTACCTTCAGCCGGGCGGTCGGTTTTTACCGGGGATTTTCCGGAGAAACCAAGCTTATCGCCTTCAACATCCACTTTTATCTTTGCACCATATGTGAATTTTCCGCGCAGGATCTCCTCGGATAGCGGATCTTCAATGTGGTCTTCGATCACGCGCCTAAGCGGCCTCGCGCCAAAGTGCGGGTCATATCCTTTATCCACCAGGAAATCTTTTACTTTCTTGTTTATGGATATTGAAAGGCCTTTTTCGATCAATCTTTGATTAAGGTCAGTTATCATTAACTCAACTATTTTCCCGAGGTCTTCCTTTGAAAGCGGCCTGAAAACGATCGTTTCATCTATCCTGTTCAGGAACTCCGGCCTGAATTTTTTCTTCATCTCATCCAGAACTTTTTCTTTCATTCTGTCATAGCTGATCTCGGCTTCGTTTTTTGTCAAAAACCCTATGGATGTTTCCTTTCTTATAAGCTCAGCGCCTACATTGGATGTCATTATTATTACAGTGTTCTTGAAGTCAATAACATGCCCCTGCGCGTCCGTAAGCCTGCCGTCATCAAGGACTTGCAGCAGTATATTGACGACATCCGGATGCGCTTTCTCGATCTCATCTAGCAGAACAATGGAATGCGGCCTTCTCCTTACCGGTTCCGCCAGCTGTCCGCCTTCTCCAAACCCAACATAACCGGGAGGCGAGCCGATCAATCTAGAGACCGTGTGAGATTCAAGGTATTCGGACATATCCACTCTTACGATCGCGTCCATATCCCCGAACATGAATTCCGCCAGCCTTTTTGCCAGTTCAGTTTTTCCAACTCCCGAAGGGCCCATGAAAAGGAAAGAGCCTATCGGCCGTTTCGGATCTTTCAATCCCGCCCTTGCCCTTCTTATTGATCTTGCGATCACCTTTATCGGCTCCTCCTGCCCTACTACCCTTTTTGCCAGGGATTCCTCCATTTTCAGCAGCCGCTCTGTTTCTTCCTCTGTAAGCTGTGTTACCGGAACGCTTGTCCAGTTCGACACTAACTGCGCAATGACTTCCCTGCTCACTTCGGGATAGTTCTCCTTTGTGAAGCCCTTCACTTTTTTTGATGCTGCTTCATACTGTAGCCTTAAAGTTTCTTCTTTGTCTCTTAGTTTCGCGGCTTTTTCAAATTCCTGGTCCTGCGCGGCAATATCCTTCTCGTGTTTAATTTGTTCAAGCTCCTTTGTTATTTCAACAAGTTCAGGCGGAGCAGAGATCGACTGGAGCATTACTCTTGAGGAGGCTTCATCCATTAGGTCAATAGCTTTATCCGGGAGATGCCTGTCAGAAATATATCTTGCGGATAATCTTGCGGCAGAGACAAGCGCTTCGTCCGTTATCCTAACTTTATGGAATTCCTCATATCTTGACCTTAGACCCTTTAATATCTCTATTGTCTGTTCTACTGTTGGTTCATCAACAAGTACCGACTGGAATCTTCTTTCTAGTGCCGCGTCCGATTCTATGCGTTTTCTGTACTCATCTGTTGTTGTCGCGCCAATACACTGCAGTTCGCCCCTTGCGAGCGCGGGCTTTAGCATGTTGGCGGCATCCATTGCCCCTTCCGCCGCGCCTGCCCCGATAATAGTATGTATTTCATCAATGAATAAAATTATCTTCCCTGACTTCCGGACTTCCTCCATTACTTTTTTCAGTCTTTCCTCAAATTCCCCGCGGTATTTTGTGCCCGCGATCATCAGTCCAAGGTCAAGAGAAACAACTCTTTTATCCAGAAGAGGCGGAGGAATATCTCCGGCAACTACTTTCTGCGCAAGCCCTTCAACTATAGCGGTTTTTCCCACTCCGGCGTCGCCTGTTAAAACCGGATTATTTTTCTTTCTTCTTGAGAGTATCTGGATGACCCGCTCTATTTCCTTGGCCCTTCCAACGACCGGATCAAGTTTTTTTTCTCTTGCCAGCCAGGTAAGGTCCCGTGAGTATGAATCAAGCACCGGAGTGCCGGAAACCTGCGGACC
>Ga0315277_10004466_pt1 | contig 18667 bp, 32 predicted proteins | sample YL17G05_15_MG_FD_203695 | JGI IMG/M metagenome (GOLD analysis project Ga0315277, IMG submission 203695) | Sediment microbial communities from Yellowstone Lake, YNP, Wyoming, USA - YL17G05_15 | ecosystem: Environmental > Aquatic > Freshwater > Lake > Sediment | place: USA: Wyoming | collected...
AACGATCTTGAGCAAAAGCACGCCGAGCCTGAGAAATTTGTGCTCCGGTGGGCCGATGAAGATGAAGATCCGAGCAAAGACGGCCCGGATGTTATCCGGCTGAAATGGTTGGATGAGCTTGAAAAGCGATCTTGAGAAGCGCATTGCTGTGTTGGAATTCAAAGGCTGCCGCAGGATTGAAACGTGGACCGATTACGTAAAATGGTGCTATGAAGGTTGCCCGAAGCCAGTTGAATGGGAACCCAAACTGTTGGCTTTCATTGAAGAAGAGACTCGGAAAATCAATGGTCTAGGAGAAGAAAATGAGGATCCCAAAATTGCACAAGCGCGTTGAGGCATTGGAGACAGACGTAGCTGCTGCTCCGCTTGTTCCAGTTTCATATCAATGGTTGAAAGAGGACGGCAGCCCGGCCGGTCCTTGGGTTAAGCGAATGGTGCCGAAGGATCGTTTCGGGTGGTTAGATGATGAAACATAATCTTACGAAGAGGCTTGAGGTATTGGAGAGCCGATACTCTGACGCGGCTTCGGGTGGCTGTGATCCGAAACGGCGCCTGGCAAAATATGCCGCTTTCTTTTCCGGCCAGCCGTGGACCTGCTCGGGATCTCCCGAAAAGCAGGCTACGCAAGCCGAAAAGCTGGCCCGGTATAAAGAATATTTTGATGTTCTTTAGGTGGGAAGAAAAATGAGTGCCAACAGTATGCGGAAACGCATCGAAACCCTAGAAGCCAGAAGCTCTAAGACGATCTCGACACTAGCCGATTTTGTGTTATGGAATGCTGCGGGACGTAGAGGCGAGGTCGAGATATCGCCCAACCTCCAGGAAATGCTTGATAATTTTGTAAGGCACCGGGGCTGAATGTATAAATATATTAATCAAGAGTTTGTTTTAGGATATGTTTTAAGCTCTCCACTCTAGAAGATTATTGCTAGAAGATTATTGCTAGAAGTTTTTATATGAAGTGCAGGGACTAAAAAGCAGGCTAAAACAAGTTAAGTAAAAATATATTTAGCCATGCAACACGCCGGAACCTAACACCTGTGGTAATTGCCAAAAACCGACAGCGAGCGACTTGCTACGGTGGGGCGGCGAACGCCCCACCGGAAAACATTGTCCCGGATTTATCACAAAAGGGCAGAGTTCATGAGGAGATCGAATCCAAAAACCGACAGCGAGCAGGGCTTCTCCGTGGTGCGTTTGACGCCCAACGGGAGAATCTGGAAAACATTGTCCCGGATTTATCACAAAAGGGCAGAGTTCGTGAAATCTCTAGCAGGGAGGAGATCGAAGCCCAAAAACGCAAGCGAGAGGGAGCATTAAAGCGATACCAGCAACAAGAGGCTATCACCTTAGCCCCAGCTGGGGCTAGGGTGGACTCAAAACATTAATTAATTAGAGCATCGAAAAAGAGAGAAAAAAATGATTTGGAAAGGTGCTAAATATTGCTTCACAAGGGTCGTTTCGAAGTTGGCAAGCGAGGAATTACACGGATTAATCAAGGCCAATCAGCCGTTGCAAGTGAAAAATCGGGAGAATATTTGTCTTCCATTTTCTACTATGGGTCCAGTGCGGATCAATTCTACCGCTGCTTCCCTCCTGGTTTTTTCTCCCATCAAAACGCGTATCGTGACGGTGGCTGGCTATTAGATAAAAATAGGAACATTCCGGATATGGCTAGAGAAAAAGCTAAGCACCCCCCGAGAGATGATTATATAGAAATCGTAGTAGAATTGCCTCGCGGATCTATGGAGAAGACGAGACGGATGTTTTGGGTTCCGCGCAATGCTACCGCCGGCGAATTCATCAACCATCTGGCCCAACGCTTTAATGTTGGCACGGATTGGAACCTCTATACACGCCAGCGAGAGGGCGAGATTCCAACTCCGATTCGAGATATGGATGCGAAGTTAAGCGAATACAATAGGCTTAATAACAAAGAAGCTCAGCTTTATTTTTACCCTGAAGTCCTCTTTTAAATTAACCTATCGATGAAAAAACATTTGAGCAATAGGCCGCCTTTGACTCAATGTGGACATGGAGGAGCGTAACTCTTCAAGGCCTGATTCATCAGAGCATTCAAATCCCAATCCCTCTGAAGAGCCATCAGAAGATCAACTTGCAGAAGAACGTCCCACTGAAGAAGCTGCTGAGAGACATTTTCCCGTTGAAAATGAACCTCTTGAAGGGGAACCTCTTGAAGGGGAAACCACAGGAATCATTGATGTTGATAGGTTGCTTGAGAATTACAAGGAGAGAAACGAGGACATAAGGGAGGCCTTGAGCCATCAATTGAGTACCTCTGGCCTCCTGCTGACCCTCTCACTAGGGGCCTGGTATTTCGTTATCATGGATAGTTCGAGGATACCAATCCACGCCCAACTATTCAGCCCAATCCTATTCGCATTAACCCTCCTATTGATTTTATCCATAAGCTTCAGTATAGAGGCAATTAACAAGAAAATCACAAAACTCGCTATCAGCACGCTAGAAGATTTAAATTACACCGAGATAAATTACAGATCAAAGATGTGGTGGTCAACAGTATCGATCTGGACACTCAGGATTGCCTTCTTCTTAATTTTAATTATCCTATGTGCTTTTTGGTGGGAGTGCAATCACACGAACCCAACGGAGAGCCTGCCTACACTTGCTCATCTTCCAGGAGGACCAAGGGCCGATGTTTCCGACTTTTTTCGCCCCCACTCCTGAACACTTCAGCTCACCCCGAAGTACATACAACTCGCATCCTTCTCCGCCTGGCCGGCTCTCCTTCAGGCCAGGGGCTAAACTCATTCTGCCTAACTTGTGATTCCTATAGACTATGGACTGATCTATCGTCAATTGCCCGCTGACGAATAATCACTATCGGCTAAAATCAAATTCTGCCACAGAATCTGCCGCGTATACCTAGGGTCAACAGGGGCGAAAAGGTATCTATAAAATTGTTTTATCCCTGGCCTGCGGTCCTGTGGTTATACATCCAGGGGCGGGCAACTTGCGGGCCCTCAAAATAGTTCTATTACACTTTTGAGAATTGCTTTCAGAATGTAATAGAACTATTTCCCATAGTGGAGGACTGCTGCGGGCCTGCTTGAGAGGCTGTGGTTCTCCGGCCTCTCATCCAAAGCCATATCTTCCTGAATCCTACATTAGTTATCAGGAGGGAGAAAATGACTCCGATTAATAAGTTAGCGGCTATTGTTCTGCTTCTTACTTTGGTCATCTTGCCTACATCCGGGCAGCAGACAGCAGAAGAGTGGCTCAATCAGGGCATAGCTCTCGGTAATCAGGGCAAATTCGACGAAGCCATTCAAGCTTTCGACGAGGCTATCAGGATCAATCCGCAACTCGCAGAAGCCTGGTACAACAAAGGCGTGACTTTCTATGGCCAGCACAAGTACGAAGAGGCCATCAACGCATATGATGAAGCTATCAGGCTAGATCCAAATGCTGCAGTGGCCTGGCTCAACAAAGGCGTGACTTTCTATGGCCAGCACAAGTACGAAGAGGCCATCAACGCATATGATGAAGCTATCAGGATCAATCCGCAATATGCAGAAGCCTGGAGCAATAAAGGTGCGGCTTTCGATGACGAGGGCAAGCCCGATGAGGCTATCCAGGCTTTCGACGAGGCTATCAGGATCAATCCGCAATATGCAGAAGCCTGGTACGGCAAAGGTAATGCTCTCTATAATCAGGGCAAATACGATGATGCCATCCTGGCCTATGACGAGGCTATCAGGATCAATCCGCAATACGCAAAAGCCTGGCTCAACAAAGGTGCGGCTCTCGGTGCACAGGGCAAGCTCGACGAAGCCATTCAAGCTTTCGACGAGGCTATCAGGATCAATCCGCAACTCGCAGAAGCCTGGAACAACAAAAGCAATGCTCTCAAGCAGCTCAATCGAACTACCGAAGCCGACGCTGCCTATGCCAAAGCCAGGGAGCTGGGGTACGCAGGCTGATCGCAATTGTATCCTGCTCGAGTTGTGGATAAAAAGAACGTCATAGAATTTCTTCGGTGGCTGGAGGACTGCGGCGGGCCTGCTTGAGAGGCTGTGGTCCTCCGGCCACAGGTGCGAGCAAACCAATGGTGCTCACATTTGAGACATTCAAATTCTCCTGCCGACATTGTCGGCGCCGACTTTGTCGGCCACAGGTGCAGAAATCCTTATCAACGGACTATGCCCGCCGCTAATGGGGGTGAGGGTCGCGGTCTTAGCAGGCTGATCTATGATAGGCCCAGCCAAGATATAGCCTTTTCTAGGCTGGTTTTGTTAGCACTTTCGCCTCGCAGCATTATTATATATGTGAAAAGGCTTTTGAAGGTATATGCTACGATATTTAAACCCTCCATCAGATATCAATCCGACACGTGCCAGAGTGCGCAAGAAAAGATGTTACGAACTGACTTGGAAATTTGTTCTCGGTAATCCGACGTGGGACTTAGTGCATGCGGTCATATTTGTACCACCGATGGGCGTGCCAATCCCTCACGCCTTTGCTATGCGAGAGGAGCGAATTTATGATTCAGTGGATAATAAATTTTACAAAAAAATGGAATATCTTGATCACTTTTCAGTGCAAAATGTTAGGTGTTATTCCTCACTGGAGGCCGCCCGATGCTGTGCAAGCACAAAAAGCTATGGTCCTTGGGAGCTTGGTTAAGCTGCCCTTTTCCTTATTTTTATTCACGAGCCTTTTAAAATTCGATTAAGACCGCTTCTTCTGCCCACCTAGGCTGCACTGACACCAGAAAAGATTTATTCCAGCCAGGCGCAGATCTGAGCCTAGGGAGGAGCAATGCAAAGAATTCATGCGCCTTTTGATGAGCCTACCTTGGCGCAGATTGACCGGGAGGTTGAGAAAAAGGGTATCAGTAGGGCTCAATGGTTGACTTCTACTGTAGGCGCATATTTGCGCCTTCTTGAGCTCACAAAAGGCGCAGACCCGGCCGAGATGGCGCAGGAATTGGCGCAGTTAAGGAGCACAAACGAGAGCCAATGGAGAGAGAGCCAGCAGCTTAAGAGATCTGAAGAAAAAGCACGCCAAGACCTGGAGCAGACCAGGCGCAAAGTGAGCCTGCTTGAGGATCAGGTAGCGAAGGATCTTATAGAGCTGGAAAAAGCACGCTCTGACATGCTCCTTTTAGGGCGCGATTTGGCGCATTATCAGGACACTATCAAGCTAAAGGACCAGGAGATAGCGTTCTTACAGGCGCACATTTCGCAGCTGACACAAAGCTTCAGCCAGCTATCCCTCAAGCCCGGCGAAGAGGAGATCAAGAGAAAAGGGTGGTGGCAGTTCTGGAGATAAATTTAAAGGGAATCAGCGGCATATCGCTATTCTCAGGAGCCGGATATTATGAAGATTGGAATTAGTTGTCCGACAAGAACTAAAGAATTAAGTCGTGATTATTTTGAGAATAAATTTGAAACCGCTTACCATGAAACTTATGTGTATCCAAACGACCCGATATTGTTTAGATGCCCTATCTGCTCTCGAATATTTAGTATAAATTTATTTTCCCCCGTAAAACATCCTACGGCAATACAAGATTATAAAGATGCAAAATCAACTATGTTTTTCGGACTTCTTGCATCAATCTTAGCTATTGCAATTTTTTTCCTTAGGTTTTCAGGTTTTTTAGAGTTTGAAAATGGTATGATCTTAGGTGGTATAGCATTATTAGCTGCAGGTTGCGTTTTAGTCGGTCCTTTTTTTGTCTTTAAATCACTACTTGATCTCTTGGATATAAAGAAAAAATTCTACATACAAATTACCGATAACGAGACTGGAGTACGTGATTGGATGGGGCTTAACGGCCATAACCCCGTTTCATTAGACGGTAGCAAATTTCGAAAAGTTTGAAATAGAGCCCCTGGTCGAGAATGAAGGAATAAGTTATAGGCCATCGACTTGCCAGCTTTTATTAGCTTTCCCTTACGGCAAGCCGCTGCGCCCGACTGTCTGAGGAAGGGGCCAAGGCTAAGAGCTGGTGGCAGTTCTGGAAAAGATCTTGAAGTATGCAGTTTAACTCAGATAACATGCTTGAGCCGATTGCAGAGTTGGATAAGCCACGAAAGAGGTGGTCCTGGCTCTGTTTTGCCCTAGTGCTTGTGGTGGGTATGCATCTCATCTCAGCCGTGTTAGGAGCAGAAATTATTATAGGACCTTATTCGGTTGGTTTCGAGCTACCTACGGGAGTCAACGGAACTCTGATTGAGCAGTATTCAACCGAGACGCTAGCGGGAATCGCATATAACTACTACGACATAGTCTTAAAGAATAGCACTAACTACAACAAAGGAGGCATTGATATTTTTATCTACAAAACTGAATCGTTCTCCTTGTTGGATCAAGTCAATGATTGCGAAAAGGAGGTGGACAGGTTGAACCCGACAACAACGGCTTGGCGCGATATTGACGGACAACTAGGGTACGTGGGACAACTCGACCATGGGTATTACGCATGCTTCTGGCCGGCCAATAATACCAAGTGTACAATTTTGACTTTCCTCCCGTGGAACGATGGGGCACTCCGCTTGATAAAGTCAATTCACTTCAATTATAAGCAGGATGCGAAGGCTTGAGACGCTATTCCATCCTTTGGGTCCTGCTGGCTCTCATGGCCCTTCCTATCCTGGCCAGTGGATCTCCGGATGAAGTCTATGGCCGAGTCTCCCATGTGGTGGACGGAGACACCTTCGACCTGGAGGTCAGCCAGGGAGATGATCGAGTCTCCACAGGTGATACTATCCGTGTCCGGCTGGCTGATATCGACTGTCCAGAGACGAGAGGCGCAAAAGCCTGCCCAGAAGGGAAGACGGCCACCGATTATGCGCGGCCCTGGCTTCTGAGCCAGTATGTCTTCTTGGACCTTGACGACAAGACCGGGAAAGATCAATATGGCCGTTGGGTGGCTGTGGTCTATCTGGCTGACTCTGATGGCTCTATCAATCTCACCAGGAACTTTAACCGAATGCTGGTGGACTCTGGCAATGCGGTGATAGAGGACTTCAAGAATAACGAGTTCGATCCTGGGAGCTGGTGGGCGGGCTCATGAAGCCATTCATTTATTCCTTGCCACCTTCCGAGGAGGAGATCAGAGCGAAGCATTGGTGGCAGTTCTGGCGATGACAAGCCTTTCACAATCTCGGCTGGTTGGTTGACTTCATCACAAACTTTTTCATTAGTTGTGTCAAATAACAAGTACAGAGGTATGCCCATTAAAAGCATGTTGATTTTCATAGCGTTGGTTGCGCTGTGTACATTATCCATCGCTCAGGAAAACACTTCGGAATATTGGATAGAAAAAGGCAACGACGCGATCGCCCATCCATATCGTAGTATGGGGGGGTTCCAATCACGCGCGGATGAAGCTCTCGAATATTATAATAAAGCTATTGAGATCAACCCACATAATGCACTCATCTGGAGGCTCAAAGGAGATCTCTTCTATTGGAAAGAAGCATATGAAGAGGCGCTCGATGCATATAATAAATCGTGTGCACTTGATGCTAATAATTCCATCACATGGAACAACAGAGGAAATACGCTGATGGGTCTCTATAGATATGACGAAGCTATAAAAAGTTATGATGCTGCTATTAAACTAAATTCGTCTGATATAATAGCGCTTACTGGTAAAGGGCAAGCTTTTACTAAGCTCGGAAAACATGAGGATGCTGAAGACTGCTTTAACCGATCTCTCTCACTCAATCCAGAGGATGAATTCACGATTGAAGAACTTGCGGTTCTGAGGGCTCTCTGGATTAAAAATGAATCTGACCCTCAAGCCTGGGTTAACAAAGGTAATTATCTCTATAACCAGACTAAAACCTATACCATTGATGGTAAATACAATGACTCCCTGGATGCCTATGATAACGCTATCAGGCTGGATCCTAATTTGGCATCGGCTTGGTGCGGCAAAGGCCTTGCATTAATCGAGATGGGTATGTACAGCGACGCTGTCAAGTGTTTTGATAAAGCCATTGAGTTAAATCCAAACATGCCATTGGCACAAAATGGCAGAAGGCAGGCGGCGGGGGCGTTAGAAGATGCGAAAGCACGCGAGGAAAACGCGAAAGCTCGCGAGGAAATGATATCAAATATATTTTCGGGTGGCAGAGCGATTAACTTCTCATTAGGAGAACATCGCATCGTACCCGGTGATGAGACAAATTTGATGGTGACTCTGACGGTGGTGATGACTGAGGGACCGTTCGGAGTGCCGCCGCAGCATACATATACACATTCCTATAAGCCGAACACATCTGAATATATAATTAAGAACGTGGAAAGAAATGAAATGATATTGGCACCAGGATGTGGATGCCCGGACTGTTATTGTCTTCAGCCGAAAAAAGTTGAAACATCGTATTGCATTGTGACGCTTTATCCCAAGGACTTTGTCAGTTTCAATAGCACATATGAATGGTATGCCGGACCGGAGGTAATTCCTAGTTCCTGCGACTATATGGTAGCAACGTTAGATTTTGAAACCCCAACCGGCGAGCACATAACGAGCGAAGAAACGTTTGATAACCCGTATTACGACATAGCAAACATAATGAATGGGGGCACAATCGACCAAGGGCCCACCGAGGCGCAGAGATATCTAGACAGTGGTGATTGGAGATGATAGAAATGATCGGCCTGCCAGGGGTCCGGTGGATGAGTGGACTCCGGGCCGCTTGGATATAGGATGGACTTGGATATAGGATGGACTTGGATATAGGATGGACTTGGATATGAAGACTACGGGGCACTCCACAGTTTAGCCAATAGATTGATATATCCTAATGGCTAAACTAAGGGGGACATGGGAAGAGGATTAAGTGAATTACAGAAAACCATGTTAGAGTTGGCGAAGGAGAGCTTAACCCAGAACTGGGACGGGTACGTATATTTCGCTAATGTATTTATCAAGGTCTATGGCTGGCCCGCCCCCGGGAGGCGTGGAATAGGAATATTCGAGGGATACGGAAGATTCTCTAAGAAAGAGATCGGAGTAAAGCGGTACATGGCGGCTAAAATAGCGGTTCGGAAGTCTGCGCAGAGATTAGTAAAGCGTGGTTTGATCTATATCCCCGGATATAGTGGCGCGGGCTATTCCCTCACAATGAAAGGAAAAGAGTTCCTAATGGCTAAACCTGTGCGGACAATTTAGGGGCAATGGTCCTATTCCTATCTTGGAAATTCAAGCTAAAGATAGTTCTTTTCTATCTATTTATATACATTACTCTCTATTCTATCTCTATCTCAAAGTAATCATAATCAATCAATCTGCGAAATTCACCGCAGATCATTCTTAATTTTCCACTCTATCTAGCCGATGCCGATATTAGGATTAGGTCCATTGCCCCTATTTTGGAAGCATAATGAGGGCTCTTCCCCTCTTATCTCCTGGAAGGCGTGATATCCCATATCGGCTTGGATCCCTGGCTATGAGGAGCTTAATAGCTTCAAGAAGGCGCCTTTTGTCTATCCCTAAATGTCCTCTGAGCGTTTCATAAGTAGCCTTGTGGTCGGGTCTCTCTTTCAGGTACCTCTTGATCTTCTCCGCTCTGGCCTCTGTTTTTCGCGATGGTGTAGGGGCCTCCAACCTGGCTAACTTCTTGGAGAGGGCTTCAAGCCACGGCCTGAGCTCCTGAAGGGCTTCTAATTCGCGTTTAAAGGCATGGTTCTCAGCCTGGAGGTTGTGGACTATCCGGAAGGTAGGGATATGGCCGCCTTGCCCGCCTGGCCGCTCCTGGATAACTTGTGGCCATGGTTCCTCCCCCTCCCGGCACCTCACCCCCTCTTCCGGCAGGACGTTAAGCCTGGATTCCAGCCGCTCTATTCGCTCCAGGAGTGGATCCTGAGCCCTGGCCACGGCCCGGGAGATCAAGGCCTCCAGCTGGCTTGAGGTGAGGACGAAAATTTCTTCTGGCTGTGCATGGCCACTAAGGCCGATAGCCTCAGAAAAGGCTATATCCTGGCTGTTAATACAGTCTGTTGACATTTTGGATAGCCTCCGAAATGTTTAAGTGGTGGCAAGGGGGGCTTCAGCGTTTCCCTCTTGCTGCCCTTCTACCAAAGCTATTTTCATTTCAAGTAAGGCAGAACTACCCGTTTTTACCCCTAAAGCCTCTCGGACGGCGGGAGGGATTCTAACCCTTCCTTGATCATCCATTTTTACCACAGTGGTTATTTCGCGCATATTCTACCCTTATCTATCTCCTGTATATAAGAATTGTCTTTACTAGCCTGAAATGGGCAAAGCATTTATATAGGCTAACATGGATATGGTATATTTGGAGGCTAACAAAATGTCTGAGGGAAAAATAATCTTTGACGGTGGCGTAAAAACGCAAAGCTGCGAGGCCGTGAAAGCCATGATTGAGTTCTTTGACGGCTCTCCCTGTGAAAGGATGCCCGCGAAGGTGCAGCTGGTTAATGGATGGCAGCTAACCAAGAGCAGCAAAGGCGATTGCTACTATGTAACCTCACCGCGTGAATGCTCCTGTCCTGGATTCTTCTATAGGCAAAGCTGCAAACATGCAAAGGCACTGCTGAAAGAATCTGAGGATGTAGGATGCCAGCAGCTCCTCCGAGGTATGCCCGAGGATGTGGCAGAGCATACCGAAAAGGCCCCGAACTCCTGGGCGCCAAGTCATCAAAAAAGTGAGAAGATCCTGCCGGCACTCCTTGTGGATGCCTACGCCTTCAATACCCTCCCGGGAGAGGTCGAATACTGGCAGAAGAAGGAGCAGCAGCAGACAGAGAAGCTATCTCCCAGCCAGGTATTCGCGCGGGATATAGTGGCCGCGATGGAGGCTTGATGTCCACTATTTCTAGGCTGAATGAAGCAATCGATCAAATACAGAATGCCCAAGACGTGCAGATGGGCATAATCGAGCGGGAAGCTGAAGCTCTGCATTCCCTCCTGGCCCGGCTGTGGTGTCATCCACCCGACGATCTTGAGGAGTTGGTTCTGGTAGACAGAAGTGAAGAGGTGCGAACGGGAGCCAATAGCGGCTTTCGTGTCAGCAACCGGCTGCTCTTCCATATGGAAGGGCGGTTATCGCGGCAGTTCGCCGTTTCCCGGTTCGACCACTCAGGCCACAATTTCGAGGTTGTGGATGGCGATTTCGATCTCAATTTCGAGGCCGCTGTTGCTCTCTACGGCTTTGAATCAATATGCACCGGGCTCCTCAAGCAGCTTGAGAAAATGCAATCCAAGATGCACACGACCGAATACGAGGACCGACTTGAAAGAGCTAACTCAATCCTGGAGGCACTGCGGGAAGCGGACAAGATAGAGCTAGCACTGGAGGCCTAAAGATTAATCAATGTGGGCCGGAGCGTGGTTCTCTCTTTTGTCCACCCCCCAACAAGGTAAGACAAACCGCCATGCTCGCCCCTTATTCCCTTTACTACAATGGAGATCAGAGATGCGACCCAGGGCGTCGGTGAGGTGCTGGAGGTGCGGGAAGCTGCTCAAAGCTGTGGCCAGCAAAAAAGAGGGCATCTGCTCCACCTGTCAAAGGTGGTACAACGGCAAGGAGGCCTAAACAATGTGGGCCGGCGCGGATATTTTACCACAAAACCCCAACAAACCGCGCTGGCTCATCCCTATTATCATATGTGGGCGCCTGGTGGTTGTTTTCAGTGTCGCAATTCCCTCAAATCTGCCTGGAGCCCTTCCCTGTATCAAATCTGTATCAAAGGAGGCTGTGGCCATGGCACATAAGACAGGCCGTTAGATGCTGGTCAAACTTCGCTTTTACTTCCATAAAACTTCCCAAACTTCCCAGGCTCAAGAGAACCAAGAACCAAGGAAAAGAAGGAGCGTGCGAGGTGATGTCGAAAAGCATACCTAGGGAGCTGCAGGAAGATGAGCCAACCCGAAGCTATGCAGAAGGCGCGCAGAATGAAGGCGGAGGCGATGGGAATTGAAATGCAGTAGTAATCACCCAAACGTTTTTCTTTGGCTCATATAATTCAGAACTTGTGAGTTATATGAAAAAATTATTGGTATTGATGAGCCTGATGCTGATTCTGTTAGGATCAAGTGCGAATGCTTTTCCTCTAAGTGGAGGAAATGGCAAGGTAAATGCCACGGTGTTTGGAGTGATTAAGGGGAACGCGGAGGGCGATGAGGTCCCGATTTATGTAGACATAGGTGCTAATGTGGAACATTATAAATTGGTATTGGTGGATGACGATGATAAATTTTATAATGAAAAAGGAGTTCCTGGAGATCGTGTAACGGGGCCTGAAAAATACCTCAATGGGGTTGGATCTTGTGGTTCTGGATGGTGGACCGGCTGGGAACGGGGGGGATTTTGCAGGAATATACGGTCTTTTGTCATCCCAGATAAGGCCACCATCAAACGATTGAGATTTGAGCCAGTAGATGATTATCCTGCTTCTTGGGGATTGCTTAAACCAGAAGAAACCACTCCCTTTTCAATAAACTGGGAAGGAATTCCCGAGGTTTCCGATGGCAATGTTCTAATTAAATTTTACGGAGCAAACAAGCAAGCCTCTGAAAGCAAAGCCCTATGGAATTTTGAACTAAAGATAACAAATACTGGTACTCTGAATCTAATAGTCAAGCCAAGCGACTTTATAATTGTTGATCAATACAACTGGAAATATCCTGGAGAACCTGCCGGGAGAATGGATGAGACACAGCTGCTTCCGGGCGAATCGATGAAGTTTAACCTATATGTGGACTATGTTTCACCGCTCTCCAGACCAGTGGAGCTGCGATATGGAAATCTGAAAATGGATATATCGGCGTGGACTTAGAGGCACGAAATTCTAATGTTGGTGGGCTGGAGGGTAAGTGCGAACACACCCTGTCTCGCTGAATGTGGGGGCATGCGCGGGCCGCCGCTGACAGAAGCGAAGGTTTGCCTAAAAGAGCATGACATAGACCGCGGCATCCCCTGCCCGATGCTACATATCAGGGATGGTTGATCTTCAAGCAGGCAGAATGTCATAGAACTAAATGCAGAAAAGAAGGAGCGGGCGGAGTTATTTGGATTCGCTAGGGGCAAGCGTCATCCTGGCTTCTACTCGTATAGCCTTGTCATCTGGCTTATGTAGCTCGAAAGACCAAAGTTCATCAAAATGATATTCCAATGGTGACGCGCCCGAGCTTTTGTTTGCCTTCTTTTGTCTCTTGCATCTCAAAAACGGTCTTTCACTTGGAAATTCGCATAAAAGTTTAAGATTATCCTCCAAGGTGTTTACTTTTATATCAGGCAATAGGGATTGTATCGCTTTCCTGGTGAGCGGAGGCTGGTTAGCTCTATTATTCAAGTCGATTAAATAAATTATTTTTGATATTTTCTTAGCATCACGTTTTTTGCCTCTTCGATGCTTTGTGTCGCGCAGAATTTCATTGTGAACTATCTCTTCAATCCGTTTTTCCTCTGAGACCCGGCTTCGCATGGACTATAGATAGTTATTCGACTAAATAAGCTTTTCTAGTAGAACAATTACACATATAGTGAAAAACACAATTTAACTATTTTCGATATACGCCAGACATCCTCAATGTTATGAGCATGAAGCCTATTTCAACGAAAAGTTTATTACACTAAAAACGCACAAGGGGGTTATATGCCAGTCGTTCGCGTGAGAAAAAGTCGCTCGGGAGAGCACGTGTTGACTATTCCGAAGAAAATAGTAGAAAAGCTACAGCTTCCCGATTTCATGGCGGTGGAGATCGATGGTCAAGGATTGAGGTATCGGCCGGTCGCGATGCGGGAGGCTCCTTGAATGGACACTGAGGTGCGAAACGCGACAAAAACCGACAATTTAAAGCTCTCACCTTCACAGGAATTGGCTATTGATGCGATTCTAAGCGGGAAAAGAGACCGTCAAGTTGCGGAAATTGTCGGTGTGACCCGACAGACCGTTAATGAGTGGCGAAACAAAAATTTGCTTTTTGCTGAGGAATTAGCAAGGAGGCGCCAAGAAATATTCGCTGAAACGCATAAAAGATTACAAATACTTTCTGAAAAGGCCATTGATGTTCTGGAAGCAAATCTCGAATGCGACAACCCCAAGGTCGCAGTCCAGGCCGCCCAACTTATACTGAAATTTGCTGCAGTAGGGTGACTAGGTTGGATCGGATTGAAATTCGTGACAAGGAGGGCCAAATAATGGGGATGATTGCCCAGCCACAGGAGGTGCGATCACCACAACCTCCCTTAACGGTGTGGTTGCCAATGAGGGCCAGTCCTTGTGATCGGAGAGGGGACCGACCACTTGCACCACATAAGTGGGACCAACAAACTGGTCTAATTAATGAGTTCAACGCCCCACGCTTCTGGAATCGACGCGAGCGCAAAGCGCACCAGAGATTGAAGAATAATAAGATGGCGGCGAGCCACTAAAGACAGACGTGGCTGACCGATACCGCTTTTCAGCTGACGCCATCTAAAATAAAGAGGTTGTATAAAAATGGAGAAAATATACTTGGGGGAGCTGCTGGAACAGCTCTCCGACAGATACGGTGGCACTTATGTATTACCCCCTACCTACATATAAATATTTCGCATATCGGAGTCATGGCTCTGCACGCAGGCGCTATAATGGCTCTGAAGATAGCGAAATTGAAGATGGAATGTTGATCGCAGACACTGCATATAACCAACAAGAGACGGAGGCGTGAGCTTGGCGGTTCAAACAATCAGGTCAACCGCTTGCACCATGCCCTGGCTAACTCCTGGGATGTTCAAGAATTTCCTAAATGGAAAATTCCGGCTGTATTGGCACGATCAGCTCCTTCTCAAGCCCATGACCGCCAGAGAACGTTGGGTATTCGACGAAGCTGTGCAAAATGGGGTCGTCATCCACACAAAAAGCACCCGAAACGCCGCTGGCTTCTATTATTACTGGTGCGAAGTGAACTGCCGGCCAAACATAGAGGTAAGGCCTAAAAGGAAATATGCTCAAATTGAAGTGGATTTTATCTCTATTCCAGGGAGCAAGGGCTTTTCTGACGCGGCAAGCTGCAAGGTTAAGGCGCTTATAACGCAGCATCAGGGCGATCTCAAGCCCGGCTCTTGGTATGGGCTGGGCGGGATTTACACTTATTTCTATATTCGCAAAGACAAAGCTTCGGCGCTGGCCAGGACACTCTGGGAGCTCGCTTTGGCTGACATGCAGTCACAATATGGCGATATCGATGATCCTTGCCTAGGTGAGCGGATTCATCAGGACCACATGACCAGACGTTTTTCAGGGGCGCTCTAAGATGGCAGCTATTCCTGAGATTTTCGATCAGCCCAATGCTGCCTTCGTCTTCCTTCCCGCTGGAAAGAAATTCCCCCCCGTTGAAAAGGGCTGGCAGCTTCCAGAGAACGGCCATAACTATGCCGAAGCCTGCCAGCACGCAGTTAAGGGCAATGTGGCCCTCTTGGCTGGTGGAGGATATGGTGGACTAGACGAAGATAAACCTGATGTCTTCCAGGGCTTGGAGCTGGGTGCTACAACGACATGGGAGACGAGGCCGGGGAGGTTGGGCTTCTGGCTGCGGTGGGCCGATAGTCCCGCCGAAGCCCTCCCTAAGTTTGGGTTCAAGGCTGATCAGGCCCAGCTCTTTTTGTTTAAAGAGGGCGTCCCGGTCGGAGAGATCAAGCTCCAGCGGTCCTATCAGGCCATCCCTCCATCCTGGAAGATCCTTGAGGACGGCACCCATGCAGATTACAAGCTCTTGAATAGCTCACCTCCTGCGGAGATCTACCTGGGGGGACTGCTCCAGGAGCTCCAGAAGATCGGCATAACCTTCTCCGAGAAAGAAAAACCCTCCCTAGAAGAGAACGCCGCCCAACTGGATGACACGAAGCGGACTCGTCAGCAAAAAAAGATAGACGTGGCCGCGAAAGCACGCCAATTCTTAATTGATGCACTTACCACCGCAGGGGGAAGGGAAGGCAATCGCAACAAAACCGGATTCTGGCTGGCCTGCCAGCTCCGAGACCTGGGATTAAACCCCGGCAAGGCGTCCGAGATCCTTCTTGAGTATATGGCGGCATTGGAGAAAACCAGAAAATCGGGCCAGGCGCCGTATACCCGAGAGGAAGCACTGCATAATGTGGAGACGGCTTACAAACGCGAAGCACGAGAGCCGCCAAAGACACAAAGGGGCGAAAGTGGAGAACCCAGTGCCCGAGTAGGTGACCAGGAGAAGGGTAAGGCGGAGGGGATGCATGAGAATCTACTCCCATGTGATGTTAAGGAGCTCCTTGACACTTTTAAGAAATGGTTGTACGTCGCAGAGGATTACAATATTATCGGGCCTTCTGTTGCTGCTATAGCCAACTTTTGCCCTGGAGAGCCGGATATCATCGGCGTGATAGGACCCTCGGGCAGCATCAAGACCGAACTGATCCGAAGCCTAGGGGAAACTCAAAACCAGTTCGTTTATCCAATATCAAGTATTACGGAACATACGCTATGCAGTGGCCACAAGGAAAGCAGAGATCTCCTCCCGCAGCTGAAGGGCAGACTGCTAACTATCAAAGATCTAACATCCATCCTCTCAAAAAAAGAAGAGGTGAGGGGACAGATTTTTGCCGATTTCCGAGAGATCTCTGATGGCTACATTCATAAGGAATTTGGGAACGGCGTTGTCAAAGAGTACAGAGATCTCCACAGCTCAATTTTATTCGCTTCCACTAATGCCATTGAGCGTTATTATTCGATGTATGCGAATTTAGGACAACGAATAATATTCTTACGTCCAAGGAATGACTCGGAGCGGGCAAGAGAGAGGGCGTTTCAAAATCGGGGCAAGCAGAAGGAGATGAGACAAGAACTTCATGCCACCATGACGAGTTTTGTCTCTTCAATCAAAGTAATGATTGAAACAAGAGGCCTGCCCTCAACCTCTGAAGAAGTGCAAAAGGAAATGGGGCCCTTCTATGATTTCCTTGCCATTGCCAGGACGCCTATCCATCGAGATTACAGGACGGACGAGATAGACGAGATACCGGAACCAGAATTTCCCACACGGATTTGCAATACGATCAGCCGATTATGTGAAGTCCATGCTCTCATTTTTGGCCGGGAGGAAGTAGAGCAGGACGATAAGGCTTTTGGGATTCGGGTGATCCTCGATAACATCCCTACTAGACGCTGGCAGATCTTGAGAACCATGCCTTCAGGATGGGTCGTTACCTCCCTGATAGCCACAGGGGCGGACATGTCGACAGACGCCGCTAAAAGAGTGTTGGCTGAGCTGGTCTCTCTTAAATTGGTCGAGCGATGGGCCAGGGAAAATAAGCCCGATGAGATGGACAAGAGATCAGACTCTTACAAGATCGCCGATAAATGGCTTGAAATTATTGAGGAATTGAGGGGGGTAATTAGAGGTGACAGTACTATAGATAGTGAAAAAAGCCCAAAAAGAAATTCTTCTAATGAAGAAGAAAATATCGTCATTAAGAATTCACCCCTTCAATCCCCTATATTAATCTCTGGCGGGGAGGCCGAGACGGAGGAGATCCGATTCTTAGCTAGATTTAGGACTGAATATACGACCCAGTGGCCGCGTGGTGGTGGCAGATACGAGTCCATCACCTACCAAGAGGGTGCGGAGTGCATCGTTCCTTTAGAGCGGGCTCTTCAATGGAAGGGGCGTGGTGTGGTCGACCTGGTGGAGGTCGTGCTGCCATGGGAGCCACCGGAGGAGACTACGGCATGAGCTCACTTATCCCCGGCCCTGGTCAGTTTTGCCCTGTCTGCTCCTCGCCTGGCGCCCCTTGTGGCTGGAGATCTCTCTCTATCGTCTATCGTTGCCAGCAATGCGGCCAGCATTTCGTTCTTGACGATTTGGGCAGCCTGGAAGAAGATCTCTCTCGGGAGGCGGTCTGATGCCGGCGTTCTCAGGCGGAGGCGATCGGGCAGGCCGCAGAGGACCTGTGGTGGTGGAGCGACTGAAGCGCCGGCAGCTGGCCAGGGTGAAGGCGAAGCCATACGACCGGCAGGCCTATGATGGCCACCAGGGCCAGGGGGCCGGGGGTCAAGACCGATATCAATAGAGTGAGGTAAAAGATGAGTACTGAAAATGGCCCTAAAGCGCTTAGAATTGCACTGAAAAAGCCTGATGATGCACGCAGGCTTATCCGGCGCGTATTAGCTCAGATCTTCTCTGAGAACGCCGAGGTGCAGAGCGCGGGCAAAGTTGCCAACCTTCTAACCGTCTGGTTAAAAGCGTGGGAAATAGATAAAATTTCAGATATAGAAAAGCGTGTTGAAGTCCTGGAGAAGGCGAAGGAGAAGGACAAATGAAAGCCGATACCCTTGATCGAAGAGTAACGGCGCTAGAGGCCAGGCGGCTTGATGCGGATGCGGATAGATCAGAGATCAGGGCATTTCTTGCCAAGCTTACTGATGAAGAGCTCGAGCGATTAGGAGAGATCAAACGACGGCGCGAAGTCGACCACATTGAACCGACCGAAGAAGAAGCATGTTTCCTGGCAGAGCTGAGGACCAAATATGGAACCTGAGAGCTTGAAGAAACGTATCAACGATCTTGAGCAAAAGCACGCCGAGCCTGAGAAATTTGTGCTCCGGTGGGCCGATGAAGATGAAGATCCGAGCAAAGACGGCCCGGATGTTATCCGGCTGAAATGGTTGGATGAGCTTGAAAAGC
>Ga0315277_10004467_pt1 | contig 18667 bp, 19 predicted proteins | sample YL17G05_15_MG_FD_203695 | JGI IMG/M metagenome (GOLD analysis project Ga0315277, IMG submission 203695) | Sediment microbial communities from Yellowstone Lake, YNP, Wyoming, USA - YL17G05_15 | ecosystem: Environmental > Aquatic > Freshwater > Lake > Sediment | place: USA: Wyoming | collected...
TTCCTCACTGATCTTTCTGACGTGTTCCTCTACTCCTCCCACCGAAGGATAATATGCAGGGCAGACCTGAAGGATCCTCATGTTAATTCATTCCATGCTTCGTTGTACAAGTCCATGTCCTTTCTTGCGAACAACGGGGCATCAGTTGTGTCTTGATCACATCTATTCGACCGGTCAAAACCGGCTGCACTTGCCAGTTTAGCATATTCTTCTGAAATCTTAATGTGGTCAAACCGACGCACGCTCTTGACTGCATTTTCGCTAAAGAAAGTCCAAAGCTCATCGTCAGCCAGTAGTTTGGACAGTGCTCTTGTATAGTCAAGAGGGTTGTATGATTCTATTCTGAAACCATTATATCCGTTAACCACCACCTCTCGAGGTATCTGGCGGGAAACCACCACAGGTGTGCCGCTAGCCATGGATTCCAGAACGACGTAACTCGATGCTTCATATCTAGAGGGAAGGAGCAAGGCTTTGACCCTTCTGTAGAGACTCGCAAGTTCTCTAATTGTAACGCTAAATTTGGTTTCGACCATGAGACCGTCTTTCCTCGCATCTTCCGACAGCTTTTCGACATTTTCGTTCTTAGCACCTACAATGATCAGCTTTAAACTCTTCTGTTTCTTTTTCAACTCTCTAAGCACTTCAATACTTGTCTCAATATTCTTAATTTGCCTTGTCCCAACATGAAGAATGCTTTGTTCTCTCTCGCATAGCCGTAATGGCTCAAACATAGAAAGCTTCAGAGGAAGAGAAATGACTTTAGACGGGAGGCCAAAGAATTCCGCAAATTCGCCCGCGAGTTTGCTTGACACACAGACCCTAACACAATCCTTGTATAAATTTTTGGCAATCGCTCTAACAATTCTGTTCGTATGCATTTCGTATAAACCATGGTTGACTGCAATCTTCCTTTTGTCGAATATAAGCGGAACAATTCCATTAATAACCACTACATCCAAATCCAATTCCCTTAGAAGCTTACTACCTTTCGTGTACCAATCAAATCCTATTCTGGTCCACGGAGTCCCCTTGCACGGCTTTCTTCTTAGACTAAGTATTCTCCCCTTAACCCCAAACATTTTGAAAGACCATTGACTCAACTCTTCAGAGCTTTCAATACCATGAAAACCCCAAGTGACAACATAAACCTCATGTCCTAGGCTCTCCAGACCCTCGGCTAAAGAGAAGATGAACTTACTAACACCATCAAGTTGTGTTATATATGAACGTCTCAGAAGACCAATCTTCAAGGTTTACCTACCTCACTAACCAGCCTATCCAGCCACCAGACCATATAGATTAGCAGAAAACTAACTCACAATCTTGCTTATATTATGGACCGAATTCTATCTTCCAAGCTCTGATACTACTTTTCTTATTTTTCCCGATTTGTCTGGTGGGATTTCACTAACAAACTCAACCTCGACCTCAGCTTCACCTAGCCGCAAAGTCTCACGAACATGACATGCCAACTCTCGGCCCATAATAGTCTCACCTATTCCACCAGGCTTCTTGTGAATCAAAATCCTAAACAAATCCGCCCTTCTCTGCACAAACCGATACTGCAAAACACTCTCGAAATGCTTGAACGCGCACATGCAATCCCCAACAGCCAACGGTGACAACCGCCGGCCATCAGGCAACATTATTGCTTCTTCGCTTCTGCCTTCCAGCAGCTTCATCAATGGAAAACCCACACCACATCTGCATGGATCAGCATCAGAAGGCACACCCACATCCCCCAGCGCATAGCGCACGAACGGCATCGCAAAATTAAACAAACTCGTACAAACGATTTCGCCTTTCTCTCCTGCTGTAACTTCTTCGCCATTCTCATCCAAGAATTGCATAACCACGGTGTCTGCATCAACATGATAGCCACCTTTCGCCGGACACTGCCAAGCCAACATCTGAAACTCTTCGCTCGCGAATTGATCATAATAGGGTGCATCAAACGCTCCCTCAATCAAGTCACGAGAAGTCTGATCAATCAACTCGGCTCCACCCATGCAGAATTTGGGCTGAACACCAACATTGCCGCTTCTACGCACCTCCTGAGCTAGAAGCACTAGGGAACCGGAATAACCATCCAAAACGTCGGGGACAATCCCATTAATAGCCCTGAGCTGTTCAGGAACACCATCAAAAACCGAAACAAAAAGAGGCGAATAAACCCTAAGAAGCCTCTGAACCTCAGAAACCTTCGAATGATGTTGGGGAGGCCCAATAACTACCCACTTGTCCCAAGATTTTTGTCCGCACACTAAGTGAGGCCTTAGAAGCTTCGCCCGTCTGAACTCAACCTCTCTATCACTCAAATGCGTGAAGAAAGGCCTACCCGTGGAACCGCTCGTCGACACAACTTTAAGCTTCGAGGCGTCAAACTCGTCAGAAACCAACTTGTCGCTGTTTGCCTGCAACTCATTCCGTCTAATCACCGGAATCTTTTTCAAATCCGCAACGCTACGAAAATCCTCTGGCCTTAAATCTAACCGCCTAAACCTTTCATGATAGAATGGCACATGTTCAAATGCATACCGTATCACCGCTCGCACATGCTTATCTTGGTGCTTACGCAGTCGTTCGAGGCGCCAGCGTGTATGCCACATAAGGCACGCTAAATCATACGCTACCCAAAAGTAACTACTCAAACTAGAACCCTCACACAAGACTAACCGTTCTGAGCAATCTCAGAAACCACGATACGGAACTTGCCACTCTTGTCCAACGGAATATCGTCTACAAATTCAACCTCAACGTCCACGTCCCCGACCGGAAGCCTCAATGTTTTCCGCACATGCTCCACAAGCTCCCGTGCCAATACGACCCCATTAGTCACTCCTTTCTTCAACTTGACCTTGAAGACCAACAAGTCCTTGCGGCGCTGCACCACCCGGAAGGCTTCCACACTACCATAACCTCCAAAAGACCAAACAGCCAGCATAAATGCGAAAGGCGCCAAGACCCGTCCATTTGGCAGATTCAAAATTGAAGTCTTCCTTCCCTCCAGAACCTTCATCAAAGGAAAACCTCTACCACAGGTACAGTCACCCTTGTCTGAAGGCACACCAATGTCATCCAGCGCATAACGAACAAACGGCATTGCGCGATTAAACAGGCTGGTGCAAACTACTTCACCCTGCTCTCCAGGTGCCACCGCCTCACCGTCCGTATCAACAAACTCCATCACCAAACTGTCCGCATCCACGTGATACTCATCCTTCTCACGACACTGCCAAGCCATGCGCTCAAGCTCCACGCACGCATATTGATCATAGAAAGGCACGCCAAAAACTTCCTCAACAAACTTTCGCGAACCACCATCAATCAATTCGGCGCCGCTGACCAGAAACCTCGGTCTGATGGTGCGCTGGCCTCTGTTTTTCATCTCCCTAGCCAACAACAAAATCGAATTGGAATACCCATCCAACACGTCAGGCTTCAAAGCTTCAATTTTCGAAATTTGCGTGTCTATGTCATCAAAAACGGAAATCGGACTCACTGAATAAAGCCTCAACACCTTCTGCAACTTTGAAGTTTCCGCAAAATGCAAAGGCGAAGTGATTGTAACCCATTTATGCCAAGGCTTCTGCCCCAAGACCATCTGAGCTCTAACATGCTTCGCTTTCCTAAACTCGTTTTCCGCACCAGCTAGGTATATGTGCAGCGGCCTTCCAGTCGAACCGCTTGTCCTTTGAATGCTCAGCTTCGAAATGTCATATTCAAGTGAAACCACGTCTGCAGGATTCCTTGCCAAGTCATCTTTCCTCACGATCGGTAGCTTGTTCAAATCCTCTATCGTTCTAATGTCCTCAGGTCTGATGCCAATCTGGCTATACTTCTCATGGTAGAAATGGGAATTCTCGTAAGCGTACTTCACAATATGTCTGAGCCTTTTGTTTTGATAGTCACGCAGTTTTCGCTTGTCCCAGAACGCGCGGTGCATCATACGGCGCAGATAGTAAAACGCTCGGACGTAGTTTGTCAAGCCATCACTCTCCCTTCGTGAGCGCGCTTTTTTTCAGGAATGGCGCCAGTACCGATTCTATGGATTGTCTGACATGCACCTGCAATTCTGGAATACGTGACTCCAGCAAAGCCTTGAGCTCACTTCGCTTGTTCCAAACGTAGTCAATCTTCCCAAAAAGCTTTCCAGAAGAAACCTCACTCAGAAGAATCACGCAATCACTCATGCCCAAATCCGCGCTGAAGCCAGTCTGCTTGTGATCATACGCCACAGACACAAAAGGCACGTACGACGTTGCTGCCAAAACACCGGGATGCATCTTCGAAGAAACAATCATCTCCATCTGACTTATCAACTGCTTGAACTCCTCAACCGTCTTTGCTTCAACAATCTGTGCCTTAAAGGCGTTCCTCATCTTTCCAAGAACAAGCTTGCTAACCTCCAGATCGTCATATCGAAAACCACTGACGTAATGTGGCAGAAAAACCACCGAAACCCCAAACTGCTCTACAGCCCTGTCAAGTGCCTCGGCGTGCGCAGAAACATACTTCGAAGCACTCCTTTCAGAAAGGCTATGGCTGTAGAAACCTGTACAAACCCCAATTGATCCAGCGAACCGGCTCTGAGAAGGTCTTTTCCTAGGTGGATCAAAAAGTAATGTCGTGTCCGATGTCAAAATCTTGTTTGTCCTGACTCCCAAAGATTTAACCATCCCCAGAGATATCGATTCTCTGACTATTATTGAAGCACAGTAGTTAAGCGCAATTCTTGAAAGGAGACGACCAACCGCCGTCCGAAACGGTCCCACCGAGTTCGGAAACATCACCACTGATTTCCCCAAGAACCTCGCAACGAGAACTTCCCACACCCTCGAAACTAACATCGACCACCACGCTGCAATCCAAAAAACATTCGATGGAAGCATCGATGCACTTTCCTTGAAGTTCTCATCACTGCAAGAAACTACCAAGTCGCAGTCTCTGATGCACGTTAAGGATTTGGACCTATAGAAAGGTTTTAGCCCTGCCTTGATTAGAACCGCTGAAAACGCTGACAACGCTATCTGGACAAACATGTAGAGCAAGCTGGCAACTGCAAACAGTTTGTATCTGAGGCTGCTACGCTTGATCCCCATTTTCTTGGCATAGGCATCTGCTCTTTCATATGGAATATCAACCGTCGAATCCACCACGGGTCCCGCTGGCAAACCCAGCCGTTTCACTCCCCCAACATCTGTAGTTGAAATAGAAACAACAGCATCCTCTCCAGCGATACTCTTGATGACAAAAACATCACTAGAAACAAGCGCCTGGGTGCCCTTGTTGGCCATATTGCCAACGTGAATCAGATGGATCTTGGCAGAAGGCATATTCGCATACTTTCCTTTTGACACGTTCTCATTCCCGAGACTGCCGGAATCTTCTCGGATTCGCTGATAAAATGGAAATGCATCTAAATATTCCGAAATACGCCCTGAAAAGAGGAAGCGGAGCGTAGATGAGCATGAATCTCAGTCGCTTGCTGGATGAAAAACGATGGCTGCAATAAGATACGATCCCGCCGATTGAAGCCACAGCACGTGGGCGGCAAGGTTCAGGGTCGATGTGCGGAGCTTTCTTTCCGAGCATTCCGAAAACGGAAAGCCTGCCTGAAAGATTTTCCTTCTTGAAGTTAAAACTAAATGCCTGTGACTCAATTATCTTGCTTGATGGAACGGTCTTAAGCCATACTGCCTTCTCTTTCAGCATATCGCCAAGCATTCTCTCGGCAGCGCTTGTTCTAGAGATTATGACCGATTGACCAGTCCTACTGCCTGCAAATTCGGGCAACCAAGCATCGCCTGCGGAAATGTCAGAAACCTCATTGAACAAGTCAGGGCACATCAGACAACGCAAAGGAGTAAAAAAGAAGGGAGAAAACAGATTCCAATACGCTTTCCAGTCTTTATTAAAGCGAAATTGTTTCCCTCTGCCGTTCTTCAGTTTGACGGACATAGATCCAGGCCACCCGTGGCCCCTGTACTCTATCTTCTCAACCTGGTCCCTATTGACTCGAAGCTTCCTTAGAAGGACCTCGGTTCCCTCGAAGCTTACAGTATGCCCGCAGAAGAGCCCCACGTGCAGAACGATCCGGCTTTTCAATTCATCAGAGAGCGCCTCAGCCATGCGAATTCCATGCATGTGGCAAGGCAGGCCCACAACCGCAAACCGCCCATTCTCCGCCGAAATCGCCTTTAACACTACGTTGGTAGCCACGGGACAGTATTTTGATTTGGAAGCAGAGATGATTTCCCCTCGAGTTCTTGCCACAACAACCTCAGTCTTCAGAGGATCACCCTTCTTCATCCGGGCAACCACAGCGCCGTCAATCAGTCCTTTTTCCAAAGCATAAACAAGCAAATGCGTGACTACGCCGCCAGAAGACGAGGCACTGCAAATCCCGCTATCATTCGAGTGGCCAATATAGCATTGCAGAAAGTTTCCTAAGACTGGGTCTTCTGGTTGCTTCCCGAACACTTCAGAGTTCATTTTGCGCAGGTTCACAGATCGTCCAGGACAACATTCAAGACACTTTCTGCAGCCAGTGCACTTGCTCTCATCTACTGCAGGAAGAAGAAGGCCGTCTGAAATCTTTATCGAAACGGCGCTAAAAGGACAGACCGCAACACAAGTTCCGCATCCGGTGCAGAGCTCGTCAGCAGCGACTTCTGTTACGTTGTTCAAGCCAATTTTTTTCTCCCTTGCAGTAGTAGCTCGCGCACGTGACTTCAAGTGTAGACGTTTGGGATTTTCGAAACTACATGGCCGATTTTCCCAGATTTCCCTGGAAGCATCGAATCTGTCAGCTCAACTCTTATGTTCGCCTTGCCGCGCATCCTCAGGTTCTTAAGGATAAAATCAGTATGAGACTGAGAGTAGCCTGGCTCGGCGACTATTCTTACCACTATCTCATTGATGCTCTCTTGAACGACTTGGAAATCCTGGATTGGCATTTCTTCAAAAACCGTTTGGAAGTCCCGCAGAACAGTGAAAGAACCATCGCCTGTGAGGAAACGCTCGTAGGTTCTTCCTATTGGCCTAAACAACGGCAACTCTCTTCCGCACGAACATTCGTCGGAATACATCTTTCCAGTGTCTCCTACGTCGTATCTGATGAAGGGCACGGCCGAGCTGTGCAGATTTGTCATCAAGATTCGCCCCTCTTTTCCACCGGAGACAGGTTCGTCATCGTCGCTCACTAGCTCAAGAAGAACATTCTCTTGGAAGATGTGAAGACCTTCGTGATGCCCACACTGTGCGGCTACGTGAGACACCTCGCTGGTTGCATAGTAGTCGAAAACCTTGCATCCAAATGCTTCCTCAATTCTCTTCCTATAGTGCGGGAGAAGTGTTTCACCACTTGTAAAAACGCCCTTGAGATTGTAGCCGAGATCTAAGTTCCGGGAAACAAAAGTAGCGAAAATGCTTGTTGACCCTGGATACCCCCTGATGAAATCAGGCTTGAGCCTTCGCACTTCCTTCGCAAAAGCCATCATTGATCTTTCCGACATAGCGTTGACGTCGAAATACCTGTTTCGATTCAACAGGTTCCTGAACTTGAACACAATAGTCTTGCCAAGTCTAGGATCAACCTGCCATATCATCGCAAGTTTGTGGCCTACCTCGTATCCAGCCCAACTGTATCCCCGAAGTTCGGCAGCAATACCCCAACTCACATCCCGCTTGCTTCGGTAGAAGCTGACTGGAGCCGCGGTGGTTCCGCTCGTGTGTCTGCACACAAGCGCTTTCCTTGGAAAGTCTCTGGCCACAAGACTCTCCGGATCCTTGCATAGTGTAGATCTGTTGAGAACTGGAACCTTGCTCAAATCATCTAAGCACTTTATTCTCTCCGGCTTGAAATGCGCCTTGTCAAAAGCTTCGTGGTAGTGTGGCACGTTGTCATAAGCATGCTTTAGGAGCGCCCTAAGTTTGCTAAGCTGCAGTCGCTCCAGCTCTTCTTTCTTTAGCCACTGAGTTCGCTTGAGGTGTTCTCTGCATTCATAGACGTTTCTGCCTTCAAGCTTGTCAAACCCTATCAGCAGGAATTTGGCCATTCTTGAATACAAGCTCAGTTCATCTTCCAACACGTATTTAAAAGCATACTTAGCGCACGGTATCACTCATTATGCGGAAACATGATGCTTGTCTGTCTCTAGTGCCGCTAGGAGTATGTTGCTTTCCAAGAACCTGACTGGTCTCCTCTCGCGTAATCAACGTACCCCAAGAGTATTCCCTTGGTCCAGTAGTAGCCCTTTCTGCCTAGGATTAGCAGCAACGGTGAAGCAAAAGGAAGGATTGTGTAGAAAAATCTTACCATTAGAGGAGGTTTGCTCATTGAAAGCGCCTGATATATTCCTCCCACCGTTCTGCGTTTGTATTGTTCTTCCTGCTCAGCAAACGTGGTCCGCTTAGTCCTGACGTAACACTTCTCGCAGAAAGCAGCCTTGTGGCCACTTTCCAGGATCTTGAACAGCAAATATGAATCCTCAGCCTTGCATTTTTTCAAGGGCAGAATCTCCTTCAAAACTTTGTATCGTACGAGCAGTAACTCGCCGCTTGCAGCAATCGGGATCCTTCGTCTCAATGGATCCAGAAATGAATAGAAAGTTTGTTGGGGGCCTCCAGTCACCTGCACTTTGACGAACGCTACAGAAACTCTTTCATCCTGAAGTAGGCGAAGGACAGCTTCAAAGTTGTGAATCTCGGTATCAGCATCGTTGAAGGCTACAATGTCCGTGTCTGGGGGAATCAATTCCAATCCGAAGTTTATGGCGTCGAATTTTCCTTTGGGCTCCCTGTAGACGACGTTTCTCCGGTCAGTTTTTTGGCCGCAAACAACAAGATAAGGATAGCCTAGGCTGTCAAGCTCCGCCATTTTTGCGTCCAAGGCAGAGGTGTCTCTGGAAAGGACCAATATGAAAACTTTCATGACAAACACGTTGGGATTTCTACGGTTTGCGCAGTTTCAATCTGTGCGCTAAAAAAGACTTAAGCTACTATAAACGCGCGCTTTCCAATGCAATGCGCTTCAGTATTGTTGCGCCATGCCTAAGTTTCAGTTTTTTCTCTCCGACACGCGGTCTGTAGGCAATGTCAACTTCTGCTATACCATAGCCCTTTCTTTCAACATGATGGTTCAATTCAACCTCAATATCGAAGCCACTGGATCTAGGTGTCCAATTCTTCAAAATGCTCCAGCGCACTACTCTTAAACCTGTCAGCGGATCGCGCAAGGCTACGCCGTTCAACATGTTATGAGTAAGAGCTAGAAGTCTGTTTCCAAAATAGAACACGTTGCGCATGGCTTGGGTCTTGAGGTGATGATTGAATCTGTTTCCGCACACCATCCCTACGTCCGGATTTCGTTCCAAGATTCTGATCATTTCTGGCAGATGTTCAGCAGGATAAGTGTAATCAGCATCAATGAAAACCAGATATTTTGCATCTGTGTCTATGTGTCTGATTGCGTCGGCTATAGCATCGCCCTTGCCTACGCCCTTTTGGACAATGACGATTGCATTCATGTCTTTGGCGACTTCGACCGTTCTGTCGGAGCTTTTTCCGTCCACAACAAGCACTAGAGGTTTTTCTAAGAACTCCCGTAGCTCAGCTATGGTTGGGCCTATTCCTCTTTCTTCGTTCATTGCGGCGATAACCGCCACGACTGAAGAGGTGGTCTGTTTGTTTTCTGTGATCATACAACATCAGAGCCGTTGTCATTTACTATCAGAAGCCAAAACGGCAATTTAAACCGTGATGGAATTAACTTCTAGAGTTTTCAGCATACCTGAATTTGACATATATCCTAATTAACTTTTCGTGGCGTTCAGCCATATTCCGACGAAACGATTGTGAAACTGGAGACCGGGCTCTGTTGCATTATAGATCCAGAGTTCAAAGAACAGCTGAAAATAGAAGCCGTGATTGGTCTGATCCCACGTGGCAACCTTGTCCACGCTAATGATTTCTGTGCCGATGTCCATCTTTTGGATTCTGCATAAGTTTCCCTCAAACCCTACGTCTTTCAGACCGAACACAACTTGACTCTCCCAAGTCTCCTCATCGCTCAGAAAGGCTCGATACTCGTAGAAAGGCTTCATGGCACTTGGCGTCATGGTGGTAGCGTTCGGCAAAGGTTCAGTCTGGTTCCTAAACTTCAAATAAACAACATAGTACTGCAGGCCACGCATGCGGTTGCCGATGCCTAGAGTAACATTGTAGGTCGCGTTTGACACGACGTTGAAAGGGTAGCCTTCTGCCTTATGGCTGGGTCCGAGAAGCCACAACTCTGAAAAGTGTTCGCCCTCCGGAAGGCGAATCACAGTGGCTAAAGTTGGGAACAGGATAATTAGGGCTATGGCAATGCATGAAAGTGTGTAGATGATCTTATAGTCGCTGATGTTCAATCGCTCTTCACCTCAACTTCAGGTTTCTTGTCCAGAATACTTTTGACAAATCGTTTCCTAAAAAGGCGCCACCCAACCAATCCAGCGATTGCCAGTAGTGCTAGACCTATGCTGGAAAAAGCAATCGTCCCAACCAAGCCAGTTTGGCGATTTGCTATTGCTTCGCTCTTAAGTCTTTTTGCGGTATCACCTACGCCCAGGCTCATGTTGCTGCACGTGTCCGCCAACAGGAATGCGCCATCATAATCGCTGGCATCGAACGTCCTTCGCGACTGTGACAAATACTGGCCTGCAGTGTTGAGCGTCGCTTTGAGCGTGGAAATGTTGGCTCCTGCTTCTTCAGCTTCCAAAGTAAGTGCGTACGAGGCGCCAAGATCCTGCTCGGCTTTTCCTATTGCCTGACCTGCCTGGTTCTCATCCGCTGCGCAACACGATGACACGTGAAGGATTGAGACCAGAATCAGCCAAAAAAGAACGACCGCAACAATCTTGGGGATGCTCAATTCTCGCTTGCCCTCCTAACTAACACTTCAGAAAGAGATCTACCGTTCTTCATCCTTTTGAATCTGGCACTTCCATGGTAATTCGCGCGCTCTCTCTTGCCAAAACACATTTGCTCCAAGGAGGCCATTTCATTTTTCAAAAGCGTATGCTGTTTTTCAAAAGTCTCCGCGAGGGAGCAGTATTCTCTGAACTTAGCTACGAACCTCTTTCCCTTTTCGGTTAAGATGTAGTAGCCGTTTTCTGGTTTGAACGCTAGAAGAGCAGCTTTCTCTAGGGCTTTCAGGTACAGATTTGCGAGTTTGAAGCTTAGGTTTCCTTGGTAGATTATGTGAGTTTTCTTAGCTCCCTCTCTTGCGATCTCTAGCATATCTGCTATGATTTCGATTTTAGTTCTGTATTTCATTTAAAAAACCTCAAGAAGCAAATCTTGAAACGATGTGCTCACGTTTTAGGACTTGTCTTACTTGTGAAGCCAGCCTCTTCCGCCCTTCTTCTGCTGCAACCGGGCATTTCCGTCTTTGCTGGATTGGCCGATGAAATCGCTGGCAACTCGTCTGGGCTTCAGCCTGTTGTTTATGAACTTGCCCCAGCCCCCTTCACTCGGGTGTGGAGAGTAAAACTTGCCCTGGGAAGCCCAATGATCAGCCAAGTCTCGGAACACCGGAGTTTTCGCATCCTTACTAGCAAAAATGACAACTCCACGATCCATGAAAAGCAGCGGATAATCCTTCACAGCTATTCCTTCGGCTTTGATCTTGTCATCAAAGCGTTCTCTCCACATCAAAGACCACTCGTCCCTGAGCCTGCGTTTGAACTCGTCTCCTTCAGTCCGGTTTTTGGCTTCCACTAACTAGTTCCCTCCATGACTGGAGCGGAAAAGAAAATCCAAGACATCAAATTAAACTCAGGAAACTCTCTTCCTCAAAACAAATCCGAGACTGAAGTATTTAAACAATATTCTATACGATGGAACGCATGTGTTCTAGAACAAAACTGCGCATGTTCGATTTGCTCTGCTTGCAATGATGCGGAGGGCGTGAAACTTGCTGGGCAACAAGGTCAGCCTGAAACACGCGGAGACGCACTTGCTGCTTTCTGGTTTGCAGCCCAGCAAATGCTCCAGCCCATCACCCACAATAGGAGGCAGAATGGCAGGAAAACTAGGACAAGGAGTCGCCTTCGCAGAGTCAATTCCCCTTGTAAGTTTCATGGCGTAGGAACTGGGTTTAAAGGTTGTTGAGAAGAGCCCTTAACTGATTAGTCAAATGCATTCTGCAAACGCAAACACAAGCGCGAAGGGCACGACTAGATTATATACCTGTTCAGGGTACTTGGCAAGTACTTGTGCATGAAACGGGGTTGCTAAAGGCTGGAGAAGTTTGCTTGGGCGGCGAGGGTTGCTTGAGGGCGGCTGTGACTGGGGGAGCGGGTTTTGTTGGCAGTCACCTTGTTGATCGGCTTCTTGCTGAAGGGTTTGAGGTCAGGGTCATTGACGATCTTTCGGGCGGATGTTTGGAGAATCTTTCTGGTGCCTTTGGTCGGGAAGGGTTCAGTTTCGTTAAAGGCGACATCAGAAATCTGAACCTAGTTAAGAAGTTGCTGAAGGGTGTAGATGTTGTTTTTCACGAAGCCGCTTTCATTAGTGTTGCCCTTTCAGTGAAAGACCCGCTGCTGACAAACGACGTCAACGTTTCTGGGACGTTAAACTTGCTGAAGGCTTCAGTTGATGCAAACGTGAAACGTTTTGTTTACGCTTCCTCCTGTGCGGTCTACGGCGAAAAAAGCTCGCCAATCGTAACTGAGAAAGACCCGGCAGACCCGATTTCACCATACAGTGTTTCCAAACTAGCTGCAGAAACCTACGTCAGAACCTTTTACAAGGTCTATGGGCTGAAGACGACCAGCTTACGTTGCTTCAACATTTACGGCCCAAGACAGAGTTTTGACGTTGGAAACCCCTATTGCGGAGTCGTAACCATTTTCCTAAACAGACTACAGAAAAACATGCCTCTGACCATCTATGATGATGGGAAACAGACCAGAGACTTCGCACATGTCAAGGACGTTGTGGACGCATACCTGCTGGCAATGAACTGCGACAGTGCTGTTGGAGAGGTCTTCAACATAGGAAGAGGCAAAAGCACAAGCATAAACGAGCTTGCAGACACTCTAGGCAACATAATGCACAAAAAGGTGAAAAAAGAGTACGCTGACCCTCGGCCCGGGGAGATCCGACACAGCCGCGCAAACATAGACAAAGCAAAACAAATTCTGCACTTTAATCCGAAGGTATCTCTCAAGAAAGGACTGAAGGAGCTTGTCGACTGGCACAAAAACGCTCGCGCTCCGCCTAGAAAGGCAAAAAGCACTAAATAGCGCCAGGCTGTTTTCACAATCTAGCGCGCGCTAGTGCGAAAACGATAATCTTAAACCTGTTTTCCAGAGATTACTTCCACCAGAGCGCACGCGAAATAGTGCACTAGTCTTCTATGTGAGTTGTTCCAGGTTTCTAGAGAAGTTGGAGAAATCTTCTATACAATTCTACTAGGTTCTTCACTCTATACAGCATATATAGAACTCTGATGGTTTTCTTGTGAGGGAAGAGGAAGAGAATAAATCAGCTGGAGACCTGTCAATTTCAACTTCACTTCTACCAAGAAGGAATACTTTAGTGGAGACTACGGTTCGAGAAGAACAAATCAAGCACGTGCGAGAGCAATGGAAACGACTCTGGCAAGAAAGAGTCGACGATAAGGTAAGAGCCGAAGGGATCGCCAGCGAAGACTTTTCTGTGCTATTTGTGGACAGAGGAACAGTGATTCTTGCAACTAGAAGCTTCAAGATGCTGAATCTTCGAGACGTATTGGATGCCCACGGCTTGACTGATTTTGAGAACAAGGTCTTTCCGAACACTGCGATTGGCGGCTGGAGCAAGTTCATACGCACTTCCATCGTGGGTCAGAAAACAAATGTGCGTGCGTCCCAACGCATGCGAAATGCTGCTGTAGCCAGAGAATTGGAGAAGAGCAAACAAAGGCAACACTTGAAGAAAGGCGGACGGGGCTGGCTACACGCTTAGAACGGCTACTAGCGTGCGATATCGCATACTTCCCTTGTATTAGCCCGTGAAAATCTTCTTGTTTCAAGCCCCTGAGAGGGATAGAGATTGGGTGGTTATCGAAGTAGGCTGGAGATCATAGCAGACATGCTGGATGTTGTGGCTAAACGACCCAGAAAGACCCAGATAATGTATCAGGCTAACCTCAGCTACGGGCTCCTGACGAAGTATTTGGCGCAAGCTAGAGAAGCCTACCTCATCCGCTTTGAACACCGGGAGCGGTGCTTTGTGCTGACGCCAAAAGGAGAAGAATTCCTGCAAATTTACAGAGAATACACGGAACATAACCAGAAGATTGAAAGACAAATCAACGAGATCAATGGGAAGAAAAAGATTCTGGAAGAGCTCTGTCTGGGCACCTAGTCGCTCCCTTCGTTGGTTATGGCGCAACTGCTTGATGCGAGTCCTTACAGATTAACCCGTTTGCAGCTGGCTTGTTTTTGGCTGATAAACAGCAGGCCTAAGTGTGCTGAAGGAAAGGATTGAGTGCCGGGGTGGCTGAGGAGTCTAAGCAATGGCCTGCAGAGCCATATACGTCGGTTCAAATCCGGCCCCTGGCTCCATAAATGCCAAGATTGGACACATTGCAAGATGTGTGTACTAATAATAGTCTGAAAGTAGCCGTCACGCGCGCTAAGTAATTTGATAAACAGCCATAAGTTGACATAGAAGATTGATTGTTTTTGTCTAGGTTCTTGTCTCAGTTGTGCTTATTTGGCAGGGAAAGTGTATGGGTTCATGCGTAAACAGGCGGGGAAAAAGGAGAAAGGAGAACGGCGAATTTGCTTCCTTTAGCTTTTGCTATTTTCGTCGTTCCTGTCAGGGAGGGACCGAGAAGTGGTGAATAGGCAGATGAGCGTCAAATCGGCGATCTCGGAGCATTTGGCAGACATACCGCTGGCGAAACCCGTATTCAACAAGGAGATGGAGCGGGCCGCAGTGGACGCACTTAGGAATGAACGTTTTGTTCTGGGCGAGAGCGTGCACAAGTTCGAGGAAGAGTTCGCTAGATACTGCGGAGTCGATTACGCTGTTTCAACAAGCTCCGGAACGAGTGCACTGCACATTGCCTTGTTGGCTCTGGGCATATCGCGTGGAGAAGAAGTCATAACGACACCTGCCTCGTTCGTTGCCACCTCAAATGCTGTGCTTCATGCCAACGGTGTGCCAAAATTCGCGGACATTGAGCTGTCGACCTACACTATTGATCCCGCAGAGATCGCGGCAAATGTGACTAGCAGGACGAAATCTGTTCTTCCGGTCCACCTCTACGGGTATCCAGCGGATATGGACTCGATCAACGACATCGGTGAGAAGAAAGGTCTGTATGTGATTGAAGATGCATGTCAAGCTCATGGTGCCTTCTATAGAAGCAAAAAAGTGGGAAGCCTTGGACATGTTGCTTGCTTCAGCTTTTATCCTTCAAAGAACATGACCGTCGCCGGCGACGGTGGAATGCTTGTGACCAATGACGAAGGAGTTGCCAATAAAGCCGCGAAATTGAGGGACTGCGGCAGAAAGAGCAAATATGTGCACGACGTGATAGGTTACACAGCTCGCCTGAATTCTGTCAATGCCGCTGTGGGCAGAGTGCAACTCCGATATCTTGACGAATGGAATAGGAAACGTCGAAGAATTGCTGGAACCTACGATCGATTGCTGTCTGACGTTCGCGAGCTGGCTCTTCCACCAAGAGGCGACAAGGAAACTCGACCTGTTTATCATCTTTACACAGTGAGAACAAAGAAGCGCGATGCCCTCAAGAGCTGGCTGGAATCAAACAGAATCGGATGCGGAGTCAATTACTCGTTGCCAATACACTTACAGCCTGTTTACAGGGAGCTTTTTGGGTCTAAGGAGGGAACGTTTCCCAAGAGCGAGGAGCTCTGTCAGACCTGTCTAAGCATACCGATGCACCCGAACTTGACTGAAAAGGAAATTCAGCTGATCACCGAGAGGATTCACGAGTTCTTCAAGCCGAACAGGACGGGAGAAACATGAAGGACAAAGTGAACGTCGCGGTCATAGGTGTAGGCTACTGGGGCAAAAAGATACTATCAGAGTACGTTCAGTTAGCCAAATCCGTTCCATACGTAGAAGTTTCGATGGTCTGCGATATGGCAGACGAGAACTTGATCTACTGCAACGACCGGTTACAGATACCTAAGGACAGACTCGCCAAAGATTATAGGCAAGCGCTGCGGTCTGAAGAGGTGGATGCCGTCCATATTTGCACTCCCAATGAAACCCATCACCAGATCTGTATGGAAGCGTTGGAAGCAAACAAACATGTATTGCTGGAGAAACCTATGGCTTTGAAAGCAACAAAAGCTTGGGAACTCGTCGGCGCTGCAAAATCCAGAGACTTGTGCCTACAGGTAGGGCACATCTTCAGGTTCAACAGTGCTTTGAGAATGATGCGAGACCTGATAGCTCAGGAATACTTGGGTAAACTGTATTATCTGAAACTCCAATGGACTACTCTGATGCCTTCCCCCTTGAATCGCGACATAATATTCGATCTGGGACCTCATCCTGTTGACATATTGAATTATCTCCTGAACAAATGGCCTTCCAAGGTGGCTTGCAAAGGCAGGGCGTATAGACGAGCCGAGCTGGAAGAGCTTGCCTACATGACTATGGAGTTTGATGATAACCTCATGGCCCACGTGGAACTAAGTTGGCTCCAACCAGGCAAGGTAAGAGAAGCCACAATCATGGGAGCAGAAAGAAGTGCCACAATTGACTGCATAAACCAGTCAATTCGAATCTATGAAAATGACAACGGCGAGAGCCACAGCATTGGGGTGAAGCCCAACAACACGATTCTGGACGAAACGACCCATTTTGCATTGAGCATTCTCGGAAAAGAGAACTCGAACAACCCTGGACCGGTAGGCGCCAGAAATGTGGCGGTCTTGGAGAAGTTGAGAGATTCGCTGGTGCAAGAAAGGACGATGAAAATTGACCTTGGGACAATGTATGAACAAGCAACCTAAACACTGTGTCATAGACGAAGTGGAGATCGGAGAAGGCACAGTGATTCATGATCAGGTCAATCTCTACAAGTGCAAGATCGGAAGAAACTGCAAAATCGACGCCTTCGTATACATTGAAGAAGGAGTAATAATCGGGGACAATTGCAAAATAAGGCCGTTCGTTTTTATTCCGACTGGCGTGGTAATTGAGAATGACGTTTTCATCGGACCCAACGTTTCCTTCACAAACGACAAATATCCTAAAGTCAAGGGAGAATGGAAATTGCTCAAGACGCTAGTACAATCTGGGGCTTCTCTGGGGACAAACAGCGCAGTCTTGCCTGGTGTAACGATAGGAAGGGAAGCGCTGATCGGCGCGGGCTCTGTGGTGACAAAGGACGTGCCTAACAAAGCCATAATGATTGGAAACCCTGCCAGAATAGCCGGTTACAGGAATGCAAACGAATAAGCCTAGTTGTTCAAGAACGCTTGCCATAATTCCTGTCTATCGGGACAATGACAATATACTGAAGGTCTTGGAAAAGTTCAGGGAGAAAGTCGTAGACAAAATCTGCATAATTTTCGATTGTCAGCGAGAAGACAAAACAATAAAACTGCTAACTCCAGCAAACATACCAGTTCATGTCATTAGAAATAATGCGAGAAAAGGAATAGGACACGCGATAAAACAAGGCATAGGATATGGACTAAATAACGGTTATGATATAGCAATGGTCTTGGCGGGCAACAACAAAGATGACCCTCGTGAAATCCCTCGTTTCCTCAAACTGATATGGGAGAAGGATTGTGATTACGTACAGGGGTCTCGGTTTCTTCAAGGGGGAAGACGTGTTAATAACCCGTATTTCCGAGGGGTATTCAGTCGTGTTTATCCTTTTTTCTGGACCTTACTAACCAACGTTCGTTGCACAGACGTTACGAACGGATTTAGAGCGTACAAGTTGACGCTCTTCAACGATCCAAGAATAAATATCTGGCAAAGCTGGCTCGATGGTTATGAACTGGAATATTACCTACACTACAAAGTGCTTACGCTTGGTTACAAGACAGAAGAGGTTCCAGTTTCAAAGGTTTACTCACATAGACACAAAGGCGGGTATTCCCAGATTTCTCCGCTAAGAGACTGGTGGAAAATAGTAGGGCCACTAATCTATTTGAAGCTCGGCGTCAGAAAATAAATCGTGCGCGATTTTCCAGAACGGTGATTTCTTGAAACTAGCCGTTAGTGCAGATCCTGAAAATGCAATTATTATACGAGAGCTATTATCGGTTTGGGAAATTAGTTGGGTTTCTCCAAGAGAATCTGATGTCTTGGTTGTTTATGGGAGAAAACCGCTTGAGAGATCTAGGAAGACAGTCCTAATTCCTTCAAACTCAACCGATTTCGAAAGCTGGACCAAACACTCAAAGCACATCGTTGCCAAAAAACCTGGAGAGCCAATTTTCATCGCAGCAACTCCCGCAATCAACTTATCATTCACTTCAGAAGCTTTGTATGAAACTGATCCAGCAGCTTGCAAAATAAATGATGACTTCGTTATTCCGAAAGTTGACTTTGTTGAAGAATACAAACGCATACTACGGCAAACCCTAGCCGTGCGATCGTCTGTGACGTATCGTTTGGCAACTTC
>Ga0315277_10004468_pt1 | contig 18665 bp, 17 predicted proteins | sample YL17G05_15_MG_FD_203695 | JGI IMG/M metagenome (GOLD analysis project Ga0315277, IMG submission 203695) | Sediment microbial communities from Yellowstone Lake, YNP, Wyoming, USA - YL17G05_15 | ecosystem: Environmental > Aquatic > Freshwater > Lake > Sediment | place: USA: Wyoming | collected...
GACCGCAAAGGTTTGTGATTTCGCTTCCTGCGCCTCACCTGCGGAGGAAGCGAGTGCGCAGGCATGAAGCGCTCCAAAACCTTCGAGGTCTTTGAGGTCTTTGCGGTTCAGTTTTTGTCGCTCACTTATGTCGTCGTGTATAAATTCGATCCAACGGGTTTGGTTCAGACAATCTGCTTTAACTTCGGAATGCGAATTAAAGATCCGGCCGCGGCCACGGGCCGCTGTTATGCCTGGACAGCAATGACGCGGGGCAATACAATCCGGCTTTGAGATCCTTCGAATCCTGTGCATTTTAGAAGTGAGCCAGACCTGGTAAAAGCATGAAATCCGGCCAAGAAAAGCCGCAACCAGAGCCTCCAGCCCGGCGCGGCCTGTCGCTCCGGGACGACATGGTTATGGGATTCCGGTTCCTGCGCATGCTTCCCGCCCATCTTCGAAATCCGCTCACCGTCACGGAGTGCAAGGCGATACTCCAGCGGCGGCTTGAGCGGCGCGAGAACGACTTTCTGGACCTGATGCGGCGCGCAGTCTGGGAGAACCGCGCCAGCCCGTACCACCTGCTCCTGCAACAAGCCGGGTGTGAATATGGGGACACGGAACGTCTGGTCCGGCAGGAGGGGGTGGAAGGCGCGCTCAGGGCGCTGTTCCGCGCCGGCGTATACCTCACGGTCGACGAGTACAAGGGCCGGAGGCCGGTGGTGCGCGGAAGCAGTACGGTCGCGGTCAATCCCCGGAGGCTGCGCAATCCGCTCATGACACCCCATTTCTGGGGAATGACCAGCGGCAGCCGGGGGGAAGCGACGCACATTCCGTTGGACTTGGCCTGCATCCGGGACCGGGCGGTAAACATGTACCTAGCGCTTGACAGCCGGGGCGGAGAGCGGTGGCGGAACGCCGTGTGGGGGATGCCGGGCATTGGGCCGCTCCTGTGGTTCTCGGTGTGCGGCGCGCCCGCGGCACGGTGGTTTTCCACGCTCGATCCGGCTGCGCACGGCCTGCACCCGCGCTACAGATGGAGCGTCCGCGCCATTACCTGGACGAGCCGTTTTGCCGGTGTGCCCGTGCCGTCGCCCGAGCATGTTCCCCTGGACGCTCCGCTGCCGATCGGGCAATGGATGGCGCGGACACTCGAGGCAGGGGAAGTGCCTCATCTTTGGGCTTCCTCGAGCTCCGCGGTAAGCTTATGCCGCGCGGCCGAGGAAGCGGGAGTCAACCTCGCCGGGGCCCGCCTGACCATCACCGGCGAGCCCGTCACCGACGCCCGGCTCGCCGCGATCCGCCGCACAGGCGCCGATGCCGCCCCGGACTACGGCAGTGCGGATTCCGGAGGGTCAGTCGGCTACGGCTGCCTATCCCCCGAGGCGCCGGACGACATTCACGTCTTCAGCGACCTCAACGGGCTGATCCAGGCGGATGGACCGCCGTTCCCAAAGGGCGCGCTGCTCCTGTCTTCGATCAGGCCGACGGTCCCGTTTGTTTTCCTCAACGTCTCCATGGGAGACTGTGCCACGGTCACCGATCGCCGCTGCGGGTGTCCGTTGGAGAAACTGGGCTGGCAGACCCACCTGCACACGATCAGGAGTTATGAAAAACTGACTGCCGCCGGAATGACGTTTGAGGATACAGACGTCGTCGCCATCCTCGAAGAAGTCCTTCCCCGCCGTTTTGGCGGTGGTCCTACGGATTACCAGCTCGTCGAAGAGCTGGCCGATGACGGCCGGCCGTGTCTCCGCCTGCTGGTGAATCCAGCCATTGCCGCTGTCGATGCGGCGGAGGTGTCCGATTTTTTCCTGGAAACGCTTGGGACCGGGTCCGGAACCCGGCGGGTCATGGCACTCCATTGGAGGCATGCGGGCATCCTGCGCGTGGAGCGCCGGGCTCCGCTTGCCACCTCTTCGGGCAAGATCCTGCACATATGGGCAAAGCCGGAGCCGTAGGATTCGCGCAGAAACAGGTTCACGAGGATCGCAAAAAAACGCCACGGATTCCACGGATTTCACAGATTCAAAGACGCTTTTGCAGATCCCTGGAATCCGTATTACTTCGCTAAATTTTCGTGCTCGCTTGGCACAATTTTGGGATTCGGCAAGCACGAAAGAGCCGCGAGCGTAAGCGAGCGGATATTTGAAATCGGCGGCCCGGTTGCGCAGAAGTCAATGAACTTCCAGCATCCGCTCGCTTACGCTCGCGGCTCTGTCTCCCGTGCCAATCCCGACCGTGCCGAGGAATCCGTGGCGTTTTTCTTTTGCTGTCGTTTATTATGGTCTGGGATTGTGCAGTTCGGCAGCAAAGTGTGAAGTTATTTTTATGCGAGCCCTCAGCCTGGAGATTCCTGATGACAGAGGAATACGTTCGCAAACTTGATGCCGATGCGCTCGAACTGTTCGCGCGCAAGGGAATGGAGGGCGGCCCCGAGGTTCCCCAGGCCGGTCCGATGAACGGGGTCAAGGTCCGCCGGATCATGCAGCTCACGCGCGACCTGGCCCCGAAACCCTTCGCCGGGCTGCGGATCCTCGACCTGGGCTGCGGCGAGGGAGTCTATGCCATTGAGGCGGGCCTGCGCGGAGCTCAAGTCGTTGCCCTGGACGCGCGCACCGCGCGCATGAACTACGGCGCCGCCTGCGCCCGGCGCCAGGGACTTGGAACGGTGCAATTCATCCAGGAGGATGTGCGCAGTGTCACCCGCGCAGCCCGGGGATCGTTCGATGTCGTGTACTTCCTGGGCCTGCTGTATCATCTGGATGCCCCCGACGTGTTCTCGGTCCTGGAAAACATCTTCGGTCTCTGCGCCGGCCTGCTTGTTGTGGACACTCTGATCAGCCTGACGGCGGAAATCGAGGTGGAATGGCAGGGACGGATCTACCAGGGCAAACGGTGCCGGGAACACGATGACGGAGATCCGCCGGAGGTGCGGCTCGCCCGGGTGCTGAGGTCGGTCGACAACACCTTCAGCTTCCACTTCACGCGCGAAGCATTGTTGCGGGCGCTCCACGATGTCGGCTTCACCTCGGTTTTCGAGTGCCACGTTCCTTTTGAACCCGGCAGGGCGGCGGATCGAATTACCCTGGCAGCTCTCAAAGGAGCGCCGGTGATGCTCTCGACCTACCCGTGGGTAAACCGCAAGTCCGAGGCTGAGATCGAGAGGGAACTCCAGGCCGGCGGGGCCGGGAATCCGGCCGGCGCTTCGTCCGCATCGGAGACTGCGCAAGAGCGAGGCCGCTGACATGAACGCCGGCCGGGAGGGGAATCTGGCTTCCATCACCCGCAGGGATTTGTCTTCCGGCAAGCGGCGCGCAGTCGCATTTTTCTGCATGCTGGAAACCGGGCATTTCCAGCGGCTGCGTCCCCTGATATCCGGCCTGGCGCGCGGCGGGATAGCGACCCATATATTCACCCACTGCAAGTTCAGGCCGCAGGTCGAGCAGGCGGGAGGCATCTTCTTCGATCTTTTCTCGAAGTATCCCATGGAACAGGCGGATGATGAGTCGATTCCGGTTCCATGCCGGTATGTGACGTTTGTCGCGAGATACGCGGAGCAGATCCGGCGCGACGTGGAGGAGATCGGGCCGTCGCTCATCATCCACGACACCTTTGCCTTGATCGGGCGCATAATCGCCGAACTCCTCGACATCCCATGGGTAAACGTCTGCGCCGGCCACAATGCAACCCCGGAACGCATCCTGGCCGTGTTGCGTGAAGATCCGCGGGTGAAGGTCTCACCCCGGTGCCTGCAAGCCGTCGAGGTGCTGCGGGAGTCGTACGGGCTGGCGGACGCCTCCCCGTTCTCCTATGTTTCCTCAATCAGCCCGCACCTCAACATTTATTGCGAACCGCAGGAATTCCTGGACGAGGAAGAGCGGCGCGTGTTTGAACCCGTGGCGTTCTATGGCTCTCTTCTGTCCCCGGAGGAGGAACCGTTCGACCGGCAGGGGCGCCGTGCGCAGTTTGACTCCGGGAGTGTCGGCAAGGTCCATGTGTACGTCTCATTCGGCACAATTGTATGGAGGTATTATGCTGCCGATGCGCTCAGGGCTCTGCGCACACTGGCGGAGGCATTTTCCGAGTTCGACCGCGTGCGCGCGGTCATCAGCCTCGGCGGCGTCCGGATCGGCGACGACGCCCTCACCGCGCTGGCGCGGCCGAATGTGTCCGTCGAGGAATACGTCGATCAATGGAGAATCCTGCAAGGGGCGGATGCCTTTGTGACCCATCAAGGCATGAACTCGACTCACGAGGCAATCTTCCACCGTGTTCCGATGATCTCCTATCCCTTCTTTTGGGACCAGCCGGCGTTGGCTGCGAAATGCCGCAAGCTTGGCTTGGCGATTCCGCTCAGCGAGTCGCCGCGGGGGGAGTTCGGAAAGGACCATGTCCGTGCCGCCCTGGCCAGATTGGCCGATGAAGCGGATTCGATGAAGGCGGCGCTCTCCCGTGCTCGTGAATGGGAACTGGCGGTAATGGAAAAGCGCCCATCCGTGCACCGCCGGATTGGCGACCTTATGGAGGGAAGGGGGTAGCAGGTGATGACAAGAATGAATGCGTGTCTGACAGCGGCTCTGATCCTGGCGCTGGGTCTCCTGTCCGGTCCCGGCTGTGCAAACAGGGAGTATCGCTTCGGCGAATTGACTCGACTGGCCGACAAATACCAAACCGATAAAGGGACCCGGCTGCACCATTACACCGAAGTCTATGAGGGTTTCTTCTACCCGATGAAATCTTCCGCACGAAAGATATGTGAAATCGGCGTCCTGGAAGGCGCCTCGCTCCACATGTTTGCGGAATACTTCGAGAGCGCGGTCATTTATGGGATCGATATCCAGGATGCTTCCCGACTTAATTCGGACCGGATCAAGACGTTTGTCGCCGACCAGGCCGACCGGAAACAATTGGCGGCCTTTGCGGATGCCGGCGGGGCTGACTTCGACATCATTCTCGATGACGGCGGGCACTCCATGGAGCAGCAGCAAGTCAGTTTTGCCCGTCTGTTCCGGCAGGTCAGGCCCGGCGGCTACTACATCATCGAGGATGTTCATACCTCGCTGCTTGGCGATTACGGCGTGGAACCCGGCGAAGGGAATTCGACACTGACGATGATCAACCGCTTCGTGCGCAGCGGCAGGATCGAGAGCAAATACATGACCGAGGAAGAGAAACGATACCTGGACTACAACATTGTCTTCTGCAACCTGATGAGCACGAACAACGGAACATCAATAACCTGCATCTTCAAGAAAGCCTTGGGGGTCGGACCACGATAAACTATTATCTAATCAGACTTGAAGGGCAAAACAGAACCTAAGTGTAATCTTGGCAACAAACGCCATGATCCAACTCCATTGAATATATGTCACATGCCATTGAAGTGCGGGACCTCGTGTTTCGTTACCATTTGACGGAAGCTTTGCATGGCATCACCTTCCATCTTGATCGCGGCGAGGTGGTCGGCCTGCTCGGACCCAACGGCGCCGGGAAAAGCACTACCCTCAAAATCCTGACCGGAACCTTGCCGCCGACTGCGGGACTTGCCAGTGTCCATGGTTTTCGGTTGCCGGATCAAAGCGTGGAAGCCAAGCGCGTCATCGGGTATGTGCCCGAAGCCGCGGGCCTGTACGAAAGCCTCACGGCGCAGGAATTCCTGGAATTCATCGGGCGGCTGCGCGAGATTGAAGAGAAGGCGCTGAAGCAAAAGATCAGCACCCTGCTCGAAGTATTCGACGTTGCAAAGCAGCGCCTGCAGCGCCTGGCCACATTTTCAAAGGGAATGCGCCAGAAGGTTCTGATTGCAGCCGCCCTGCTTCATGACCCTGCGATCCTGCTCCTGGATGAACCTCTGACGGGACTGGATGTCGGCTCCAGCCTCATGATCAAGGATCTGCTGAGCGCGCTCGCCCGCGAGGGGAAGACGATTCTCTATTCTTCTCACGTCCTTGATGTCGTCGAAAGGGTCTGCAACCGGGTGCTGATCATTCATCAGGGCAACCTGATTGCCGACGGCACACTCGATTCTCTCAAGGACCGGACGAAGGGCGACACGCTCGAGGAAGTGTTCCGTCAGTTGACGCACACCACGGCCACGGAACCCCTCGTCTCGCGCGCGCTGGAAGCGATGAAGCTATGACCGTGCCTCGTTCGCCGCGGGATCGAATCCTGGATTTCAAACTCACCCGCGGGATGTGCGCTCGTCTGGGAATCGATGTGCGCCAGTACCGGCTGCTCCTCGATCTTTTCGCGATTCTCTCCGGGCGCCTGGAATTCCTGGGGACCACCATCGCGCTGAAATCCATTGCAAGCGGCGGATTCGTCATTTCTGTTCTGATCAGCCTGGTGGCGTTCGCCAAGCCAAGCCTGCAGAATTACCTTCTCCTGCTCCTCGCCTGGACTATGTTTTTTCTGCTTTGGATCCTGCTGGAGGATGCCTCCCACAGCCTGCTGAATGCCGATGAAGCTTCCGTACTCGCTCACCAGCCGATAGCCGGGCCGACCTATATCGCGGCGAAACTGACTCATCTCCTGTTGGTACTGGCCCTGTTTGTCCCCGTTATGAATGTGGTGCCGGCGATCGCGGCACTGATTCTCGACGGGACACGGTGGTTCTATCCGCTCACCCACCTGTTAGCTGCCTACCTTGCCGGTTTGTTCGTCGCCTTTCTGGTGTGTGGGATCTACGGGTGGCTCTTCCGGTTTGTTCCTGCGGCCAGGCTCAAGAGTGCGGTGCTCTGGATGCAGGTGCTGGTCGCGCTTGTGCCCTATTTGTCCAATGCAATGCTGGCTCCGGTGGTCGCAAAGGCGGCGGCTTCGCCCTGGCTGCCGTTTCGATGGTTTGCCGCGGTCGGACTCCTGGGACAAACGGCGAGTTCGGGATTTCCGCTCTGGCAGGCCGGGATCGCGGTCCTGGTGACGTGCGGTTTGATAGCCTTCGGTCTGCGCGGCTTTACCGCGGATTATCTGGTAAGAGTATCCACCATGCTGCAAGGGAGTGCGCCTGCCGCTCGCCGGATTTCGCGCACGACGGGAGTGAAAATGTTGATTCGCAAGCTCACCGGCGCCCCATCCGGTTGCGGCGCATTTGCATTTACCGGCATCATGTTGCGCCGCGACTGGCATTTTCGCAGGAGGGCTCTGCCGATGATACTCGCTTACTTCATCGTGCTGGTGGGGATCACTGTGCAAGGGATCAAGATCTCCCCTTTCGTTTCCGGCGGCCTTTCAGTGCGCAGTTTTTCACCGATGCACATCTTCCCTGCTTGTCTCGGCATCATTTGCCTGATGCCGTGCGGGATGCTCGCCTTCACGGCGGAACCGCGGGGAGCCTGGATCTTCACCATCATTCCCTTCGAGCGGCTGCGACCCTTCGTCCGCGGGATATTCCTTTCGCTCTGGCTCCCAATCGTCGTCCTTACCCACCTCTGTGTGGTCATTCCCTGCATCTGGTTCTGGGGCGCCGGCCACGGCCTGCTCTTTGTATTTTTCAGCGCCGCGCTGGCTTCCCTGTTTCTGGCGTTGGCCTTTCTCCTGGTGGAGAGCTTGCCTTTTTCCAGCGCCTTCTCTGCTGCCAAGGCCGAAAATGTCAGGATGGGAATGATCCTCGGCTTCCTGATTGCAGCCTTGTTCGTCGGCATCCAATGGCTTGTCTTCCACAGTGTTCTCCTCGTCATTGCAGCCGGCGCGATATTGCTGCTGATGGCAGTGCTCGTCGCCCGTGCAGGTTTCCGCAAGCTGGAAAAAGAGATCCGCACCGAGCTGAAGCTGCTGCAGCTCGGCCCCCAGCACTTATTCAAGGAAACGGAACGGATGACGTAAGGCGGCGCCAAATTCTCTTTCCTGCATGAAAGTAATTTTGCGGCGGTGTATGATGCGGGCGCAGGTTCTCAAGCCAGATAGCACAAGCAGAGCGCCTGATCTCCAACCCTCCGGCCTCACCAGAGCGCGATCGGCCGGGCTGGCAATCGAGCGCATGCGGTCATCTTCATTAACGGGAAGGAAATTGCTTATGAGGCGAACGATCGGTATTTTGCTCGCGGCCGTGCTGGCGGCGTCCATGTGGGCAACATTGGCGGCCCCCCAGTCCCCCTCGATTCCGGTCCAGACCGCGCCGGCGGCTGCGCAGATCCCGGCGGCGATCGACAAGATTTTCGAGCGTTGGGACCGGCCCGGATCCCCTGGCTGCGCGGTCGGCGTCGCCTACCGCGGAGAGGTGGTGTACCAGCGCGGTTATGGGATGGCCAATCTCGAATACGGAGTGCGCATCCGACCCGACACCATTTTCGAATCCGGGTCCGTGGCCAAACAGTTCACAGCAGCGGCTATTGTATTGCTTGCCCTCGACGGCAAGTTGTCGCTCGACGACCCGGTGAGAAAATACGTGCCGGAGCTGCCCGATTTCGGCAGGCCGATCCTCATCCGCAACTTCCTGAACCACACGAGCGGCCTCCGCAGCCAGTGGCCGATGCTCACGCTGGCGGGCCGGCCGCCCACGCAGGCCGTACATTCGGTGGCCGAAATTCTTGAACTGATCAGCGGCTACAAGGAGCTGAACTTCAATCCGGGCGACGAATACCTCTACAACAACACCGGCTTCACGCTGCTCAGCGTCGTGGTGGAGCGCGTGTCGGGCAAGAAGTTCGACGAGTTCTGCCAGGAACGCCTCTTCAAACCGCTGGGCATGACGCACACGCAGTGGCGCGACGATTTCACTGAGATCGTCGAGAACCGCGCCACGGCCTACCGCCAGCTTCCCAACGGGCTGTTCCGCACGAACATGTCGTTCACCAACGTCGTCGGCAACGGCGGCCTGCTTTCCACCGTGGGCGATTTCCTGATCTGGAACGAAAATCTCGACAATCCGCGGGTAGGCGGCCGGGCGATGGTCGACCTGATGGAAACGCGGGGCAAGCTGAACGACGGCTTCACCATCGAGTACGCCCTGGGGCTCATGGTAACCGACTATCGCGGCGTCCGCGAGGTCAGCCACGGCGGCTCGACCGCGGGCTACCAGACATTCCTGGCGCGCTGGCCCGAGGAACGGCTGTCGGTCGTGGTGCTCTGCAACACGACGGGAACCAATCCAGGCGGTTACGCGCACCAGGTGGCCGACCTGTTCCTGGCCGACAAACTGAAGAAGCCGCAGGCGGTGAAGGCCGTGGACGTGCCGGCGGACACGCTCGGCAAGCTCGCGGGAGTCTATCGCGAAAAAGTGACCGATGCCGTGCTCCGTGTCACATACGATGCCACGGCGAAAGCCGTCCGCATCGGCGGACAGGCGGTCGTGCCCACAGCCGCCAACGTCCTGTCGGCACCGAACGGGGAGCGCACCTTCACGGTCGATCCCGGCACGCCGGGCGGCGCCACGCGGATCACAGAGAGCGACAGCGGACGGTCGCAGCCTCGCACCTGGGATCGTGAGCCGCCGTTTGCGCCCACGCCGCCGCAGTTGGCCGCTTATGCGGGCGATTACGTCTGCGAAGAGCTTGGCGGGCTTGTCTACACGGTCTACGTCGAGGGGGACACCCTGAAGATTCGGGCACGGCCGGTGCAACGAATCACTCTGGCGCCGACCTTCCCGGACGGCTTCGTGGGAGGCGGCAACACCATCCGCTTCACGCGCGACGCCAAGGGGCGGGTGGAGGGATTCCGCGTCTATGCCGGGCGCGTGCGCAACCTGCGGTTCGCGAAGCGGTAGGGGATCCAAAGCCACGTCTTCCAGGCGTGGTCGATAACCTGGCCTGGAGATCTGTTTCGCGTCACATAGGTAGCTGATAAAGATTCCGGGAATCGGTGCGAACTTACTATTTTGCCACCACGACAAGTTCTCGGTGGTATTGGCCTTTTTTGATCTCGATCTGCTCGATCGTCGCTTGCCGGTAAAGACTGGATCTTCCGATCACTCTGATTCCGGTGTCCATAGTTGTCACAGTGTAGTTGTCGGTTGCGAAAGTAATCCGATACAGTCCTGGCGGAACATCGGTCACCGAAAAGCGACCCTCTTCACGATCGAACCGCCGGGTGAACAGGTTTGCAGGGTTGGACAGACCCCAAAACGTCATGCTGAAGATCCTCACCGGCTTTCCTGTGTCATCCACCAGTCTGCCGTATACACCGGAGTCTGCCTGTTGCAGGCGGATTTCCATGTCGCAAGGCGGGATTTTATTGAGAGTCAGGCGCTGTTCCGCATAGCCGATTTTCCTTACCGTAATCTGATATTCCGGTGGATTTTTCGCCGGGATACTGAACCTCCCGTCCTGGTCCGTTTCTGCGCTGTCTGCGCCCCGGATTTGCACATTGGCTGCGCCAACTGGGGCGCCGGATTCCGAAATGACACGACCACTAATCCATTCGGCTGCCTCTAATATGATTTCGGAAGGCGGCGCGGTTGGGTCCAAAACCAAGGATTTGTTTTTATATCCCCTGGCCCCCACCACACATTGAACCGGCTCCTCGCCGGATTCCATTTTGCATTCGACCGACATGCCGTCCATGCTCTGCTGCCATTCGATTCGGAATTTTGAGGCGCCGAAATTGATTTTGGGGCCAGGAATCGCTGTCCCGCGCTCGTTCTTGAGGATCATAGAGAAAGCAACCGCAGGCTCGAGCCGAAAGTCGACACGAGCGCAGGGGCCTGCCTTGAGAGTGACCCCCCTGGATTGGAGAAAGAACTTCTGTGCAGAAACAGTCACAATGGTGGCACCTTGCGGCAGCGCACCAAGGATGTAGTTGCCGCTGTTGCCTGTCATTGTAGACGACGTTTTAGAGAAAGTTGCATCCGTGAGGCTGAGAATAGGCCCTGAGGTTGAAACCGCAGCCCCTGAAACAGGCGTTCCGTCCGAAGCAAGGGCCGTTCCTTCAATGCAGGCCGTCGCCGCCTCGAGCCTGAAATTCCTGACCATTTTTGCGTGCTCGTCAAAACTCAAAATCAAAGGACCTTCGATAGCAGCATATCCCTCCTTATTCACCAGCACGATTGGATTCAAGGGCCACGACCGGGCACGAATGACATAATTGCCCTCTTTATCGCATGCGGCCAAGGCAAATGGAGACGACGTACTATCTCTTGGTACCGTAGGGATTAAACCTGGAGAGGGTCGATACAGCGACACGATCGCGCCGAGCAGCGGTTGCTCGTTTTCGGAGATGACCTTGCCGGTCAACATATATCCGGTATCGCTGTCGCCGTCTTGATTCGACCGCCCATAGGCCGTTCTTGGACCGTCCCTGGAGGGAGTCTGTAAACTGGGTGAGGATGCGTCGACAGGACCGATTCCACCTTGAGGTTCCTTTTGGATCCCGGCCGGGCGCCAGAAAAAAAACCAGAAGCCGAATGTAGCCGGGAGCACAATCAGCAGTGGACACCAGCGCTTCAGCTTATTCGCCATGGATTCAATTTCCGCAGATGTCAGGTCGAAATCTGTTGCTCAAGTCCCGCAGTTATTTCGATGCGTTGCTCAATGTAAAGTATCATCCTAAGTTACGAATTCCGGTCATTCAGGTTCCGCAAAATCAACAGGGCACTCAACCGCTCCACACACCGTCGTAACGCATCAAGGCAAGCCGTGGGCCCTGATCCAGGCCATCTCGGAAAAGGATTTGGAGGAATTGGGTTGGAAGACCCTTGCGCGAACGCGGTTGCAGGAAGCCTGGGTTGAAGAAGGCGATGCCCTCCATCGACTTGAGATTGTAGGGGAAGCGTGTGGAGGGAAGGGACGCTGACCAATACGGATCCGACGCGGTCATTTCCAAAATCATATCGTTTACCCATTTCCCAAGCGCATGGTGAAATCATGTATTCGTTTGAAACGGACACCTTTTGGAGTCGGTTTGTGACATCAAAGATTGTGACACCGGCTATAGGTATGGCAGTCAAGGAGACCGCAGGAGTTGGGAATTCTTCGCTGGCGCGTCGTATCTGCTGTATGCTGAACTGGCGCGCGTCAACAGGATGGGTCCGGGCTAAATCAGATGTCAGATCGGAGGCTACCGTGAATCGATCAATCGGGTTTCCGTTTTCAAAGCTGTCCGCTCTTTGTTCCAGGCCGGCAGTAGGCGGCGGCAGGCGACCGGCTGTCAACAACAACGCAGGGCGACCCAAATTGCTGTGGGTATTGCTGGGATTCGCACTGCTCTGCATCACAGCGTGCGGGACGGACAATGCGAAAAACGGCGCCACGCTGCGCTTCGCCATTTCCTTCACGCAGGAGCAGAGCAAGGAACCGCTGGACGGGCGCGTGCTGCTCATTGTGTCCACGAGCGCCGAACCGGAGCCGCGCTTTCAGATCACGGACGATGCCGAGACACAGCAGATCTTCGGCATCGATGTGGAAGGTCTGCAGCCGGGCCGCGCGGCGATGATCGACGGCGGCGTGCTCGGATATCCGCGCAAGGGCCTGGCCGACATCCCGCCCGGAGAATACTTCGTGCAGGCCGTGCTGCACCGCTACGAAACATTTCACCGCGCCGACGGGCATACCGTGAAGCTCCCGATGGATCGGGGCGAGGGGCAGCATTGGAACCAGGCTCCCGGGAACCTGTACAGCACTCCTCAGAAAGTACGGATTGATCCGGCGTCCGGCACTGAAATCAGCATCCGGCTGGAAAAGGCAATCCCGCCGATCCCCGCGCCGCAGGACACGAAATACATCAAGCACGTCAAGATTCAGAGCGAACTGCTGACCAAGTTCTGGGGATGGCCGATGCACCTTGGTGCGGTAGTGCTTCTGCCCGAGGGCTTCGATTCCCACCCGAACGCACGATATCCGCTGATGGTGAATCACGGACACTTCCCGCACACCTTCGACGGCTTTCGCGAGACACCGCCCGGTCCGGATCTCAAGCCCGATTACAGCAAGCGTTTCCGTCTTGAGGGATACAACCGTATTCAACAGGAGTACGCCTATCAGTTCTACAAGGACTGGACCGGTCCGGACTTTCCGCGCTTCCTGGTCGTGATGATCCAGCACGCGAATCCGTACTACGACGATTCCTACGCCGTCAACTCGGCCAATCTTGGTCCGTACGGCGACGCGATCAACCGCGAGCTGATCCCGTTTGTCGAGAAGAAATTCCGCGGGCTGGGCCAGGGGTGGGCGCGCTTCACCTATGGCGGATCGACCGGCGGATGGGAGGCGCTGGCCACGCAGATGTTTTATCCCGATGATTACAACGGGTGCTTCGCCGCATGTCCCGATCCGATCGATTTTCGCGCCTACACGGTGGTCAATATCTACGAGGACAAGAACGCCTACTATACGGAAGGGGTGTGGAAGCGCACGCCGCGGCCGGGCATGCGCAACTACCTTGGCCAGGTGAGCACGACGCTCGAACAAGCGAATCACCGCGAGCTGGTTCTGGGCACGCATTCCCGTTCCGGCGACCAGTGGGACATCTGGGAAGCGGTGTACGGCCCGGTTGGAGAGGACGGATACCCCGGGCGGATCTGGGACAAGCTCACCGGCGAGATCGATCCTAAAGTGGCGGAATACTGGAGGGAGAATTACGACCTCGGCTACATTCTGCGCCGGGACTGGAAGACGCTCGGGTCCAAGCTGAAGGGGAAGATCCGCATTTATTGCGGCGACATGGACAACTACTACCTGAACAACGCCGTGTATCTGGTGGAGGAATTCCTCAAGAGCACGAAGGATCCGTACTACGACGGCGAAGTGGCCTACGGCGACCGCGCGGAGCACTGCTGGAACGGCGATCCGACGCGGCCGAATGCCTATTCGCGCCTGCGCTACAACCAGATGTACGTGCCGAAGATCATGGAAAGGATCCTGAAGACAGCGCCGCCGGGAGCAGACCTCAAAAGCTGGCGCTATTGACCTGGGCTCCTCGACGTACTGTCAAGTGCGCCTGCGGAGACCTCCCGTCGCGCGCCTTGCATCCATGCCCGTCTGCGCCGCTCTTAACTGGGAATCGCGTATCCTCAGCCCGCCCGGTCATTGTACGGGTAATCCGTAATTCGCCCGCGACTCGGATTTTTCCACACAATCGCGATTGATTACTCTAATGCAGGCCATCCGCAAACCGCCCGAATAGCCGGCGGTTCGCCGGTCGGTCCCGGCTGAGATCTGCATTGTTTGCCTTGCAATTGCATGCTATGAGCCATATGATAGCAATATGGGAGAGATTACTTTCTCATGGGACGGCCGAAAGGATCGAGAGAACCAGCGCAAGCATGGAGTTTCGTTTGAGGAAGCATCCACTGCTTTTGCCGATGAAAATGCTCGATTGAAGCATGATCCCGATCATTCGCAGCATGAGGATCGGTTCATTCTCTTGGGTTTTAGCGCAAAGCTCCGGGTTTTGGTTGTAGCTCATGCGTATCGGGAAGATGGGAAGCAGATCAGGATCATTTCGGCTCGTAAGGCAACCAGGAACGAACGTAAGCAATATGGACGATTTTTATGAGAAAAGAGTACGATTTCTCGGATTCAGTGGGGAATCCGTATGCTAAGCATTTGAAGAAACAAGTGACCCTTCGGCTCAACACGGACGCCATCGCGTACTTCAAGGCTCTTGCGAAGGAAACGGGAATCCCATACCAGAATCTAATCAATCTGTATTTGACGGAATGTGCCCACTCTGGGAAAAAGCTGACGTTAAGATGGGCATCCTGACGAAAAAGGTTTCTCTTGTCATTCCTGCTGGCCCAGAATGCCGACTGCTAACTCCTGGTCAGTGACCTTTCCGGACAAAACCCTTGTCCCGCTGTCCCCACCGCCGTTTTGTCCGGTATATCCGTAATTCGCCCGGAATGCGGTTATCCGTATCCCGGTAAAGCGGGAAATGACCAGGCTTCATATCCAAGAACAACATTATGCAGTAATATCTCTTCTGCATTGAATATTCCGTTTGTATCACGCGAGCTTGGAGGTGGAAACTCGGATTTCCAAGACGTCAAAATATGCAAGAAATCGGAATCCAATTGAGGGCAAAGAAATCAACACTTTTCACGTTGGGGGTACTTGGTTTGATATTCTACTGCCCCTCTTGGAACAGTTATTTTGTATCTGACGATTACCATTTTTTAGGTCGAATTGATTTCTCTCAGTCTGTCCAATATTTTGCGAAATCGTGGGGCTATGGCAATGAATACCGCCCTCTCCTGCCTTTCTCGTATTCGTTGGACGCGACGATAAGCGACGAATCTCCAATTGGTTTCCACGTCACCAATACAGTACTGCACCTTGCGATTGCAGTCCTGGCGGGTTTATCCGCCTATGCATTTGGACTTTCTGCGTCCGTGAGCATTCTGTCGGCGGTCCTTTTCTTCCTCAATCCTGTGGTTCACGAATCGGTACTTTGGATATCTGGCCGGCCAGTGTTGTTAGGCGCTCTCTTTGTGCTGCTGTCAATCTGGACTTTCGCAAGGTCCCGTATCGACAGTTCCAAATTTTGGTATGTGGCATCGATGGTTTCATTTGTTCTGGCTTTGCTCAGCTATGAGGGTGCGTCCGCACTGCCGTTTTTGCTGGCAATTCTGTTGCTGCCACGCTCCCGCATTGATTTCAAGGTCATCCGGTTAATCGGACCATACTTCCTTCTGCTTATCGCATATACCATTTTCTGGAACGTGCTTTTCGGGGGTAAAATCACACGATTTACCGTCGAATCATCGCTGTTTGGAGCAGTCTGCAGTTGTTATTCGATGTTGAAACACGTTTTTTTCGGCAGCACACTGGGAATTCCTTTGGCTTTCTATATATTCCTACTTTTCCTTTTTTTGCGAACGGCGAAAAACCGTAGGACTTGCATGTTTTTGTTTGTTTTAATGATTGCGTCTTATCTTCCGTTCTTTATCGTACACGGCTTCGCAGATCGCTTTGCCTATCTCGCCTCCGTTCCGATTGCAATTCTTTTGGCTTCAATGATTCTCTCTGTGGATTACGGCAAATTTCGGAGACTCGCTGTCCCGATTCTAATCGTGGTATTGGTCGGATACTACGGATATTCGATGCAGAAGCGTATCGTTACATGGAAAGAGGCTGGGGAGATCACCAGAGAGATAACATCCGGAATTAAGCGCTTACGGCCAAATCTGCCCGCCGATGCAGTGCTCCACGTGTTGGGTGTCCCAGAAATGTACAAAAATGCTTATGTTTTCATAACCGGTCTTGAGCCCGCGATTCAACATCTCTACCATTGTGCTGGTCTGCATGTTTCGATGAACACGTTTCCTTCACCTGAGGAGCGTGGAAACGTGTTTGTTTTTCAATACACAAACCGCTTGGTCGAGGAAATCGTCAGGTAGTAAAGGTTTGTAAAACTTGTACTTAACGTAACCATGGCCGAGTTCCGGGCGTATAGTGGGCTTACCGTACATGTGGATTTCCACAAGGATCCGCACAGGATTCGTTCGCCATGACTTTGCCATACAGGTCAAGCTGGTTTTGCTTCCGAAAATTGGCCCATTCCCGGTCCAGGCTTCTCGTTTCCTCGGCTTTGGCGATCCCGAATCGAGCCAACGAGAGAATCATGGCGCGAACGCTGATTTTCGGCTCTGCACCGCGTCCAGTCTTTCCGCAGACCGGACACTTGAAAACGGGTGAATGAATGCCGCCGGTTGAACGAATCCTGCAAAGCATGGAATCCAGGACAGCGCGCAACTCGATAAGGCTCACGAGGGACATCCCTGCCTTCCACTCGGCCCGCAACTTTTCGATCATCTCAGGAAACCATACTCTTTGCGCGTCGCCAGCGGGCACGAGGTCCTCCGCCAGGGAAACAGCCGGGTACGTCCACCTATTTGTCGGGCGCCAAATCGGCCAAATCTTCGATTCTGACTCCTAGTCCAGCGCGCAGGCTGGCACGGGCGGATGCCACACGATGGAGAAATCGCGGATCATGTTCGAGACGATAGTCGAACCAGTCTTCTTCCGACCCGAAGCCGATGAGAATTCCTGCCGGCTTGCCATGCCGCGTTATCACAACCTCTTCTTTCTCCGCCAATCTGAGAAACTTCGAAAGGTCATCCTTTACGTCAGACAGTGCTGCTTTTTTCATGATCTACTTCCTGCCTTTTCAAGCCAGTCTGCCCCGTCCGATTTGGGAACAATCGCCAGGATTTCAACGGCCATTTCCGTCACGTCATAAAAAACCCTGATATCGCCAACACGGAGCCGGAATTGGGGGCGAGAAATTCCGCGCAGACGCTTGATACGACTCCTGCTCGTTCTGGTCGGCTGGTGTCGCAAATGCACTTCGATCGCGTCACGAACCGCCGCGCGATCAAGGGCTTTAAGGTGCTTCAGGTCTTGCACGGCTTCCGTGGCAAGGATTATCTCGAAACGCATTCTGGCTATATTATAGCCAGAATCGGCGTGTGGGCCCAAGGCTTTTCTGATCTCCCTTACGCCCTGGCCCGCATTTCTCACCAGATTTCTGCTGCTGGCGGATCCGGGCATGTCTGCTGCGTTGCGCCCGGTCGGTCTAAAACGGGGTCGGACCACGCTTGTTGTTGCTGCGCCAGGGATTAGTTTTGTTCAGACCCATGAAAATGGGGCTTAGACACATGTATTTTGTCCGGCTTGCCGGTATTACACCCAGAAACCGCTTGCGGAGGCAATCAAGTTTCATCCACCTCTGTGGTATAATGTTTATACTTCGGTCCTTGTGAATCCAAACGCAATCAGGCTTTATTGCGGACTGAAGGGTGAACATATGCTGCAAAAAATGTCGGCATTGTTCTTCTGCATCACGGTTGTTGCAGGCAGTCTCCTTGCGCAAGGGTGGTGGGATTCAAAATCCTATACTGCCTGGTCCAAAGCTGAAGTGACAAAGATGCTTGACAAGTCTCCCTGGGGAGTCGTGCTCAATCGATCCATCGAGAGAATAGGACAGCAGCAGGTGAATCCAATCATCAATCCCACTCAGGGGGTCTCGGCCGAGGCCTCCCCTAAGGGCGAATTGGCTTATGACAAGTTTTCGTTGCACATAAGCCTCGTTACTGCCAAGCCTGTCCGGATGGCATTGGCGCGCAGGGCGATTCTCGCGGATCCCAATGCCGCCGGCAAGATCGACTGGGAAGGATACGTCGACCAGGAAGACCTTCAGAATATAATCGTGGTTGTGAACTCGACGGCAGCCACGACCAATTGGACCCTCGCCTACACTCTGTCGCGGATCCTGGGCAGCCTCACGACCGATGATCTTGCCTCTCAAACGTTCCTCTCCATTGACGGCAAAAAAAAGGCGCTCCTCGCCAAGTACGACGGCCTCGGCGAGAATGGGTACGGGGTCAAGTTCTGCTTTCCGCGCAATCTACCCGACGGCAGTCCGCTCGTAGCTCCAGGCGACAAGGAAATGCGGTTTCACTCAATAATCCCGCTCCCCAGGATGGGCGCCACTGGACAGAATTCCATCGCGGTTGATGCAAAGTGGGATCTCAGGAAAATGACTTACAAAGGCAAGCTTTGTTTTTGAAGACGGATGTAGCAGGCTCCGTCTTCCATCGCAGGATTCCCACGCCTTTCGTCCCGGAATGATGCTCTCCTGGCAGCCGTTGACCAACCGCCAGGCCTCTGGTTGAACCCACCCGCAGACCAAGATATCTTAACCCGCATTTCTCACCAGGTTTCTACTGCGGCGGCGGATCCGGGCATGTCTACTGCGTTGCGCTCGGTCGGGCTCCTCGACGTACTGTCAAGTACGCCTGCGGAGACCTCCCG
>Ga0315277_10004469_pt1 | contig 18664 bp, 8 predicted proteins | sample YL17G05_15_MG_FD_203695 | JGI IMG/M metagenome (GOLD analysis project Ga0315277, IMG submission 203695) | Sediment microbial communities from Yellowstone Lake, YNP, Wyoming, USA - YL17G05_15 | ecosystem: Environmental > Aquatic > Freshwater > Lake > Sediment | place: USA: Wyoming | collected...
AGGTTTTGGATACGACGTACCCGGGAGACAAGCCGCAGCAATTAGTGTGGAACATCGAGTCGAAGATCGAGGGGCAGGTGCGGTTCCAGGTGACGTATTTCACGAGCGGCCTGTCGTGGGCGGCGGACTACGTGATCATCGCGAATAGTCCCGAGACCCAGATGAGCTTCGACGGGAACGTCCAGATCTTTAACAACTCCGGCGAGGATTACGAGAACGCCCAGGTGAGGCTGGTGGTGGGCGTGATTAACCTCGTCGAGAAGATACGGGACCTGGCCGCGCGGGGGATTGCGCCGCCGGCCGCACATGAGGCGGAATTCACTCGTGCGGAGAAGGCGACGGCACTCAAGGCCGCCGTTGCCGGAGCGGAGGAACTCCAGGCACTGGGGTATGTCGGCGGCGCGGCGCCGCAGATAGTGAAGGAGGGCCTGTCGGAGTACTTCATCTATACGATAGGGGGCACCCAGAACATCCCGAACCAGACGTCGAAGCGGCTGTCGAGTTTCCAGGCGAGACAGGTGAAGTTCGACATCCTGTACCGGGTGCGGCCGCACCAATACGGGCCGAGGCCGGTGAGGTTTTTCGTCCTTAAGAACGACGAGGAGCACAAGTTGGGGACGACGCCGCTGCCGGACGGACTCGTGAGGACGTTTCGCGACAACGGGCGCGACGGCTTGGCCTTTCTCGGGCAGGAGCCGGTCAAATACGTCCCCATCAAGGCGGACATCGAACTCAACGTCGGCCCCGACGACGAGGTAATCGAGGAGTACAAGGGCATGTCCGCCGAGCGGTCGAATTTCGTCTTCGACGAGCACAAGCAGGTCATCGGATGGGACGAGAAGCGGCCGTTCAGGTCCGAGGTGAGGAACTACAAGTCGAAGCCCATACGCATAGAGGTACGGCGGGTGGTCGACGGCGACTTCACGCTCGAGGCCGAGGCGGCGAAGCTCTTCGACTTCCACACCGTGGAGTTCACGTTCGACATAAAGGCGGGCGAGAAGTTCGCGTGGGACTACAAGTACATGCAGCGTAACGGCACGAGCGCGAAGCAGAACGCGATAACGCTCGTGCAGAACCTCAAGTGACCAGGGCGGGGCGGAAGAGGGCGCGGCGATGAAGGCGATTCGGCCGATACTGGCGGTCCTTGCCGGGGCCTGCGCCATGGCCGCGCGGGCCGAGGCGAAGAATGTCGACCTTGCGACCCTGCCGCAGCGGGAGTCGGTGCAGCTGACGATTTACAACAGCGAGGACCTGACGCTCGTGCGGGAGACGAGGAGCCTGACCTTGAAGGCCGGGACGAACCGCATCCAGTATTCCTGGGCGAATACCATGATCGACCCTACCTCCGTCGAGATACGCCCCTTGGAGAAAGCGGACCAGATAGAGGTCCTCGATACGACGTACCCGGGAGACAAGCTGCAGCAACTCGTGTGGAACATCGAGTCGAAGATCGAGGGGCAGGTGCGGTTCCAGGTGACGTACTTCACGAGCGGCTTGTCGTGGGCGGCGGACTACGTGATCATTGCGAATAGTCCCGAGACCCAGATGAGCTTCGACGGGAACGTGCAGATCTTCAACAACTCCGGCGAGGACTACGAGAACGCCGAGGTGCGGCTGGTGGTGGGCGTGATTAACCTCGTCGAGAAGATACGGGAACTCGCGAGCCGGGGGCTGCTTCGCGAGGGCAAGGATGAGGACGGCGAAACCTTTGAGCGAGCGAAGAAACAGGCGGTCAGGGACGCCATGTACTTTTCGGACTTCAAGAACAGGGCCGCGGCCCCGGCAGGGGCCCCGGCCCCACCCGAGATAATCAAAGAGGGGCTTTCGGAGTACTTCATCTACACGATCCAGGGAACGCAGAGCATTCCGAACCAGACGTCGAAGCGGCTGTCGAGTTTTTTCGCGAGGCAGGTCAAATTCGATATTGTCTACCGGCTACGGCCGCACCAATACGGGCCGAGGCCGGTGAGGTTTTTCGTCCTTAAGAACGACGAGGAACACAAGTTGGGGACGACGCCGCTGCCGGACGGACTCGTGAGGACGTTTCGCGACAACGGGCGCGACGGCCTGGCGTTTCTCGGGCAGGAGCCGGTCAAATACGTCCCCATCAAGGCGGACATCGAACTCAACGTCGGCCCCGATGACGAGGTAGTCGAAGAGTCGAAGTGCATGGACGCCGAGAGGGCGAAATTCGTCTTCGACAGGAAGAAGCAGGTCACGGGGTGGGACGAGAAGCGGTCGTTCAGGGACGAGGTGAGGAACTACAAGGCAAAGCCCGTCCGGATAGAGGTGCGGCGCGTGATTGACGGGGATATTACGCTTGAGGCCGAAGCGGCCAGACTCTTTGACTTTCACACGGCAGAGTTCACGTTTGACATAAAGGCCGGAGAGAAGTTCGGTTGGGAGTATATGTACACCGAGCGTAACGGCACGAGCGCCAAACAGAACGCGATAACGCTCGCGCAGAAAGTGAAGTGACGCCGTTCCCGCGGCGGGACTGGCGCGCGGCACGATGCGGCTGAGTTTATCCGACGGAAGAAGGCCCGGCGCCCAACACCTGCGGGCGCAACCGGAAACGGCTACTTGCGATCCTCCGGCTTGTACGAGGCGAACCACTTGCCCGCGACCTTCAGGACGTCGAGTTTCATCGGCAGGTTCTGGCGGCGCACCGGGATCATGTCAACGACGTCGAAGCCGGCGGTTGAGAGCACCCTCTCGAGGCTGACGGCGCAGTTGGGCGCGCCGCCTCCGCCTCCTCCCGCGACGCATACGCCGACGGCGGGCTTGCCGGTGATGCCGACCTTGCCGTTGTCGTGCCGCGTGATGCGGCGGAGCCTGTCGAGGAAGGCGCGCATGCTTTCGGAGAGGTCGCCGAAGTAGACGGGCGTCGCAAAGACGGCGGCGTCGGCGGAGCGAATCCGGTCGACGAGCCCGGCGAAGTCGTCCTCTATTATGCAGCGCCCCTCGGTGCGGCAGATGCCCCAGCCGTTGTCCTCGCACTGACGGCAGCGTTCGATTTTCATGCCGGTGAGGAAGACTCGATCGGCGGCGCCCTTGCCGGCGCCAATGCCCTGGAGCAGGGCGTCGGCGGCGCGGGCCGTCTGTCCCTTGTCGTTGCGGCTGCCCACTATCGCCATCACGTTCATAGTCTTCTCCTTTACGCTCGACTGCACTCGCGCGTTAATGTAGTCAGCCCTCCGCGAAGGCGCGGCGGCTCAGAGAGCCTGCTTCAGCCACGTCACCTGGTACGCCTCGAGATGGAAAAAGCCGCTCGATTCCACTTTACGGGACGAGTCGAGAAGGTCAACGGTGGAAACGCCCCGGAGCGCATCATGGACGTCGAGGTCCAGGGCATTGTTCGAGAGGTTGTGAAGGGCGACTATCGACTCGCCCGATTCCGCGGAGGCGCGCCGGAGTGCGAAGACTGACGGGCCGAGGTCAATCACCTCCTGGGGGCTGTCCGGATGGAAGGCCCGCTCGCGGCGGCGGACGGCAAGGAGGCGAGTGTATTCGGCAAAGACGCGCGAGCGAAGCGACGCGGGGTCCGCGAGAGCATTTTCAACGTCGGACGGCCTCATCCGTGCGCGGTTGATGCGGCGCGCGATGCCGGTTTCCTTCACTGCTGCTGCGTCGTTACGGGAGCCGAGGAGGCTGTGGATGTAAACGGCCGGGATCCCAATGAACGAAAGGGGTATGGCCTGGGACACCATGAACCTTTTCACCTCGACGTCGAGCGGCTCGGGCACGTTCGGGTCGTTTACGGCGTCGAAGTAATTGACGTTCAACTCATAGGGGCTAAGCGACCCGTCGGGATTTCGCCTGCCCGTCACCTGGCCGCCATGGGCCAACGCGAGGTCGATGAGCGTCTTTCGCTCGGCTTCGCTCAGGATGCCTTCAGTGGGACGCATGCCGATGCCGTCGTGGGTCGCGGTGATATTGAGGTAGGTGGCCCGGTCGCTCACCTTCCGGACCGCGGACGCCCACTGCGAAAGCCTGCGCGAGTCGCCGGTCGCGACGGCAAGGAGGATCATCGGCGGGAGGGTGAAGTTGTACACGATCTGGGCCTCGTCGCCGCGGTCGCCGAAGTAGGAGACGTTCTCGTCGTGAGGCGCGTTCGTTTCAGTGATAAGCAGGACATCCGGACAGGCGAGGTCGTACACGTCGCGGATGAGCTTAATAACCTCGTGCGTTTCGGGAAGGTGGGCGCAGGGAGTGCCGAGTTTCTTCCAGAGATACGGAACCGCGTCGAGGCGGACGGCCGCGGCGCCCTTTGAGGCGTAGAAGAGAAGGACGTCGAGAATTTCGAGAAGGACCCTGGGATTTGCGAAATTCAGGTCCACCTGGTCGCGGCCGAAGGTGGTCCAGAGCCATTTCCTGCCGGCACTCGTGTCGTAGTCGTGAAGGAGGGGAAGGTTGCGAGTGCGGAGCACCTTCGAGGTGTCGGTGTCCGGCGGCAACGCGATGAAGAAGTCGGCGAAGGCGGGGTCGCCCGCGGCGTACCGCTCCATGTAGACGCTCGATGCGGAGACGTGGTTAATGACGGCGTCAAAGACCAGGCGGTATCTTTTCGCGAGGCGCTCGATGTGGCCCCAGTCGCCGAGGGCGACGTTCACCTGCCTCGAGTCCTTGACCGCAAAACCGTCGTCGGACGAGTACGGGTAAAACGGCAGGACGTGCACGAAAGTGACAAGGTCGCCCACGCGGCTTTCGAGAAATCGCCGGAGCGTCTCAAGGGGCGGTACGCCGTCTTCAAGGAGCGTATCGGCGTACGTAATGAGAAGCGCATCGTTTTCGTCCCAGCGGCGCCGGCGCCGCGGAGGGGGCTTGTGCCTCGCTACGACGGACAATACGTCCGAAAGGACGGCGGGCGCCGCCTCATGGCCATAGAGGAATTCAAGCCTGCGACGTATCCGGTCTTGAAGCCCCTCGTTGGCCATGGCGTTTCTAACGGATGCGGACCTCCGCGCCGCCGGCCTTCATCGACTTGTCGATTGCGGCGAGGACGCGAGTGGACATCGTCAGGTCCTTGTACGGGTAGGGCATCCTGCCCGTCTTGAACATGCGCGCAAAGGTGACCGCGCCTTCGAAGAAGCCGTCGTCGCCCTTGGAGCCGTCGAACTCAGCGACGCCGTTTTCGCCGAACGCGGCAGCGCTGAAGGGCGGCCAGCCGGCGTTTATTTCGTGGAGCGTCGCGACCATCCCGTTTCCGTACGTGACCGCGGCGACGAGCGTCCCGTCGCGGTCGACTCCGCGCGCGGACTTAACGGCGTGGCCGAAGGCGTCAAGCATGAGCTCGACCTGGTGCACGGCATAAAAGAAAATGCCGTCGAAAGGGTCGCGCGTGCTTCCGGGGCCGGAGATGATGACGGCCTTTACCCTGCCGATCTTCTTCAGGTCGCTCTTGAAACCGCGCATGGCGTCGCCGAACTTCACCGTCGAGAAGTTGGTGATGGGGACGCGCTTTCTTTTCGCAAGGTCGACGATCTTCCGCGCGTCGGCGACGCTCGCGGCAAGCGGCTTGTCGATGAAGGTGGGGAGCCCCGCCTCAATTGTCATCTTGGCGTACTTCCAGTGGTCGCTGCCGCGCCGGAAATCGACGATCGCCGCGTCGATCATGCCGAGCATGTCGCGGGGACGGTCGACGATGGTCGGGATCTGCCCCTTCTCGGCCACTTCCCTGTTTCGCTTGTCGTCAACGCCGTAGAGGGCGACGACCTTCGCGCCGGGGATGTGGCGTCTCCCGCGCTCCACATTGAAGAAGCGGGCGAAGCCAAAGGAATGAGAATTGTCTGTGCCGAATACGCCGATCCTGATCATGCGGTCCCTCCGCGCTGAGTGCCTGGCCCCGGGGATTATACGCAGGTGATTCTACAGACGCCGGCAGGCTCATGAAATAAAAATGGCAGGGGTGGAGGGACTCGAACCCCCAGCAACCGGTTTTGGAGACCGGTGCTCTGAGTCCGCAAACGCGGATAGCGCCAAGCGTTGTGGCGAGGGCGAAGACCGTCTTGGCGTCCTGCTTGGCGTTTTGACGGAGGAAATCGAAGCGCTTGACGGCGATTTGGCGGTGGTCCTGAGGGCATGGGAGGGGCTGTCGGGTGACGCGCGGAAGATGATCCGCGCGATGGTGAAAGCGGTTGATAGTCCCTCATGTCGTGGCGCAAGGTGACAGAGGGGGAAGGCCGTGGTGTGCGAAACGGTTAGGCAACGTCTCAGAAGTGTGCAATAGTCGCGCGCGGCGTCAGGAATCCTCCGGTGCCGCGCGAGGGGTTAGCGCTGGTCATTTCTGGTCAGCCGCAAACGCTATCTGTCACCAGTTAGTTCAACATCAGTACCTATAGACCGTACCAGCCTTATTCACCGCCATGAACAGCGCGAAGTTCCAATCAGCGCCGCTATGGTTATCGATCGCGAGCGAGACATGAGTGTCGGGAGTAAGGGTCGATAGATCGATCCCGTTCGCCAGCACGTTCAGCGCGCCGGCCTTGACGTTGAAGACAACTGTGAGCCTGCCTTTGGCCGTCGGTGTCGAATACCTCAGAACCCCGCTCCTGACAACCTGCAGCGTCCCCGCGGGCACCGGAATCGAGCAAGGGCCGATATTCATGGTGATCCCGTCCAAAGCGGGATTGAACGGTTCTGAAAGAAGCAACTTGGCGCTGAGCGAGAGGGCATCAGAGTTGGGCTGCTTCAGATTTCGAGCCATAGTGAGCTTCTGCACGCAGAAGAGGGGCAGCGAGCCGATCGACGACATGCCGGCAAGGTGGTTCGTCACTGTCATGCGAATCGTCAACGTCTCGTCAAAGCCATCTCCGACCTGCAGCCTCACGGGCACATCGGGAAAGTCCGGCAGGTTACCTTGAATCGTTTGCTTTGAGGCGCTGAACTGGAAGAGGCACTTGGTCGTGCCGTTCACCGAATACGTCATCTTGCCGAGGATGCCGTCCTGAGCACAGGTATAGACGTTGAAGGTGCCGACCTCTTTCCATGCGGACGCAGGAATCGCCACGGACCAGTTGCCGATACGCAGGGTCACCGCCTTGGGCAATGTGCCGGCGTCAAGCCAGGTGTTACATGATCCCCGAAGCGCAAACGAGTCGTGTCCTGTTGCCAGGGGCAGGCCCATCCTGAACCTGTCGATTTGCAGCCAGTTCGTGCCTTGCAGTTGGAAGTTGGCGGTAACGTTCCTGTTGCCGTTCATCTGAATCGTAGCCGGATTGGCGGTGCCCGTAAGGTCGCCGCTCCAACCGGTGAACGTCCAGCCGCTCTTCGCGCTCGCAGAGACCTCCACATCTGCGCCGACCGCATAGGACCCGCCGCCGGCAACGCTACCGGCGCCTGGGGGATTGGCCACAGCAGTCAGAGTCGTCGCCGACTGACCCACCGGCGGGGTCAGCGCGAACACCACGCCGCGGTTGCTGCTGCCACCCGCGCTCGTCAGTCCGTAGAGAGTGGAGTCGGACAACGTGAGCGAGCCATACGGGGCGGCCCCGTCTCCATCAGCAACGCCGAAGTGGTGGAGGACGGTGTAGTCGGAGCCATCGGCGTTGATCTGGAATATCACGCCGTCGCCGGCAGCGCCGCCATCAGGCGTCATTCCGTAGAGCGTGGACCCGGACAACGTCAGCGAGCCATGCGGAAAGGCCCCGTCGCCGGTGCCGCCTGCGAAATCGTGGAGGATGGTGAAGCCGCTCCCGTCGGTATTGATCCTGAACACCACGCCGGCGTCGTACTCGCCGCCCTGATGTGTCATTCCATAGAGGGTGGAGCCGGACAATGTCAGATTGCCGTTGGGGTTCCGGCCGTCGTCGATGCCACCGGCGAAGTCACGGAGGCTGACGTGCCCGTTGTTGTCGATCTTGAACACCGTACCCCGGTCGCTGCTCCCGCCATAGGCCGTCATGCCATAGAGCATGGAGCCGGACAGAGTCAGCGAGCCGTACGGCCGGGTGCCGTTGCCGCTGCCGCCGGCGAAGCTGTGCAGGATCGTGTCCCCGTTGTCGCCAGTGCCGTCAGTGCTCATCCGGAACACAGTGCCGCGGTCGTGGGTCCCACCTCGGGGTGTCATTCCGTAGAGCATGGAGCCGGACAGCGTCGGCGAGCCCTCCGGCCAGAGGCCGTCGAAGGAAAAGAAGCTGAAGGTGTGGCGGATGGCGTATCCGGCGCCCGTGGTGCTGATCTGGAACACCGTGCCGGAACTCCAGGCCTGGAGCAGTCCGCCCAAGTTCGTCATTCCGTAGAGAGTGGAGCCGGACAACGTCAGATCGCCGTAGGGATACTCGCCGTCACCCGCTCCGCCGGTGAAGCTGTAAAGGGTGCCGACGTTGGTGCCATCAGTGTTGATCTTGAAGACCGTGCCGAGGTACTTGATTCCACCCGCATACGTCATTCCGTAGAGTGTGGAGCCTGACAGCGTCAGCGAGCCATACGGTCGGGACCCGTCGTCGCCAACGCCGGTGAAGGTGTGGAGCAACCTGTATGACGGTGGGGCCGGTTCTGGCGTGCGAAGCCAACCTTGGACCGACAGATTGCCCGATCGACTGACCGAGTACGCGCCATTGGAGACAGTCACTGCAAATGGGTAGTGCGCATCTTCATCATCTTCGGTCCAATTCTGCTGGATCACCGTCACCCAGCTGTCGGTGACGGCACGGATTATTGCCACATGCCCGCTACCGTCTGAATTTCCGGCGAAGCAGAGTATGTCGCCCACTTGAGGAGCGGTTGTACCCCCGTTCTTGTAGCTGACAAGACCCATTTGGGCAGCATTTCCATAGTACTCGTTCGCATTTTGCCCCTCTATCCTGATGTTCATGCCATAAACGTTGTAGTAGTACCTGTTGACGTATTCGACGCATTGCCACTCCATCCCCGTATTGATACCCGTCTGATAGTTGTAGACGTTACTGATGAAGTTCGGTACCGGGTAGCCGTTGGAGTAGGCGGTAACGCCGTTGAAAGATCCCACGGGGAGCGCGTCGTCGTCACGGCCGAAGGCCAGACCGAGCGCAACGTCCGCCGTCCATCCCATGGAGTTTCCATCGTCCCAATCAACCGGATACCACCAGTAGAGGACGCCCTGATAGTATGCTTGCTGCGGGGCACCGCTTACCGTGCCCTTTGAGCCCCGCGGTTCCGTATACAACGGGGTCGTTCCCACCACTCCTTCTGTGATGGCCCGAACCTTGGCACCACTTCTGAGTTTCGCCTCGACATGATCTCCGTTGCTGAAGCTGCCCGCCAAGTGAAGTTGGCGAATCGTTTCCATCTCTCGTATCGAGAACAACTCGCTCGTCGCTGCCGCCCGGCCAGCGTGGTACTCCCAAATGAAATCCGCCCCGGCTACGGTGCCAACCGGGTTATCGCTGGCGAATACAGCCGCGTCCATCGCGGCGGAAAGCTCGTCAACAAAGGTCTTGCCGCCCGTTCCAGCAGCCACAGAGCAAGCATATAAGTCAAGACGTGCGTTGTCCGTGAACACGGACCGTAATCGGCCCAATGCAGCCGCTTGGCTCGGCAGCGTCGTCAAACTCAAGTCGTTGCCGCTGCCAAGATGAATCGTTCCCGGACAGCCGTGAGCTACAATCCCCAGGTGTCCAATGTGAGCGCCGTTGTTGGCCACTGACACCGAGCCAAGAAGGCTAATCAGCCCAGCTGTGGTCATGCTCTCGCTGTGATAGACGATCGCGATAGTGTCTCCCGCGGCTGCCCTTCGAATCTGTTCCGCTTGGGCAACCGAATCACTCACGAGGACGACGTTCAGTGGTGCGACCGAGTGCAAGCGGCGGTTCTTGGCGCCGGCAGGGGCAGGACTTGCCGCCACCACCGGCAGGGAAAGAATCAGAGAAAGGATTGCGGCGGCAACTGTCGCGAGAAGCATTGGCGGGATGACCTGGCGTCTGTTCAACATGGTCGAGATCTCCGCGATGGGCTGCGTAGAAGCCATAGTAAGTCAGCAGAGTCGCTACATCGGAATCAGTGGTGGAAATCGCAGTTGTGTCGGAGAGCGTACTCAAAGAGGGCGCTCCCGTCCGGATAAGGTAGAGAGGTATTCTAACCGCATACATTCCACTTTTCAAAAGCAAATCCACCAGATGGTCTCTAATACACTTGGATTGGCGCAGCCAATTGGCTACTAACCAGTGGGTTTAGCCAGAAGCCTCTCCGAGGCTGAGAGGAAATCGCGCGGTAGAGCAGAGGGCTGGGCAGGCGCGTAGTAGCGGTTGACGCGCCGTTTCGCCATGTATATCGCCTTGGGACCACGGGGCGATCGTCAGGCTGGTCCCTCCCTCTTGTGTTCTCGCTGACGCTAAACAGTAAAGCTGGCGGCGCCACTTGGCTCAGCAAATAAAGGCCAACCTTGGGGGCGCGTGTCCAGCGCGGCAAAAGCGCAGAAAAGCAAGAGAATTCTCTTGTCCCCCCTCGCATTTGCGGTATAAAGGCGCGCCGTGCGGCGGACTGACCCGGCAACGGCAAGAAGGCCGAAGGCACGTCCAAGGCTGAATCACGCCCCGACAAGGAGAATAGATGATGAAATCCGTCACCAAGATCGCCGGACTGGGGGTGGTTTGTTTTCTGTCGTTTTGCCCGACTCTTTCTGCCTTCGAAGGCAGCGGGACACCGGACGAGCCGTACCAAATCAGCACCGTCGCTGACTGGCAGACACTCGCCAGTCAAAACGGCTATTGGAGCAAGTGTTATCTCCTCACGAATGACATTGACTTCGGCGGTGCGAATCCGGCGAGGGTGGGGACCGACTCGATCGGTTTCACCGGTACTTTCGACGGCAACGGCCACCACATTAGCAACGCGGTGATTACCCTGGCCAGCAACAACTATGTCGGTCTTTTCAGCTTCGTCGACAGCGGGGGCCAGATTCAGAACCTCAGCGTGGATAGCGTCGCCGTCACTGGCAACTATTACGTCGGTGGTCTGTGCGGGGCGAATTCAGGCACGATCAGCGGCTGCCATGCCACGGGCTTGGTAACTGGAACTGGCGGGAATTTTAGTCTCGGCGGCCTGTGCGGTGGGAATTACGGCACCATCAGCAACTGTTACGCCACGTGCCCGGTAACCGGCGGGTACGGTTCACATTATCTCGGCGGCCTGTGCGGGACGAATTCCGGCACGATCAGCAATTGTTACGCAACGGGATCAGTAACTGGCGGGGACAGTTCACAACGTCTCGGCGGCCTGTGCGGCTATAGCTATTCGGCCGGCACGATCACCGACTGTTACGCGACGGGAACGGTAACTGGCGGGCATTCTTCACAATATCTCGGCGGCCTGTGCGGCTATACTTCTGGCACGATCAACGACTGTTGCGCCACAGGCTCGGTAACTGGCGGGGATGGTTCATCCTATCTCGGCGGCCTATGCGGCCTCGATTATTCAGGCTCGATCAGTGTCTGCTATGCCACGGGCCCGGTAACTGGCACCTCGTACGTCGGCGGCCTGTGCGGTGGTGGCGGCACGATCACAGACTGTTACGCCATGGGCGCAGTCAGCGGTACAGACCAGGTCGGCGGCCTTGTAGGGTCTTGCCCAGGCAAAGTCACCAATTGCTATTCAACCGGCAGGGTGAGGGGAACTACTCCGAATAAGGGCGGGTTGTGCGGCAGCGCGCAAGGAGGCGGGCTTTCCAGTACTGACAACTTTTGGAACACGGAGACCTCGCAGATCGACACCAGCATGATTGGGACGCCCGAGACGACAGACAATATGCAAACAGTATTGACCTTCACGACAAATGGGGTTGATTGGGATTTCATCAACACCTGGTGGATGCCCGCGGTCTATTATCCGCGTCTGCGCTCTGCCCCCGTTGTTAACTCGGCACCGTTCATTGCTGAGGACGATCCTCAGACGCCGACGATGGACGAGGACGGGAGTCCTGCGGGGTGGCCTGGGCTGACGCTGCATGCTACGGATGCGGACGGGGACTCATTGACGTGGAGTATAAGCAATCAGGCGTCTCACGGGACTGCCGGCGTGGTGGGTTCGAACACGTCAGCAACGGTATCCTACAGTCCGAATCCGAACTGGAATCCGTCGGACAGTTTTGTGGTGGAAGTATCCGACGGGACGCTCACGCACACGATTACCGTCAATGTGACTATCAACCCGCGCAATGACCCGCCGGTCAACACTGCGCTGCCTACGATAAGCGGGACGCCCCACGCGGAGAAGACTCTGACGGCGAACCATGGCACCTGGAACGACAATGTGGACAGGACGCCTGGGACAATAACCTACGCCTACCAGTGGCAGCGTGCGGACAATGCGTCGGGGCTGAACTTGGTAGATAGACCGGGCGCCACTGGGAGCACGTATGTTGTTCAAGGAGCAGACAACGGGAAATACCTGCGGGTGGAAGTTACGGCGACGGACAATGGCGAGGGGCTGCCGGCCAGCCAGAGCGTGGTTGCGTCCTCGGCGTTTGTGCAGGTGACCAATTCGGCGCCGGTCATCGCAGAGAGCGATCCTCAGACGCGGACGATGGACGAGGACGGGAGCCCTGCGGGGTGGCCTGGGCTGACGCTACACGCGACGGATGCGGACGGGGACTCATTGACGTGGAGTATCAGCAGTCAGGCTTCTCACGGGACTGCCGGTGTGGTGGATTCGAACACGTCAGCAGCGGTATCCTACGTTCCGAACGCGAACTGGAACGGGAGTGACAGCTTTGCGGTACAAGTATCCGACGGCACGCTCACGGACGCGATCACGATAAATGTCACAGTTAACCCGCGCAACGATCCGCCGGCGAACACTGTGCCGCCGACGGTAAGCGGGACGGCGCACGTGTGGAAGACTCTGACGGCGAATCATGGCACCTGGAACGACAGCGCGGACAGGACGCCCGGGACGATATCCTACGCCTACCAGTGGCAACGGGCGGACAATGCGTCAGGGTTGAACCTGGTAGACATACCGGGCGCCACTGGGAGCACGTATGTTGTTCAGGCGGCGGACAACGGGAAGTACCTGTGTGTGAAAGTTACAGCGACGGACAATGGCGAGGGGCTGCCGGCCAGCCAGAGCGTGGTTGCGTCCTCGGCGTTTGTGCAGGTGACCAATTCGGCGCCGGTCATCGCAGAGAGCGATCCTCAGGCGCGGACGATGGACGAGGACGGGAGTCCTGCGGGGTGGCCTGGGCTGACGCTACACGCGACGGATGCGGACGGGGACTCGCTCACCTGGCGTATAAGCACCCCAGCGGCTCACGGGACTGCCATTGTAGTGGGTTCCAACACGTCAGCAGCGGTATCCTACAGTCCGAACCCGAACTGGAATCCGTCGGACAACTTTGTGGTGGAGGTGTCCGACGGCCTGGGCGGTACTGACACGATTACGGTCAACGTGACAATCAATCCGAGGAATGACCCGCCTGTGAATACTGCGCTGCCTACGATAGACGTGACGGCGCATGTGGGCACGGCGAACCATGGCAATTGGAACGACAGCGCGGACAGGACGCCCGGGGCGATAACCTACGCCTACCAGTGGCAACGGGCTGATAACCCGTCGGGGCTGAACTTGACGGACATACCGGGCGCCACTGGGAGCACGTATGTTGTTCAGGCTGCGGATAACGGCAAATACCTGCGGGTGAAAGTTACAGCGACGGACGACGGCGAGGGGCTGCCGGCCAGCCAGAGCACGGTTGCGTCCTCGGCGTCTGTGCAGGTGACCAATGCGGGGCCGGTCATCACAGAGAGCGATCCTCAGACGCGGACGATGGACGAGGACGGGAGTCCTGCGGGGTGGCCCGGGCTGATGCTGCATGCGACGGATGCTGATGGCGACTCCCTGACGTGGCGGATAAGCACCCCAGCGGCTCACGGAACTGCTAACGTAGTGGGTGCTAACACGTCCGCGGCGGTATCGTATAGTCCGGACGCGAACTGGAACGGCAACGACAGCGTTGTGGTACAAGTATCCGACGGCCTTGGCGGTGCTGACACGATTACGGTCAACGTCACCGTCAACCCGAGAAACGACCCGCCGGTCAACACTGCGTTACCGACGATAAGCGGGACGGCGCATGTTGGGAAGACTCTGACGGCGAACCTGGGCAGTTGGAACGACAGCGCAGACAGGACGCCTGGGACGATGACCTACGCCTACCAGTGGCAGCGTGCTGACAACGCGTCAGGGCTGAGCCTGGTAGACATACCTGGCGCTACCTCGGGCAGTTACGTCGTGCGGGCTGCAGACAACGGCAAATGCCTGCGTGTGAAGGTTACGGCGACGGACAATGGCGAGGGGCTGCCTGCCAGCCAGAGCACGGTTGCCTACTCGGCGTACGTCCAGGTTTACAATGATGCCGTAGAACCCGTTGTGACAAACGTCGCGGCCGTTCCGACCGTCATTAAGTCGGGCGTTGACACGAGCTTAGTGCTTACGGCCACTGCCGACGACTCATCGACCGGCGGCTCGAATATCGTCGCCGCCAGGTACGCCCTGGGCATCCAGCCCGACGACACTCACGGCACGAACATGAACGCCGCCGACGGCTCGTTTGATTCTTCGACTGAAGGCCTCATTGCCACGGTGGACTGCTCGACGTGGACGCCGCCGACGTCAAGGGTGATTAACGTAAGAGCCAAGGACGCCGTGGGGCACTGGAGCAACGTCGCAAGCGTGACGGTGCCGGTCATAAGCGTGGTGCCCCCTGGGCAGATAACGGACCTCGTGGCGACGCCGGACGACACCTTTGCCAATGCCCCCATTACTATAACCGAGGTCTCGGGGGGCAGCGCCCCCGGGACAAGCGCCGCCAACTTGACAGACGGCACTACGAAGTCCTTCTGGCAGAGCGCGGGGTCTGATTCATCCTCTGAGGAGTGGATCACGGCAGACTTGGGGAGCGTAAAGACCATAGGGGCAGTCACGGTCGCTTCTGGCCCCGTTGTGAAGCTCTTCCCCCAGACCTTGAAGATCGAGGCGAGCGAGGACAACTCGGACTGGACCGCCGTGGCCCAGGCCAAGGTCTTCAAGGCCACTGCAAACACCAGATACATCTGGCAGTTCGAGCCCCTTGACGCAAGGTACGTGAGGGTCACCGCGAGGACGGTCTTCAACTCGAAGGAAGGCCTCTTTACCTGGCAGGTAGGGGAGATAGAAGTCCCGATAACGCTTGCGTCGACCTGCGTCACGCTGACGTGGACTGCCCCTGCCGACGACGGGTACACGGGGTCGCCCGCGGCGGCCTACGACATGCGCTGCGCGCGGTACCCGGTAACCTCCGCTAACTTCGCGTCCTGCACGAAGGTTGACGGCACGCCCTTACCCTCGGCCCCCGGGACGGTTGAGTCCGTCGAGGTCGACCTCGGGGACTTCGTCGGAAGGATATACGTGGCTGTAAAGACGGTCGACTCGGTGGACAACTGGTCGGCCTTGAGCAATATCGCCACGACGCGTGCGGGGGGTGCCAGAATAATAAGCCGGACCCCCTCCGATGGCCAATTGCTCTACGCCAATCCTGCTCCGGTGTTCTCATTTGGCTCAGGGGCGCTCATAAAATCGCCCTCGATAGTCGTTTCCCCGAGCCCCGGCTTCCCGTCTATGGGGATCATGCGTCCCGAGGTGGGCCTTGAGATGACGGCGAGGTTCGGGCTTCCCTTCGGAAGCGCCGTGTGGAAGGTGAGCGCCGCCAACTGGCAGAAGGTGAAAAAGACGGCCCTTTCCGATGGGGTCCTCTTCTGGAGGCTTGCGGGCAAGACCACGGTAAATGGCGCCCCTGCAGTCGCATTGGGGCCGACGAAGAGCTTCTACTTCGACGTAGGGGCTATAGATAACCTCGCCGTGAGCCCCTCGCACGACGCCGGGGGCAAAGAGGGGGTATGGCCTGTCCTTAGCGACCTGCCTACCTTCTCCTGGGACAACCACACCAACGGGATGGCGGCGTTCTACGTGTACGTAAGTGCCGACCCCGGTGTGCCTCCCAAGGACAAGAGGCTGACAGCGATCTTAGGCGGCTCGAAGGGCACGACCGCAAGCTCCTACACGGCGACTGCCGCGGAGTGGAAGAAGATGAGGAAGCTCGCGACCCTCGGCAACGGCACGGTCTACTGGTGCGTGAAGGGGTACGACAGCGACAAGGCGCTGTCCTGCGGCAGCGGGATAAAGGAACTGGTGATAGACGGCGGAGAGTGGACGCTGTCGGACCTGGACCTTTCCGCGGCTGCGCCTGCGGTGACATGGACGCACGTCGGTGAGGGAATCGCGAAGTATAACCTCCAGTTCTCGGTGAGCGCGGATTTTGAGGGAACCGCTAAGGAGACAATAAAGATGCCGCTGGCGGCGATGGCGTCAACGTCGTACGCGCTCCAGGCGGCAGACTTGAAACGGATACACGCTCTTGCCGACCGCAACGGCGCGACGGAGCTCTACTACCGCGTGCGGGGCGAGGACGCGGACAAAGCGTTTATCACCTATGGCCCGTCGAAGATGGTCGCACTGCCGTAACGTTATCGCTTCCCGACAGATGGGTGAGGCCCGTGGACGCAGGAAAGGAAAGCGCTACCGGAATTGGGGGATGTGACTTTGAGCGGCAGTGCCGGGGACACAAAGCTTAGCTCCGCTTCTTCCCCAGGCGGTACTTTTTCGGCCCGGCTTCCCCGGTCGCAAAACGGCATGTGAGCGTCGGAGCGACCTGGACCATGGCTTGGGGGGTCTGCGTCGATTCCAGAGCAACGGCCCCCATCTTTCGCAGGCTTGAGGAGAAGGGAAGCATCCGATGATCATGTACCGCAAGCGCAGCACTTGCGGAAGTGGCGCGTTGCGCAGTGTCTGCGAAACCCGGCACATCAGTGATGCTGCCAGTACTCATAGACTTTCTTCAGCTCTTCCGCCCAGAACATCGCCCTGTCCTGGCCTGGGCGGATGAGCTTCAGGCTCATCGCCAGTTTGAAGAATCCATCGCCTGGTAGCTGGGGATCTCCTCTATGGACGACAACGGCGGACAACAGTGGCCTACCCCGGTCGTGCTCGTAGGTGGATATGTCTCCAAGGATTTCCGCCATTTTGTTCCGGTCCTCCTGGAAGGCCATATCGAGGCCCGACAGCGGTGCGATGTCGCTATAGTAGAGAAGCCTTTCGGGCTTTGCCCTTGCAGCTTCCTTTAGCTTCTCATGTATGACTTCATGCATTTGCGTTCCTCCTGTGCCACACGCTTTCCCTACGTACCTGCCGTAATACGATTGTATCTATCCGCCCAAGCCCCTCTACCGTCTCCGATCAATCTACCCCGCCTTCCAAGCCGAATTCAATCCAGTACGCCCATAGCGCCCAGGTGGATTACCCGTTACCAGTAAGCTCCCGCAGGTGCTGCTCGGCTGCCCGAATAAGTGCGCGCTGCGCCGGGTCCATCTGGGCAACGTTGATGCATTGCCGCCAGGACTTCACAGCGCCGGCGCGGTCCCCGAGTGCCTCCTGCGCCATGGCCCTATTGCCCCAGGCAGGAGCGTTTCGTGGGCCCACCTCGAGCGCCCTGTCCCAGCAGGCAATCGCCTCAGTGTGGCGGCCAAGGGCGGCAAGTGAATTGCCCTTGTTGTTCCAGGCGGGAGCGAATCTTGGGTCTATTTCGACCGCCCTGTCGAAGCAGGCAATCGCCTCAGTGTGGCGGCCGAGAGCGGCCTGTGAATTGCCCCTGTTGCACCAGGCGGTAGCGTTTCGCGGGTTTATCTCGATCGCCCTGTCGAAGCAGGCACTCGCCTCAGTGTGGCGGCCGAGGGCGGCAAGTGAATTGCCCTTGTTGAACCAGGCGGGACCGCATCGCGGGTCTATCTTGAGCACCCTGTCGAAGCAGGCAATCGCCTCATCAGGGCGGCCAAGGGCGCTGAGCACATTGCCCTTGTTGTTCCAGGTCTTTGGATCTCGCGGGTCTATCTCGAGCGCCCTGTCGTACGAGGCAATCGCCTCAGTGTGGCGGCCAAGGGCGTTAAGTGCATTGCCCCTGTTGAACCAGGCGGGAGCGCATCGCAGGTCTATCTCGAGCGCCTTGTCGAAGCAGGCAATCGCCTCACTGTGGCAGCCGAGGGCGGCCTGTGAATTGCCCCTGTTGCACCAGGCGGTAGCGCATCGTGGGTCTATCTCGATCGCCCTGTCGAAGCATGCACTCGCCTCAGTGTGGCGGCCGAGAGCGGCCTGTGAATTGCCCCTGTTGCACCAAGCTTCGCCGCATCGTGGGTCTATCTCGAGCGCCCTGTCGAAGCATGCACTCGCCTCAGTGTGGCGGCCGAGGGCGGCAAGTAAATTGCCCTTGTTGAACCAGGCGGGACCGCATCGCGGGTCTATCTTGAGCACCGTGTCGAAGCAGGCAATCGCCTCCTCGCGGCGGCCAAGGGCAGCAAGTGAATTGCCCCTGTTGCTCCAAGCTTCGCCGCATCGTGGGTCTATCTCGAGCGCCCTGTCGTACGAGGCAATCGCCTCACTGTGGCGGCCAAGGGCGTTAAGTGAATTGCCCCTGTTGAACCAGGCGGGAGCGAATCGCAGGTCTATCTCGAGCGCCCTGTCGAAGCATGTAATCGCCTCACTGTGGCGGCCGAGAGCGGCCTGTGAATTGCCCCTGTTGCACCAAGCTTCGCCGCATCGTGGGTCTATCTCGAGCGCCCTGTCGAAGCATGCACTCGCCTCAGTGTGGCGGCCGAGGGCGGCA
>Ga0315277_10004470_pt1 | contig 18662 bp, 7 predicted proteins | sample YL17G05_15_MG_FD_203695 | JGI IMG/M metagenome (GOLD analysis project Ga0315277, IMG submission 203695) | Sediment microbial communities from Yellowstone Lake, YNP, Wyoming, USA - YL17G05_15 | ecosystem: Environmental > Aquatic > Freshwater > Lake > Sediment | place: USA: Wyoming | collected...
CTTCATGGAAAAGCCGGTGGCCGTCGATCCGGTCGGTGTCCGGTCCGTCATCGCCAGCTCGGAACTCGCCGCCAAGAAAGGCCTGGCCATCGTCGCCGGAACGCAGCGCCGTCACCAGGCGAGCTACCTCGAGCTCCTGAAGCGCATCCACGACGGGGCCATCGGCGATATCGTCGGCGCCCAGTGCTACTGGAACCAGGGCGAGCTCTGGGTCATCAAGCAGACGCCCGAAATGAGCGACATGGAATGGCAGTGCCGGAACTGGCTCTATTTCTCCTGGACGTCGGGCGACCACATCGTCGAACAGCACGTCCACAACATCGACGTCGTCAACTGGGCCTTCGGCGCGACGCCGGTCAAGGTCATGGGCATGGGCGGCCGGCAGGTCCGGACGGCTCCCGAATACGGCAACATCTTCGACCACTTCGCCGTCGAGTTCGAGTACCCGAACGGCGCCCGCGTCATGAGCATGTGCCGCCAGACCCCGGGCTGCGCCGACCGCGTCGAGGAGAAGATCGTCGGGACCAAGGGCCACGCCTTCGGCTACGGCGAGATCGCCGGCCCGAGCGCCTGGAAATTCGAGGGCGAAGAGCCCAACCCCTACGTCGTCGAGCACACCGACCTCATCGCCAGCATCCGGGCAGGCAAGCCCCTCAACGAAGGCAAGCGGATCGCCGAAAGCACGCTTTGCGCCATCATGGGCCGCATGAGCGCCTACACCGGCCGGGCCCTGAGCTGGGACTGGGCCATGAACGCCTCTAAGCTCGACCTGACTCCGGCCAATTTCGCGTTCGGCCCGAACCCGGTCGACCCGGTCGCCATCCCGGGCCAAACGCCGCTCGTCTGAAGCATCGATGAATGTGACAGCCCGCTTGAGGCGGCGAGGCGGACGCCCTTCTCCCCCCGGCCCCCGGGAACCAGTCCCGACGGTTCCCCCGCCGTATAGGTGGCGGGTCCCCCTCCGCTACGGGGGGCTTCTGGGCGTCCGCGTCGTCGCCTGCGGTCTGTCACTTCTTTATTTGGATCAATAACGGGGAAGGCAAAACGGAGGAAGCTATATGAGGGAGAAAAACGTGAATAAGAAAATGAACCGGAGGCATTTCCTCAAGACAGTCGCCATCGCCGGGGGAGCCGCCGTCACCGGCTTCCCGACGATCGTCAAGGCTGCGGCCCGGGGCAAGGACGGGGCCGTCGCGCCGTCTGACCGCATCGTCATGGCCGGCATCGGTTTCGGCATGATGGGGCCGGGCAACATGTCGAACTTCCTCGAGAAGAACGAGGTCCAATGGGTCGCCGTCTGCGACATCGACAAGGAGCCGCTGGCCATGGCCCGCGACATGGCTGACAAGCGGTACGGCAACAAGTCCTGCGCCACCTACCACGATTTCCGGGAGCTCTTCCTCCGCAAGGACCTCGACGCCGTGTCGATCGCCGTGCCCGACCACTGGCACGCCATCCTGGCCATCTCGGCGCTCCGGGCGGGCCTCGACGTCTACGGCGAAAAGCCGCTGACCCACAACCTTCGCGAAGGCCGGGCCCTTTGCGACGCCGTTAAACGCTATGGCCGCATCTGGCAGACCGGCTCCTGGCAGCGCTCCGTCGAGAACTTCCACCAGGCCTCGGAGCTCGTCCGCAACGGCCGCATCGGCAAGGTCAAGCGGATCGAGGTCGGGCTCCCCTCGGGGCACTACGACTTCGCCCGGACCTTCGGCCAGGAGGCGCTCGTCGCCCCGCCGCCGAACCTCGATTACGAGTTCTGGGTCGGGCCCGCGCCCTGGTGGCCCTACTGCAAGGCCCGCGTCCACATGAACTGGCGCTGGAACATGGACTTCGGCGGCGGCCAGTACATGGACTGGATCGGCCATCACCTCGACATCGCCCACTGGGGCATGGGCTGGGACGAGACCGGCCCCGTCGAGATCGAAGCGACGGGCGAGTTCCCGACGTCGGGCATCTACAACAGCCCGACCCGTTACTATGTCAAGGCCAAGTACGCCGACGGGACGCCCATGGTCCTGGCCGGCGGGTACGACGAGATCTGGAGCGGCACGAAGTGGATCGGCGAACACGGCTGGGTCTGGGTCGACCGGGGCGAGTTCATGACCGAGCCCGAAAGCCTGATACGCGAGATCATCGGTCCCGAGGAGACGCGGCTCTACAAGAGCCGCGACCATCACCAGAACTTCCTCGACTGCGTCCGCAGCCGGGCCGAGACCATCACCCCGGCCGAGACGGCGCACCGCTCGGCGAGCGTCGGGCATCTCGGCGTCATCGCCATGGAGGTCGGGCGGAAGATCAAATGGGACCCGGCAACCGAGACCATCATCGGCGACCCCGAGGCGGAGCGGCTCCTCGGCCACTCGTACCGCAAACCCTGGCAGCTGCCGGAATGAGGAGGAGATACATGAGAACTCCCCTGACACACCCTGAAGGCCTCGGCAGGAGGATCGGCGGGATCGCTCTGGCCGTTTTTTGGGGGCTTGGCATTCTCGCTCCGATGGGGACGGCCCAGCAAGGGCCCCAGTCTGAATTTACTCTGACCTATGATTCGTTGGACGCCATTCTCAAGGACCTCGCGAACTACCAGTTCGACCGGGGCGTGGGCGCGCCCCTCGGACTCCGGGCCTACGTCTTCGCCCACAAGGACGACCCTCAAGCCCGCCGGGAAACCGAAGCCGCGCTGCTCCGGTTCATCCAGGGCTCGCCCGCGCCGGGCGGGCTGATGGCGGCCTGCCGGGCGCTGCGGCTCATCGGCGGACCGGATTCGGTGCCCGTGCTGGCATCGCTCGTTCTCAAACCGGAGACGACTGACGCGGCCCGCTTCGCCCTCGAAAAGATACCGGGCGGCGAGGCCGGCCAGGCGCTTTTAACGGCCTTGGACAAGACCCAGGGCGCGGTGAAACGCGGCCTCGTCTTCTCGCTCGGGGAGCGAAAGTCGGCCGCGGCCGTGCCGGCCCTCGAAAAACTCGCCGGCGGCAAGGACCTCACATCGGCCGCGGACGCCGTCAAGGCCCTGGGCAAGATCGGCGGGCCGGAGGCTGTCCGTGTCCTTACCGGGGTGCTCGGCAAAGCGGGCCCGGCACTCAAGCTCGAAGCGGCATCGGCCCTTCTCCTCGCGGCCGAAAGCGACCCGGGGGCCGCGGCCATCTACGACAAGCTCATCGCCGCGAACCTGCCTCCGGTCATGCGGCAGGCCGCGTTCAAGGGAAAGATCGAAGCGGCGGGCGGCGGGGGGAAGGAGATCATCCTGAAGTCCCTGACCGGTAAGGACGCCGTCCTCTTCGAGCCGGCCATCTCCATGGTCCCGGAGCGGTTCGGGGCGGGAGATGTCGGGCCGGTGGCCGACCTCTTCGACCGTCTGCCCGAAGACGCCAGGATCCAGCTTACGGCCGTCCTGGGCGGTTACCCCGCCGACGCCGTCGGCTCCTATCTTCTCTCGGCCGCGGAAAATCCGTCCCTCGATGTGAGACTGGCCGCGCTCCGCTCCATCGGCAATGTCGGAGGCTCGAGATCCGTCGCCTTCCTGGCGACCAAGTCCGCCAGGACCTCCGGCGCCGAGCAGGACGCCGTACGCGAAGCGCTGGCCCGGCTCAGAGGCCCGGATGTCGACCCGGCGATCCTGGCCCATATGGATAAGGTGTCCGACGACTCGGTCAAGGCCGAGCTCGTCCGGGCGGCGGGCGAGCGCCGCATCGCCGGCGCCAAGCCCGCGCTGATGGCCATGGTCAAGTCCGCTTCGTCCATGCTCAAGGCCAAGGCGGCGGCCGCGCTCCGCGATATCGCAGGCCCGGCGGACATTCCCGATCTTCTCGGGCTTCTTCTCGCGCTCGACGACGAAACTTCGAGGGAGTCGATGCAGGACACCGTCGCCGCGATCGCCCGCACCAACCCGAGGGAACTCAGCCGCGCCGAGGCCGTCAAGGCCGTCCTGGCCGCGGAAAAGGACCCCAAGAAAAAGGCGGATCTCCTCCGCGTCCTGGGCAAGATCGGCGACGATACCGGCTTGGCCCAGATCCGGGCCGCTCTCTCTGACCCGGACGAGACTGTGGTCGACGCGGCCGTTCGCGCCCTGGCCGACTGGCCGACCGGCATGGCCCGGGATGACGTCTACGAAGTCGCCCGGACGTCGTTCGCCCTCAATCATCGCGTCCTTTCCATCCGGGCTTTCATCCGGATGATCGGCCTCGAGCCGTATCGGGGGCCCGAGGGGGCCGCCGGCGATCTTCTCAAGATCCTGTCCCTATCTCCCCGTTCGGAGGAAAAAAAGCTCGTCCTGGCGATGCTCGTCCGCTTCCCCTGCGGCACGGGGCTGAAGACGGCGGAATCGCTCCTGGCCGACCCGGCCGTCGCCGAGGAGGCCAAGCTTGCGGCCAACCGTATCCGCCAGGCGCTCGGCCGCCGCACGCCATAGAGTGAGCCCAAGAGGGAGTCAAACCTACGGCCGGGAGCGGCATCTTTGGAGCGACCGGCAAAAGCGCGCCGGAGCGGCTCGGAGCCGCATTTCTGCGAAATATCTGAAGAGTGTTGATAAGGGCTTGATAAAACAGGCTTGAGCCCTTCTTGATAGGAGGCAGATAATGATCGAAGGACAGGCCTCGGGAACGAAAACGCCGAAACTGCGCTACGGCATGGTCGGCGGCGGCCAGGGCGCCTTCATCGGCGACGTCCACCGCAAGGCCATCGCCATGGACGGCAAAGCCGAGATCGTTTGCGGCTCTTTTTCCCAGAGCTACGATAACACCCTGGCCACCGGCGACACCCTTGGGCTTACCCGGGAGCGCCTCTACCGGACTTTCGAAGACATGATCCGGACCGAGGCAAAACGCACCGACCGCCCGGACTTCATCAGCATCGTCACTCCCAACAGCACCCATTACGCCGCCGCGAAACTGGCCCTCGAACACGGATTCGCGGTCGTCTGTGAAAAACCCCTGGCGACGAGCTCCCGCGACGCCGAGGACCTGGCCCGCCTCGTTCGCTCCAAGGGGCTCCTCTTCTGCGTGACCTACGCCTACTCGGGCTACCCCATGGTCAAGCACATCCGGGACATCGTCGCCCGGGGCGAGCTCGGCGAGATCCGCTTCTTCAACGGCGAATACCCGCAGGAGTGGCTGGCGACGAAGCTCGAGGACACCGGGCAGAAGCAGGCCGCTTGGCGGACCGATCCGGCGCTCGCCGGAGCCTCCAACTGCGTCGGCGACATCGGCAGCCACATCGAGTTCATGGCCGGCCACATGACCGGCCTCCGCATCGAGTCGCTCTGCGCTCGTCTCGACCGGTTCGGCGCCGGACGCCCCCTCGACGACAACGCCACGATTATGGTCAATTACAAGGGCGGCGCCCGGGGCGTCTACTGGAGCTCCCAGATCGCCCTCGGCCACGACAACGCCCTCCGTCTTCGCATCTACGGAACCAAGGGCGCGGTCGAATGGTTCCAGGAGACGCCCAACACCGCCCGAGTCTCGTTCCTCGACCGGCCGACCGGGACGATCTCTCGCGGCCGCGACCCGATGTCGCCCCGGGCCCAAAGCATGTCGCGCCTGCCGTCGGGCCATCCCGAGGGATACTTCGAAGGCTTCGCCAACATCTACTCGACTTTCATCACGGCCCTGGGGAAAAAGCTCCGGGGAGAGGCGCTCACCGCCGACGACCTCGACTTCCCCTGTATCGACGAAGCCGTTCAGGGCGTCAAGTACATCGAGAAGTGCGTGGAGAGCTCGGCGAAAGGCTCGATCTGGGTGAACTTGTACTAGGGAAATGGGGACATGCTCCGTGAAAACATGGGGACACGTACCGAATTCCAGAGAATTCGGAACATGTCCCCGTTCGGTGCGTGTCCCCGTTTTTCGTGATCATGGTTTATGGAGGGATCAATGCCTAGACCCGTAACGTTATTCACCGGCCAGTGGGCCGACCTGCCCTTCGAAGAGATCTGTAAAAAAGCGAGCGGCTGGGGCTACGACGGCCTGGAGATCGCCTGCTGGGGCGACCACATGGACGTCCGCAAGGCCGCCGCCGACCCGGCCTACGTCCGCGAGAAGAAGCGCGTCCTCGAGAAGCACGGCCTCAAGTGCTGGGCCCTCGGCGCGCATCTCGCCGGCCAGTGCGTCGGCGACGAATACGACCCCCGGCTCGACGGTTTCGCGCCCGACGCCGTCAAAGGCAAGCCGGAAGCCCTGCGCAAGTGGGCTATCGAAGAGATGAAAGCGACGGCCCGGGCCGCCCACAACATGGGCTGTTACGTCGTCAACGGGTTCATGGGCTCGCCCATCTGGAAGGCCTGGTATTCCTTCCCGTCGACGACTGAGGAGATGGTCGAGGCCGGCTTCCAGAAGATCCTCGGCCTCTGGACGCCCATCTTCGACGAGTTCGACGAGCAGGGGGTCAAGTTCGCCCTCGAGGTCCACCCGACAGAGATCGCCTTTGACGTCTACACGACGAGGCGCCTCCTCGACGTCTTCAACTGCCGGCTGACCCTCGGCCTCAACTTCGATCCGAGCCACCTCCTCTGGCAGGGCATGGAGCCGCACCTCTTCATCCGCGAGTTCGCCGACCGCGTCTACCACGTCCACATGAAGGACGTGGCCGTGACCCTCGACGGCAAGGCCGGCATCCTTGGCTCGTTCCTGCCCTTCGGCGACGTCCGCCGGGGCTGGAACTTCCGCTCGCTCGGCCACGGCGACATCGATTTCGAGGCCATCATCCGCGAGCTCAACGCCATCAACTACGACGGTCCCCTCTCGGTCGAATGGGAGGACACCGCCATGGACCGCGATCTCGGCGCCGAGGAAGCCCTCGACTTCGTCCGCGCGACGAACTTCTCGCCGTCCAAGGTGGCTTTCGACAAAGACATGAAAAAATAGGGACGCGCAGTCCCAGGTTCAGTTGCCGCGCCGGGCCGGGCTGACCACCCGGAACGTCCGCTCCAAACGCCGGCCCGCGCCGTCCGTCAGGACCAGCCGGTGCTCTCCCGGCTCTGGATTCAGCGAGATCTGATGAAAAACCCTCGTCGAGGCCAAATAATTCTCGTCGAGGTGCCAGTGGATGGTTGCGCCGTCCTCCCGGTGGACCGCCTCGAAGACGACCTCCCCGGCGCGGCCGTCGAGGCCGATGGGGACGTAGACCGACATGTCCGGCTCCGGGTAGATCAGGTTCATCACCCGCGACCCCCGTTCGGCCGCCGGGCCGCCGCCGCAATCGGCCCGAAAGGGAGGCAGCTGCCGGTACTCGGGGTGGTCGGCCCGGTAGTAATATTCCTGGACGGGCGGCAGGACGAACCAGGATTCGTGTCTCATGCGATCCACGGATTCGCAGCGGCTGTCCACCCGGAAGCGGCCCGCGCCGTCCAGGTGCACCGTCTGATGGAAGGCGCACATCCGATCGAAGCGGCTTTCCTCGGGGACCAGGATCGTGTCCGCCGGGCAGATCTCGGTCGCCAGAAAACCTGAGTCCCGGCAGACCCGGACCTCCTTGAGGCCCGACCACGGCCGTTCGATCCGTTCGCCGCCGTCGACAACACCGAGGAGGTCGAATAGGACCGGGGCCGCGGCCGCGAGCCCGGTCAGCCCGGGCTTTCCTTCGCCCGCGGCGTTTCCGGCCCAGACGCCGATCGTGTAGTTGGGCGTTACTCCGACAGCCCAGGCGTCCCTCAGCCCGAAGCTCGTGCCCGTCTTCCAGGCCACCCACTTCGACGAGCTGAAATTCCGCCAGAAGCCTTCCTCGTCCGGCCGGTTGACCGCGGTCAGGGCCTGGAGCGTGAGGTAGGCGGCGGCCGCCCCGAGGTCCTTCATCTTCGACGGCGCCTCGCGTTCGTCCCGCAGCAGCCTGACCTCCCGGCCGCCGCCGGCCGCGTTCGAAGCAAGCTCCGCCAGCTTGGCGTAGAGCGCCGCGATCTCGACGAGCCGTCCCTCGGCGCCGCCGAGGATGAGCGTCAGGCCGTAGTCATCGGGCGACCGGTCCAGGGTCGTCATCCCCCACTGCCTCAGCCGGTTCTCGAAGCGGGGGATGCCGTATTCGCGGAGCTCGCGGACGGCCGGGACGTTGAGCGACCAGGCCAGAGCCGTCCGGGCCGGGACGGCGCCCCGGAAACGCCGGTCGAAATTCTCGGGCTTGAACCCTTCGAAGCGGACGGGCGTGTCGGGAACAAGGGTCGCCGGGGTGATGCCGCCTTCCTTGATCATGGCCGCGTAGAGGAATGGTTTGAGAATGCTTCCCGTGCTCCGCCGGCTCTGGAGGATGTCGACGCTCTGACCTTGCTCCTCGCGCCGAGCCAAGCCGACGTTGCCGATATAGGCGACGACGGCCGCCTCGCGGTTGTCGATGACGACCGCGGCGAGATTTCGGATGTCCCGGCCGGAAAGCCGCTCGCCATGTTGCTCGACGACCCTCCGGACCGTCCTCTGCAGGTCGGCGGCGATGAAGGACCGGAAAGGCGGCGCGGCGCCGGGACGGGCGGCCAAGGTGTCGAGGAGATGCGGGGCGTCACGGGGCACGGGGCGCAGGCGCTCGGGCATGGGCTCGGCCAGGGCCAGCTGGCACTCGAGGTCGGGCAGCGTCCCCTTGGCCCGGAGCCGCTCCAGCAGCCCGTTCCTTTTAAGAAGCAGCCGCGCGCGTCCGGCTTCCGACCCGACAAGCCCCGGGTCGTTGGGCAGGACGGCGAGGAACGCGGCCTCGGCCCAACTCAGCCGCTCCGGGCTCCTGCCGAAATAGAGCCAGGACGCGGCGTCGATGCCGACGACGTTGCCGCCGAAGGGCGCGTGGGCGGCGAAGAGGCCTACTATCTCTTTTTTCGAGCGCCGGACCTCGAGCTGCACGGCCAGCGCGGCCTCCTTCAGCTTTTCGAGATAGGTGCGTTTCCTGTTCTTCCGGGCCAGGCGGACGACCTGCATGGTGATCGTGCTCGCCCCGCTTTTGACTTTCCCGGAGCGGAGGTTCTGACGCATAGCCCTGGCCACGGCCAGGAGGTCGACTCCAGGATGGAGATAGAAGCGGCGGTCCTCGAAACGGACGAGGACACGGAAAAAGCGCTCGGGGACGCGGTCGCCCGGCGGAAAGCGCCATTGGCCGTCGGCGGCCGGGCGGGCCCCGAGGAGTTCGCCCTCCGCGCTGAAGAGAACCGGCGAAACGGGGTTGGAGAAGCGAACGCCGGGAAGGGCGAGCCAGAATAGGATGATGAGTATGAAGCATATGCCAACGGCGTAGAATCTGCGGCGCTTAAGAAGGGGGACACGTACCCGAGGTACATGTCCCCGGTTCGAGCCTGCCCTGGCTTCCTTGTTCACCGGGCGATCTCGATCCATTGTCCTTTCGTGTTGGCGTGGACGGCCGCGTCGTACATGGCCTCGACGGCGACGCCAGGCTGGTAATAGCGGCCGCGATAGGAGGCGTTGAAGACGACGAGGAAGACCTTCTCCTGTCCGGCCTCGAGCCCGAGATAGGTGAAGACGCGGTCGTCGCGGATATCCTGATAATCGACGTCCGCAACGGTCCCCGCCTCGCCGCCGAACCTCGGGTTCTTGATCTGGAAGCCGGCGGCGGTGAGGTGGGTCAGGACGAGGTTCTTGAGCCGCCTCGAGGTCAGGTTCTTGAGCCGGACCTCGGCCACGAGGTCGAGCCCCTGAGTGATCTTGTCGATACCGAAGGCGTTCATCTTCATGTCGCGGTAGCGGACGTTGATCGACAGGCCCTCCGAAGACCCCGTTTCGACGCCGGCCGGAGGCACGCCCCGCCGGTAGACATTGACGTAGAGGGGCGACGTTTCCGAGTTCGTCACGGCGAGCGTCCTGCCTTTCATCGGGAATCCTGAGAATTCACGCCGGTCGAACGGGGTGGACGACTCGACGTCCAGAGGCCTCTCCCCGTCCCAAGCTAGACGATAGCGGAAGAGCTTGACCTCGGCGCTGCCGTAGTAAGCGGCGAGGGCCATCAGGCCGAACGAGGTCTCGTGCGTGGAGAGCCAAAGGTCCGAGGCGAGCCTCTTGGAGATATCCTCGAGAAGGTTCCGTGCCTTTTCGGGCCGGGCCATCTGGACGAAGGCCCTGACGGCCATGGCCTTGTCGCGGAAGTCGGAGCCGAAGGTATCGCTGTCGTCGCGGTAAGGCTTGAACTCGAGGCGGGAGCGCTCGGACAGGTCGGCCGCCGCGTCGGCCTGACCGGTCATGTGGAAGGCCGCGGCCAGCATGAGCCCGGCGAGGCCGGGGAGGTCGGGGGTTTCCCGGAGCCGATTCATGGCCCCGAGGTCCGGGTCGCGGGCCAGGGCCAACCCGAACAGGCGGAAGGCCTGGGTGAGCTGAGCCGAGGCGCCGCCCGTTACGAAATTGTTGGACAGCATCTTCTGGTTAGCCCGCCAGCTGTCGAGCATGGACTGCGGGACATGATAGCCGAGGCGCGCCGCCTCGAGCAGGAAATAGCCGGCGTAGGCGGTCGTCCACTCGTGCCCTTCGCGGCTTCCCGGCCAGTAGGAGAAGGCGCCGTTCGTCATCTGGAAGCCGGTCATTTTCTGGATGGCCGTTTTGATGTGTTCCTCGACTTCCCGCGTCTGCCTGTCTTCGAGTTTGACCAGGTTTTTGAGGTAGAGCTGGGGCAGGGCCGCGGACAGCGTCTGCTCCAAACAGCCGTGGGGATATTGGATGAGGTAATCGAGCCTCTTTTCGAGGTTGAGCGGGGGCAGGGACGACGCTTCGAGGGCGACCTGGTTCGTGTTCTCGAGACCGAAAGGAACGACCTCCTGGCTGACCGTCTGCCCGGGCTTGACCTCGAGGCGTGTCGTCTGAGTGATACGGGCGTTCGACGCCAGGACGGGTAGGAAGATCGTGTCCTCGACGCGCTCGGAACCGCTCGTCGCCCGGAAGCGGACTTCGCCCTGGCCGATTCTCCCGGTCGTTTTGAGCGTGAAGGAGACGATGTCGTCGCCGGGCCGGGCGAAAGCCACCGTCTTGGAGCGTTCGCCGACGACCTCGAAGAACTCGTTCGCCTCCACGCTGACAGTGACCTCCTTGAGGCCGGGCTTGGTGACGAACACGGAGATGGGCATGACGACGTCCTCGCCGGGACGGACGACCCGCGGCAGGGTGGCCAGGGTCATCAGGTCGCGCCGGACGGGGACCGATCTCTCGGCCGAACCGAACGCCCCGTCGCGCCCGGCCACGACCATGACCCGGACCGCGCCGAAATATTGCGGCATGACCATTTCGTGGACGCCGCTTCCGCCGGCCTTGAGCTCGAAGGGTCCCTCAAACAGGACGACCGGCGGGAAGCGCCGCGGCTGGCGGGCCTTGTCTTTCGACTCGGCGCCCTCATCCCCGCCGAGGGCCAAGATGCGGGCCATCTCGGCGCCGTAGGCCTCGGCGACGAGGTCGAAGAGATCCCAGGTCGAAACGCCGAGCGCCTCGCGGCTGTAGAAGCCCTTGCGCAAGTCCGGAGTCGCGAACCGGGTCAGACCGAGGAGCCCTTCGTCGACGACGGCCAGCGTGTAGGTCATGGGACGGCCGCCGCTCTCGCGGACCTCGATTCTGAATTTTTCCTTCGGCCGGATCTCGCCGGCCACTTTGAGTACGGGCTCGAGGCGCGTCCCCGGGTCCTCGACAAGGATGGGGATGACGCCATAGAGACGGATGGGCGCATCGCTTGTCTTGTCCCGGTGCGGCTGGAGGAGGGTGACGTGGACATAGATGTTGGGGGTCATGGCCGCGGTCAGGGGGATCTCGAAACGGTTCTCGCCTTTGACCGTGGACACCCACATTTTATCGAGGACTGAAGTCCCGTTCTCGATGGATACGAGCGCCCGGCCCTGAACGGCCTCGGGCAGGTAGATGACGGCCTTCTCGCCGACCTTGTAGGCGGGCTTGTCGGAGGTGAAGCTGAGTGTCGTCGCTCCGGGCCCCCCCTCCTCTTGGGCCCGTCCGGCCCAGTCCGGCCAGTCGATGTAGACGATCTGGCCCGAAGCGTGGCCGCCGACCGGGTCCTCGGCCCGGATGAGGTAGCGGCCCCAGTCGGGATACTTGATCTGGAACGTCCATTTGCCGACGCCGTCCCGGGTCGAGACCTCGCCCTTGAGCAGGGGTCGGGTCTGGACGTTCGAAACGTACTGGGCGAGCGATTCGCCGCTCCTGTCCCACCACCACTTCCACTCGATCTTGTAGAGCGAGACGACGACCTTGTCCCGGGAGACGGGCCGGCCGGCGTTATCGACGGTGACGATCGCGACCTCGTGGTCCTTGTCGGTCAGGAGCATGCCCCGGGCCGGGTCGCCTTTGGGCGGCTTGACGCCGACGTAGGCATCGTAAGGATGGAAGGGCAGGGAGAACGTGTCGATGCTGAAGTCGCCGCTCTCCTCGAAGACCCGGCTGGTGAAAGTGGCGTCGAGGACACCCGGGCTGGGCTGGGGCGAAGCGATGTCGATCCGGGCGCTGCCGCGGCCCTGGGCGTCGAGCACTCCCTTGGCCACGTCGAGCGTTCCGCCCTCGAATTCCCTGGCCGGGTCGTCGAAGACGTAATCCTGGAAGCGGTCGAACCGGGTCGGCCGCCGGGAAAGCCGGACGGACACGTCGAACTTCAGGTTTGCCGCCGGCGCACCGTGAAGCCATTGCCCGGTGAGGGCCGCGTCGATAGGCATGTCCTTGCGGACCAGGGCCTCGCGTCCGGCGTCGAGAACGATCTTGAGCCGGTTGGGGACGACAGTCTCGATCTTGAGGGTCTTGCTGAAGGTCATGCCGCCGACGAGGACGCGGGCCTGCCAGTTGCCCGTGGGCGCCGTCTCGTCCGTCGTGACCTGGAACGCATAGAACGGCTCCACGACCTTGTCCGGCTTGGCCGTCATGACGAGCTGGCCCTGCGGGTTGGTGATCTCCAGGAGTACGGGATGTCCGGCCGGCAGGACTTTCTCCCGGTCGAAAAGGGCGAAGGTCAGGAAGAGCGTGTCTCCCGGCCGCCAGACGCCGCGTTCGCCGTAGATGATGCCCTTGACGCCCTTCTCGGTGGTTTCGCCGCCGACGTCGAAATGGCTCAGGGGCAAGGCGCCCTCGCTCGCGACCCGGAGGTAGCCGATGTCCCCTCCCCCCTCCGCCGAGACATAGAACGGACGGTCCTTGAGCCCGAGGAGGGCGAAGCCGCTGCTGTCGCTCGTCGCCTCGCCGAGGGGCTGGTTCTGATAGTTGAAGGCCCGGACCCTCAGGCCGGAAAGCGGCCTGGCCGTCCCGATGTCGGTCGTCACGACGTGGAGAGCGCCGTTCGCCTCGAGCTTGGCGACGAGGCCGATATCGGATGAGAAGAAATTGCGGCCGACGACGGCCTGGCTATTGTAGCGGGGGCTGTAGTAGGCGTCGGAGCAGGGGTTCTCCCGGTTGTACCAATCGCCGGAGCTGTATTCGTAACCCTCTGCGGCATAATCCCAGTTCGAGTAGCGCGAATAGGCCGAGGGGTCGTCCACGTTCTTGAGCGGCGGCTCGGCGACGGCCGGTTTGTCGCCCGCCGGGCAGGGATAGGTCGAGTTGCCGCGGTTGAAGGACAGGACGACGCGGAAGAGACTGCCCGGGTTCTCCTTGAACAGGGACGTCACGTCAAGGTCGTAGCGCGACCATCGGCTGGTCGCCGCGGGGTCTTCGGACAGCGCGACGGTCTTCCTCCAGAGAAAGCGCCCGACGCGGGCCAGCTCTTCCGAGCCCTCGAGGCTGTTGACCTGGAAGAACTGGGCCATGTTGCCGGGATAGATCTGGAAGGCCGCGACCTGGACGCTCTTCAGGTTGACGGCCTCGATGGGCACGGTCAGGCGGTCCTTGCGCGGCAGGATGAGGCCCCGGCCGACAAAGCGCGCAAGGGGCCGGATCGATTCGAAGACGACCTGATGGTCGTCTCGGTCCTTCAAGCGGCGATTGAGATAATTGCGGATGCCCGGCAGGACCTGGACGGAAATGGTACCGAGATACTCCTGGGTCGAATACACCCGGACGACGTTCCCTTCGATCTCGAAGGTCAGGGGGCGGTTCTCGATGCGGATGAGCCCCTTGAGGTCTTGGTCTCTGGCCAGGGCGTCGGAGAAACGCACGAGGACATGCCGGGTTTCCCCGACGACCGGCTCCACGGAGACGAGCGTGAATTCGCCGAGGGCCGGGATCTCGAAGGCGCGCCGGTCGCGGTTCTCGATGCGGAGCGGGGCGCCGTCCCAGGAGAGGATGACCGCGGACGGTTCCTCCCGCCGTTCGATGTCCTTGATCATGAAATAATGGGTCAGCCCTTCCATGGCATGGCTCCATTCCATGGAAAGCGCTTTGCCGTCCTGCTCGGCCTCGAGGACCTTCTCGATCAGGGCCTTTTCTTCCATGTCGGCCGTGACGATCCGGCCCCGAAGGACCTGGGTTTGCGGCCGACTCGCGTCTTCGGCGAAAAGGCCCTCCAGGGAGACCTCCATGTTGGGACGGACGACGTTGAACCCGAATTCGAAGCGGGCGAAGACCTTGGGCAGGTCGAGGATCTTATCGACGTGGAGGACGGCCTTGTATTCCTGGCCCCGCTTGAGTTCCCCCTTGGGGGTGAAGACGAGTTCACGCGGGCTCTTCCACTCCGATGTCCCGTCGATCGCCGGGGAGAATTCAAGGAGCCCCGCGGCAGACTTGCCGGGGACCCCCGCGCTCTGGACGAAGAGGACGCGGACGGGCGACTTGCGGAAGATCGTGCCCGAAGTGAAGGCACTGATGTAGCGGTACCACTCTTTCTCCGCCTCGGCCGGGGCCGCGGCCCCCTTCGGCTTGCAGGCGGTGAGGCCGAGAAGGCACACGGCGGCCAGGATACAGGCAGCGATTTTTTTGGTCATGGAATATCCTCCCCAAATCCTTCGCGGCAAGAGTAGCCCGCAGGTCCGCAAAAGTCAAGGCCGCTCCGGGCCTGGCCGGCCGCGGCTGAACGGGGCGGTTTTCCGACTTCATCTCATCCCTTGTTTTATAGTATGATGAGCTGACCTCAACCGAGGCAGGAGTGGATTCATGGGCATATCCGTAAAAGCTCCGGCGATGGACCGGATCACGCGTCGCGATTTCCTCAAATCCTCGGCTACGGCAGGCCTCGGCGTCGCCCTGGCCGGGACGGCCTTCGGCCAGTCCCCGGCCCCGGCCGCGCCTGCGGCCGCGAAAAGCGCCGACGAGCTCCGCGTCGCCGTCATCGGCTGCGGCGCCCAGGGCCGCGTCCTCATCGAGTCGATGCTGCGCATCCCGTCGGTCCGCATCACGGCCATCAGCGACATCTGGTCCTACAGCCGCCAGTACACCGGGAACTACCTCAAGAAATACGGCCACATGGCCAACGTCTACGAGGATTACCGCGAGCTCCTGGCCGCGGAGAAAGGCCTCCAGGCGGCCGTCGTCGCCACGCCCGACTGGGTCCATGCCGAACAAGCCGACGCTTGCCTCAGGGCCGGGCTCCACGTCTACTGCGAAAAAGAGATGTCCAACTCGCTCGACAAGGCCCGGTCCATGGTTCGGACCGCCCGCGAAACCGGCAAGCTCCTCCAGATAGGCCACCAGCGCCGCTCCAACCCGCGCTATATCCACGCCATCGACCGCCTCATCCGCGAGCGCAGCCTCCTCGGCCGGGTGACCGTCTCCTACGCCCAGTGGAACCGGGCCAAGGCGGACCTTCTCGGCTGGCCGGAAAAGTACGTCATCGACCAGGCCACCTTGGACAAGTACGGCTACAACTCCATGTCCGAGTTCCGCAACTGGCGCCTGTTCAAGAAGTTCGGCGGCGGCCCCATGGTCGACCTGGGCTCGCACCAGATCGACCTCTTCAGCTGGGTCTACGGCACGCACCCCAAGTCGGTCGTGGCCAGCGGCGGCCTCGACTACTACAAGAATTGGGAATGGTACGACAACGTCATGGCCATCTACGAGTTCGAAACGAAGGAAGGGACGGCCCGGGCCTTCTACCAGGTCCAGACGACGACCCAGCACGGCGGCTTCTACGAGACCTTCATGGGCGAGAACGGCTCGCTCGTGCTGTCCGAGATCCCCCAGCGAGGCAACTGGGCCATGCGCGAGCCCCACGCCCCGGAGTGGGATTCCATCGCCAAGGCCGGCCTCCTCCAGTCCGAGACCGTGCCCATCCAGAAATCGACGACGAAGAACATCTACGTCGACGTCCGAGTGACGGCCGAGGCCGGACGCTGGCCCCTGCCGGTCGAGCTGGCCAAGCCGGCCCACCAGCCGCATCTCGAGAATTTCTTCGACGCCGTGCGGCACGGGACGCCGCTCAACTGCCCGGCAGAGCTGGCCTACGAATCCTGCCTCGCCGTGCTCACGGCCAACGAGGCCGTCAAGGCCCGCCGGGTCATGGACTTTCGGCCGGAGCAGTTCAAAGCATGAGCCGCGCCGGATGCTTCGCCCTCGGAATCCTCGGCCTTGCGCTCGCCGTCTTCGCCCTCGCCCCCCCGGCCGCTTCCGAAGCGTCCGCCGTCCAGGATTCGAAGAAGGCCGCCTGGGACGGCAACCGGACGACGCCGGCCCACCTCATCCCGCTCCGCGACGAGAACGACGAACCCCTCATCCCGACCGAAACGGACCCCCTGCCGTATTCGGCCCGCTTCACCTGCGGTCCGTGCCACGATTACAAGACGATCCAGGGCGGCTGGCACTTCGGCGCCATGACCGCGGCGAAGAGCGGCCGGCCCGGCGAACCCTGGATCCGGCTCGACCCGAAAACGGGGACCATCCTACCCCTCTCGTACAGAAAATGGGCGGGAACCTACGACCCCAGGGCTATCGGCCTGACGGCCTGGGATTTCACCATGCTCTTCGGCCGGCACCTCCCGGGCGGCGGCCCGGCCGAACCCTCCGACGAAGAGGTCCTGGCCCAGCCCGAGGCGCGCTGGAACGTCTCGGGGAAGGCTGAGGCCAACTGCCTCGCCTGTCACAATAAGTCGGCCCGCCAGGATCCCAGCGAGTGGGCCAAACAGATCCTCCGCGAGAACCTGCGCTGGGCGGCCACGGCGGCCGGCGGCGTCGCCGAGGTCGGCGGCATGGCCTCCCGGCTCAAGGAAACGTGGGACGTCTATGACGGGCCCAACCTCGACGACCACGAGTGGGCCGTCGTCCCGTCGGTCAAGTACAGGACGGCCGACTTCGATTCCAAGCACCGCTACTTCTTCGACCTCAACTACCAGCCGGCGGACGACCGCTGTCTGGCCTGCCACTCGGTCTCGCCCAAGGACGAGGCCCAATGGAGCGCCGACGCCGACGTCCACTCGACGGCCGGCCTGAAATGCGCCGACTGCCACAGGAACGACCTCGGCCACGCGATCGTCCGCGGCTACGAGGGCGAGGCCGCCGCGACCGGGAACCGGACGGCGGGATCGTTCACCTGCCGGGGCTGTCATCTCGGCGAGAACGAGGCGGGCGAGAAGTCGGTCGTGCCGGGCCGGCTCGGCGCGCCCTATCCCAAGCACACGGGCCTGCCGCTCGTCCACTTCAAGCGGCTCGCCTGCACGGTCTGCCATTCGGGGCCGAAGCCGAAAGAGGGCTTCACGCGGGTCAGGACGTCGCGGGCCAACCGGCTCGGCATCTACGGAGTGGCGAAATGGTCGACGGACTTGCCCGCGCTCATCGAACCTGTTTATGCCGAGGACGCGCGTCATAAGATCTCTCCGAACCGGCTCGTCTGGCCGGCCTTCTGGGCGAAGATGAGCGGGAAAGACGTCGTCCCGCTCAAGCCGGAGGACGTCGAAGCCGCCGCGGGCGACATCCTCAAGCCCGAGGAGCGGATCGCCCGGGTCCTCGTCGCACTCAGCCGGGTCATGGCCGAGGATGAAACCCCCGCGCTCGTTTCGGGCCGGTTCGTCTTCGCCCCGAACGTCGACGGCGGGATCGACGCGTCGGAGCGGGCGGGGGCCAAGGCTGACACGCCGGCCCTCTGGGGCATCAGAAAGGGCGAGGACGTTCTGGCGCTCGTCCCGGAGTTCGACCCGGCCGCGGCCGACAAGGACCCGGCGGTCGAGACGAGGTTCCTGGAGTTCCTCCAGGCGCTGGGCACGGTCCCCTTCGCCCCGGGTCAACCCGCCATCGTCGTCAAGAAGACGCTCTACCGGCTCGTCGACGGATTTCTGGATATGTCGGAGGCGCCGGCCGAACTCGTCGAAGCTTCCGGCCCCTGCTGGCTGGCGGAGGGAAAATTCCTTCCCCTCGGCTCGGACTTCGACCTCCGGACCGTGACCGCGAAAGCCGGGACGGAACAGACGCTGACCGAGGAGCAGGTCGCGCTCGTCCTCGGGGCGCTCGTCCGATCAGGGGAAAACGCCGACTGCGTCTATATCTCCGGGGGCCGGATGTTCCGGCTCGGCAAGGACGGCAAGCTCGCCTCCAAGAGCGACGCCGCAGCCGAACCCGTGACCTGGCCCCTGGCCCACAACGTCCGGCCGGCCCAGCAATCGCTCGGCTGGAAAGGCTGCGCGGACTGTCACAGCGGCGGTTCGGACTTCTTCTTCACCAAACTCCGGGGAACGGGTCCTCTGCTTACGGCGAATGTGGAGAATCGATCGGCCGCCTCCTTCATGGGACTGGGCGGGCTCTTCCAGAGGTTCTTCGGGCTGTCCTTCATCACCCGGCCGCTGTTCAAGGTCATCCTGGCCATCTGCGCTATCGTCATCGGGTCGCTCGTCTTCCTGGCCGGCCTGCTGCTCCTCG
>Ga0315277_10004471_pt1 | contig 18662 bp, 13 predicted proteins | sample YL17G05_15_MG_FD_203695 | JGI IMG/M metagenome (GOLD analysis project Ga0315277, IMG submission 203695) | Sediment microbial communities from Yellowstone Lake, YNP, Wyoming, USA - YL17G05_15 | ecosystem: Environmental > Aquatic > Freshwater > Lake > Sediment | place: USA: Wyoming | collected...
GCCAGTCTTTTTTTCTCATCAATTGAATATTTGTATTCTCCTATAAACATGGACTTATCCACAGTTTTGCTTAGTTATCAACACCTTTATCCACATTTCCCCACTATGTATTATTTATATCCCACCAAGTATACCGAGTCAACCACAATGCTCCATATTAAAATATGAGGAAACCTCCTTGTTTTTCCACATTTAATCCACAGTAGAAAAACTGAGGCAAAATAAAAAGCCCTTAAGGGCTAAAGGTAATTTAAAATTATTATGGCTTAAATTTTCTTTATCTTAAAAGTTTTAGGGTCAATCTCTATCCTATCTTTTCTTTTTATCTCTCCCGAGAGAATCGCCGTGGCCAAAACATCCTCTATTTTGTCCTGAATAACTCTTTTCATCTGCCTGGCGCCAAAAGTCGGGTCATACCCTAATTCGGCAATCTTTTCTTTAAGAGCGGAGGTAATTACAAGATCAATGTTTTTCTCTTTAAGACCGTCGGCTATCTTTTGAAGCATTATTTCCGCAACCTTTAAAATGTTTTCCCTGCTCAAGGGCTTAAAAACCACCATGGCATCAAACCGATTAATGAATTCCGGCCTGAAGATTCCTTCTTTAAAAAGATAATCCAGAAGCTTTTGTTTGACCTGAGACCATTCTGATTTATCTTTTATGGCATCAAGAATTATTGGATAACCGGCATTGGATGTGGCAATGATTATTGAATTCTTGAAATTAATCTTATTGCCTAAGCCGTCAGTCAAATGGCCTTCGTCTAAAACCTGCAGGAATAAATTCAGAATATTGGGATGGGCTTTTTCAATTTCATCAAGCAAAACCAGGGAAAAAGGACTCTGTTTTACTTTAGTAGTCAATAGCCCTTCTTCTCCCGGAGAACCGATTAAGCGAGCAATATCGGAAATAGCCTGGAACTCTGACATATCCAAACGAATCATCTTTTCCTCAGAACCGAAATAAATTGCAGATAAAGCTTTGGCGGTTTCGGTCTTTCCCACCCCGGTAGGACCTAAAAACAAGAAAGTTCCCATTGGCCCTTTTCTGGCCGAAACCTCAGCCCTGGCTCTTCTTAAAGCAATGGAAACCTCCCTGACTCCTTCTTCCTGGTTAATGATTCTTTTATGAATAAGCGCTTCCAGATTTAATAAAATCTCTTTCTCTTTTTCTTCCACCTCGCCAACCGGAACCTCGGTTTTCCCGGAAACAATTTTCCTTACATGCTCGGGCAGAACAACTTTTTCTTTTATTGAATAAACATATACCAAGACCTCGTCAAGCAAATCCATTGCCGACTTGGGAAAGGGTTTGGAAATATATTTTTGAGCCAAAGAAATGGTTTCTTTTAAAGCCAAAAAGGTAATGAATTTTTTGTATCTGTTTTCCAGCCACAATGAGTGGTTTTCCAAAACCAGCAAGGTTTCCTCTTCTGAAATCTCTCCCACTTCCACTTTTTCAAAAAGGGATAAGATGGCTGGTCTTTGCTCCAGGTATTTATGTAAACCGGTAAAGCTGGTTATGGCTACAACCTGAAACCCGGGCAAAGGCAAATAGGGACTTAGGACGCCGGAAATATCAATTATCCCCGGCCTTTTTTCTCCCCCTATGAAATTATGGAATTCGTCAATCACTAAAACAATATTGCCCGCATGCATCATTTCTCCAAAAATCCTTTCCAGAACAGCTTCCGCTTCCTCCACGCTTCCGGTCTGGGCTGCCAGATAGTTTAAATCCAATTGAACTATTCTCTTGTGATTAACCTCAGGCAAACTCTTGCCCAAAACGCTTTTCCTGGCCAGCTCTAAAATCATACTTTTTCTCCCTATTTCCGGTTCGCCCACCAAAAGACAATTATTAAGTTCCCGGCGCGCCAGAATTCTTTCTATTGCCTCAATTTCTTCTTTGTGGCCTATCATCTCGGGAAAGCCCTGCGTCTTTACCAGTACCGAGTAATCAATCCCGAACCGGTCCAGCAAGGTAGCATAACCAGCTGCCCAGTCCTTAGCCAGACTCCCCCTTTTTATGAGATTCTCCCACTCCCAAAACCTTTTTCTCTCATTAATTCTTTTTTCTAATGATTCCAGCCACCAAACCACGTTTTCAATATCGTAAGAATTAAGGTTGGCGTCAATTAAAATTCTCTTAAAATTTAATTCATTCTTTGCCAAAGAAGTAACAATATCACCCAGCTCAATTCTCATATGGTTTTTCTGGTTGGCTATTCTTAATGATTCCAGAATCACCTCTTGAAAATTATCAGTCTGATCTTCAAATTTTTGGCTTTTAAGGGTTTTTTTGATTTCGTTTGTATCCAGAAGAAGGCGGAAGAATATGAAATTCAACTTGGGAACAGAGGAAAGAAGATTATAGAAAAGCAGGCTGGAATTGTCTTTTGCTTTCCAAACCACCTTAGCCACCTCAAAGCTTAAAAACTCAGCCAGATTAATTTTTTCCGGCCTGGCCAATGCTTCCCCTATTGATATTTTAAGTCTTGGTTTTTTAAGCCTTAAATTAAAGAAGGAAACCTCAATCTTAAAGATTAAAAACAAAATTAGAGAAATCAGAAAAAGCCCGGAGACATACAAAGGAACTGATAAAGACAAGAAAAAGAAAGAAAGAATTAATAAAAAAGACAAAACCAAGAATAACTTCTCAAGAATGCCAAGCAGATTATAAAGACCCTCCCATTTAAGGGCCCTAAAGATTGTTGCCTTTTTTAAATTAAAATTCATTTATTGCTTCTTTGCTAAATCATCATATTTTTTAAGACCTTCGGCGTAATGTTTCTGGATCTCTGTTGTATTCAGAGCCTGACCAAAAACCCGGACATCGTCAATTAGGCCGTTGAAATTCCAACCGTTATGCTCGCCGATATGAAAAGAAAAAGGATTGTCTACGGAATTTGTGTTTCCTGAACCATAATCTGCCTTTGTCTCTTCTTTTCCGTCGAGATAGACAAAAATTTTATTATCCCTGTCAAAAATGCAAACCGCGTAATGCCAAATTCCTGTCTTGGGAACGGAACCGCTGATATGCTGGTTGGTTCCGCTTGAACCCTGAATAGAACAGGTAATCCTATTGTCTCCCCCTATTTCCATTCCATAGCCAGCAGAACCGGAACCGCCTTTTTCCATAATTGATTTCCACTCGCCCGGCAAAGAAGAAAGATAAAACCAGGCCGCCAAACTGAAATCCCCTGTTCCAAAACTCAAGCTTCCATTGCTAGGATTTCCGACATTAACGTAGTCATCCGAGCCGTTAAATTGACCTGTCTTTCCCAGCTGAGTCACGGTATTGTCTGTCCAGTGGTTTCCCGAACCGTACCAAACACCGCTATTTCCATAGCCCGAACTATCTGCCACCGTGTTGCCTGTTCCTTCGTCAAACCTCCAGATACCTGTGGCAAAAGCGCCTATCGCAGTATTAACGCTCTGGCTGAATTCCAATAGCTTGGCTGTTTTTGCCTTTGGCCTAGAACTATTAATATTCCTCAACCCCAGGGTTGCTAATATAGTTATAATGAGTATTACGGTTAACAACTCAATAAGAGTAAATGCTTTCTTTTTATTAAAAATATTCATGTTTTTAAAAATATAATTCTTAAACCTATAATCAGCCCCATTAATAAAACAATGGGAAGAATAAACCACCCCAAAAAAACAAAAATTCCGGCTATAATCAAAAAGATTTCCACCAGAATGCCGATTATTATCAAAAAACTTCTCATTATTGCGCCCAAAAGGCAGAAAATGAGGTTGGCAAAAAACACTTCAATATATCTTCCGATATCAAACCCCCGACCCTGGTAGAATTCCCTGTATCTGCGCCAGGGCGAGAAAAAAGTCCGAAAAAGCAAGGGAATGGAAAAGTAATTCAAATTGAATAAAAGAAAGTTTTTCCAAATTCTTAAGATTTCCTTGGGCACTTCAAAAAAATGCCAGGAAATTCTCTGAAAAAGAATATTTTGTTTAAATCCGTTCATCTTTCTTTTCCTCTTTTATTAATTTTATTCCCAAGCCGGAGATTTTAGAGCCGCCGGACATAAGAATAAAAGCCAGCATTGACCAGACGGTCAGATTAAGAGTTTTGGTTATAAAATCAGAAGGGATAAGCCCTTTAAGCTGCTCTCCCATTGCCTTTTGCAATTGGGCCTGTACGTCCTGGGTTCCGGCCGAAGAAGGAGTTTGTGCCTCCTTGGGCATTTGGAAAAACTCCGGCAGACTGATCTTGGCAGTAAAAATATTGTAGGAATACCAAAGAGTTAAAACTAATATTAAAAGACCGGCAAAGAATACCAGCCAACCGATGATTTTTGAGAAATTATTCATATATATATGTATTATTTAATTAATCCTAATTCCTCAAGAGTATCTTCCGGTATAATCGGCCTCTGACCCAAGGGTGTTCTCCCCGGATAGCGCCAGGCAGAAATAATCCGTATAATTTTCTCCTTTTTGTCCCCTGCTGTTCTGTTAATAACAGCATACATCATCCAGGCCTCGTTGGGATATTTCTTTGTTCCGCTGACCTGCATGGCAGCTATTGTTCTCGGTGCTATGCCAATTTCTTTTCTTTCCGGCCGACGGAAGATATTAAGCACCCTTTTCTCGGAGAATCGGTACTGCCTCATTTTGGCTTTAGAATGTGTGGTCCAAAAAATCTTTTCCTCCTTATTAGCCAAAAACATATCTTAATTTTTAATCAATCTCGTAGGTGATTGATACGATAGATGTAATCTTGTTCTCACCGGTCTCTATCTGAGGTTCTCCGCCTCCGCCTATTCCCATTGGCGCTGCTGATTTTTCCGCCATATAGTAATATGGGAGATAGCTGCTTTCACTGAAATTGGTAATCCTGACCAATTTCACTCCCAATTGTTTGGCCAGCTCTTCTGCTTTGGCCTTGGCTTTTCCTATGGCCTGTTCCCTGGCCTGTTTTTTAAATTCATCCTCCTTGTCAATGGTAAACTGCAAAGCGCTTGCTTCATTGCTCCCGGCATCAGCCGCCACCTGAATAATTACTCCTATCTTCTCCATGTCCCTGATTTTCACCTGAAGGGATTGGTTAACATCATATCCTGCTAAAATCCTTCTCCCAGACGGATAAATTGAACTTACCCCATAATATTCATAACGAGGGCTAATATTAAAGCTTGTAGTTTTTAAATCCTTATCCTCCACTCCCTGTTCTTTGATGGCAGCTATTACTGCATTCATTTTCTTAGTATTATTTGACAGCGCTTCGGCAACCGTCTTGGCCTCGGTTACCACCGAAAAAGAAGTAATGGCCAAATCGGGCTTGGCGTAGATTTCACCAGTCTCAGAAATTGTAATGGTGTTTTTGGCTTCAATCCCCTGCCCTATATATTTCCATTCCTTCATTTTATTAAGAGCTCCTGCGCCCACATATATAACCAGAACAAATAAAAAAACAATTGCTAAACCGAAAAATGTTTTGTGTATATTTTTGTGAGCTTGAGATCCGCAGCAGCCAGAAGTTTTGCCGGCGGAACTATCTGTTTGAAATTGTTCCATATAATTAATTATTTATTTGATAATTATTCTTCTTTTTCCCTTGTCTCTTTGCGTATCACCCCCCAGTGATAAAGATACAAAGGAAGACCGACCAAAATCATGGCTAAATTATTAGAAGCTTCTCTCTGCCTGTTGGCAACCAGATAATCTATTTTACTCTCATCCTCCCTCCATTTTTCATAGTCAGCCAACCAGTTTTTTAGCGTTGTTTTTTCTTCACTGGTCAACTCAGTGCTGGTACTTCCCTGAAAACTCTGCATCTTCTCTATTGAAAGAGGGACCGGATAGCTGGGGTAGTTATATCTTTGCTGAATTTTATCTATATCCTCGGCTTTAGTGAAAATAAACATCTTCAGACCCATATCTAAAAAACGAACCGTACCGCTGACTACCAAAGCCAAACCGACCAAAGCGAAAAGATACAAATATATTGTCCTTACCAAGCCGTGTTTTTCTAACATATTTTAGATATTATTTAATAATATTAACCTTTCTTAATTATATCATTTTCTTCTAAAATAAAAATCCCGTTCCTGGGATTGTTGTTTAAAAAAAACGGGGAAAAACGTGATTTAATACGTACCAAATGGCAAAAAGTAGAAGCAAAATTACAGATATGACTTCAAAAGGAAGCATAATAATAAAAAATAATTTGTCTTTATTAGATTAGAATATCAAAGAACAGGAATAATGACAAATTAAAAAAAGGGGGGCCGGACAAAGTCCGACCATAATTTGTTCAAGATGCTCAACATTTCAGAAAGATACGCCGCTCAACGCAACCGCTACATCGGCTATTTGAGCGGTTAATGAAGATGTTTCTTCCTGGGTAAGGTAGGGACTAAGATCTAAACGAAGAAGATCGTGAAGAACAGCCCATGTATTGTTTTTGTGTTCCTCGGGAAAAAACATTCCTTTGTTGGCGCATTCTGCTATCTCTCTGAGCGTTTCACCAATACCTGCGCAACGGGCTTTTATTACTGCAACATCTTCCATGATGACCTCTCTATGCTTGAGTACTTAAGATTATGTAGGTAAAAATAACTGTTTTAATTGTACCTTTCATTTTTAAATTTGTCAATAGCAACAAAAGAAAGTGGGCGTATCTGGATTTGAACCAGAGACCTCTGCAATGTGAGTGCAGCGCTCTAACCGCTGAGCTATACGCCCTTTCTGTTGAAGAATTTTACAACAAATGAAAATAAAAGTAAAATGAACTAAGTATGAAAGTATTTGAATTCCATTTCAATCCCAAAGCAAGACAAGATTTAATTTTTGAAAGTTTTTGTTATGACCCGGAAAACATCTATGAAAGAAGACTGGGTAATTTATATATGGTGGGATTCCTAACTAATGCCCTGCCCCAGAACGTCAGGTTCCTAAATAACCTGGCCAAAACAATCAAAGACAGATATTACAAGAATGCTTCGGCCAAACCAGAAAGATCGTTAAGAGAAACGCTGAGAAAAACCAATGAATACCTGGAAAAAATAGCCAAAGAAGGAGACGTCACTTGGCTGGGTAATCTTAACTTTGCCGTAACCACTTTTAAGAACTTTGAGCTGAATTTTACCAAGGTGGGAGACGTGAAAATCTATTTGCTGAGAAAAGGCCAAATAATAGATATTGACCAGAAATTAAAATTCGAAGAAATTGAACCCTATCCCTTGAAAATATTCGGTAATATAGTGTCGGGTAAATTGTCGGAAAAAGACATTATCCTGGTTTTAACCAAAGAAATCGCCGCTTCTTTCTTAAAAGAAAATCTGCTGGCCAAAATCTCCCAAATACCCATAACAGAACCAGCCAAAAATGAGGCCAGAAAGATAAGGGAAGTCTTAAATAGCAAAAAAGAGCAGCTCCTAGAAACCAAAGGGATTTGTTTGCTAATATACTTAACCAAAGAAACCCTGGCCAAAGAAAGAGAAACCCTTGCCCTGTCAAAAAGCTGGGGAGTTTTCTCTTTTAAAAAAGTATTCCTGCCTTTAATCAAAAAAATCCGATTGCCCAAGATTCATTTTCCAAAACCTTCCCTTAAGGTTCCTCAAATTAAGCTGAACATCCCTAAACCTAAATTATCCAGACCAAGGATAAACTTGCCGAAATTGAATTTAAAAATATTCTTTTCCAACAAGAGAGCTGTTTTAATATCATTTTTCATTTTTATCTTGATTCTTGGCTTTTTCCTCTTCCAAAAACAAGAAGAAAAAAGATTAATTAATTACCAAAAACAATTGAATCAAATCAAAGAAAAGGTAACTCAAGCAGAAAATTATCTGATAGCAAATAATAAAAAGGCTAATTCTTTGTTAAACGAAAGCTGGAAAGACATGTCGCCAATCTCCAGCCTTATTTCTTCCTTTCCCTCGGATTTCGCCAAAGAGGTTTCTGATTTAGAAAATAAGATTTCTAAAGATCTCTTGCGGCTGAACAAGATGACGGAAATTAATGATCCTCAGCTCATTTTTGAATTTAAAGCCAGGGATTTCATTCCCCAGAAAATGACTTACTTTAATGGAAATCTTTACTTCTTTACTCCCTATGGAGAAAACGTATTTGTTGTCAACCAAAATGGTGAAGGAAAGATTTTAGCCATCAAGAAAAAAATTAGCTATGCTTCCCCTCTTTTCAGTTCTATCCTTTTTTTCGTCAAGCCCAATCAGTTGGTTAATCTAGCGAACGAACAATTCGGAGAACCCGTTTCTTTAGAGACCCCTTATCCAGAATTCAATTTCAGCGATTTTTCCAATTATCAATCAAATCTCTATTTTTTAGATAATAAGAACGGAAAAATAGTGAAATATCCTTATTCAGGAGAGCTTCAATGGGGTTCGTCTCAAACATGGCTTGAAAATCAAAAAGCCAAAGACTTTAAATCAATGGCTGTGGACGGTTCTGTCTGGTTTCTTTCCAAAAACAACTCTATTGAGAAATATTATGCCGGGAAGCTTCAAAACACTCTTGATTTAAAAATATTCCCTGAAGCAAAGGAATTTTCCCAGATTTTCACTTCTTCCCAGCTTTCTTACATATATATACTGGAGCCGGCTCAAAAAAGAATCATTATCACCAATAAATCAGGCCAGATTGTAAAACAATTCCAAAGCCAAAACTTTGACAACCTCTTGGACTTCTCAGTTTCGGAAAAAGGAAAAGCAATTTACCTTTTAAACGGCCTGAAGCTATACAAGATTAATCCTTAGATTATTTTAACTCTACCTTGGCTCCGGCCGCTTCAAACTTCTTTTTGATTTCTTCTGCTTCCTCTTTTTTGGCGTTCTCTTTAACCGTCTGAGGAGCGCTGGCTGCGGCATCAACCAAATCCTTGGCTTCTTTTAAGCCTTTTCCGGTAAGGTCTCTGACCACTTTGATTACCTCTATCTTTTTGTCTCCTACAACGGTTAATTCAATGTTGAAGGAGCTCTTTTCTTCTCCTTGAGCAACCTGAGGAGCAGTGGGAGCAGCGGCTGACACTGCCATAGCCGGAGCAGCGGCTGAAACTCCGAATTTCTTTTCTAAAATCTTAACCAGTTCGGCCAAATCCAAAACGCTCATCTTTTCAATTTCCTCAACAAGTTTCTCAAACTTTTTAGGAACCTCAATTTTTTCTTCTGCCATATTAATTTTGTTTTTTAATTGAACTTAATGCGAAAACCAGACCTTTAATGTTTCCTTGTAAAACATTTACCAAACCAGATATGGGAGCGTTTAAACTTCCCACCAGCTTAGCCAAAAGCTCTTCTTTGGCCGGAAGCTGAGCCAAGACAATTGCCTCTTCTTTTTCTTTGAATTTATTCTCCAAAAATCCTCCCAATATCTTTAATTTGTCGTTTTCTCTGGAAAACTGATAAACTGTCCTGAAGGGCGATATCTCGTCTTTAAATCCGAAAACCAGGCCAACCTCTTCCTTGAATTTTCTTTTATCAAACTCCATCTTATTTTCTTTAAATACTATTTCCGCCAGGGTTTTCTTGAAAACTTTGAAATTACCCTCCATTGCCTTCAATTTCTTTCTCAATCGGGAAACGTCCTTAACTTTTAGGCCGGTGATCCCAACCAAAACAATTGCTTTTTGGCGAGCAACTTTATCTCTTAAATCATCAAGTATTTTTTGTTTTTGAGCTTTGTTTAAAGCCATAATAAAAAATCTGCGTTTCCGCAGACAGATAAAAACCCGAAATTAGTTGGGAATTTTTACCTCGAGAGGACTTATATATGCCCCTTGTCTGCGGTAAATATGTTATGTTCTAACTTTAGTAAATATCCAAAAGCTTGTCAACCCCTGTCACTGAATAAGCACATCTATAATTTTCATTGCAAATTCATCGGAAGCACCGGGGCCGTTGCCAGTAATAATTCTTCCGTCGGCTATCACGGCTTTGTCTTGAAAAATAGCGCCGTTTTCCTCTAAAATCTTTACGGCTGATTTGTCCATTGAGCTTGTCCAAACAGTAGCCTTCTTCCCTTTTAAAACGCCTGCTTTGGCTAAAACCACCGGCGAGATGCAAATGCTGCCTAGAACTTTATTATCGGCAATTGTTTCCCTGGCTAATTTATAGGAATCCTCGTTATCAAGATAGGTTAAGGCGCCCGGACCGCCAATAAAAACCACTGCATCGTAATCAGTAGGATTCGCATCTTTAATCAAAACATCTACTTCAGCTGTGTTGCCATCAGCACCGATTGCTGTTCCTTTTTGCGTACTGGCAGTTTTTATCGTTCCTCCGGCAACCTGAAAAAGGTATTTGGTTTTTAAATACTCCTCGTCCCGAAAATCCTTATAGGCAATAACCATTAATATTGATTTGTTTTCTAGTGCCAACATTGCATCTGTTAGAGAATATTGTTCTTCTTCAGCCTCTTTTGTTCCTGTTGCTGTTTCTTCAGAAGAAGTCTGATCTTCTATTTGAGTAACAGGGTTCTCCCCTTTTTCTTTTATCTTTTGCTGAAAATCTTCGACTGTTTTAAAAATTAAAGCTCCAACTATTAATAGTATAATACATATTCCCAATAAAAGAAAAATGCTTGTTTTTCCTAATCTATTATTCATTATTTTTCAGATATTTATACTTAGCTATATTATGCTCTTCCAAAGTCTTGCTAAAAATGGTCTTTCCGTCGGGAGAGGACAAATAATACCAATAAAGGCTGTTTCTAGGATACACTGCCGCCTCAATACTTTCAAGGCCGGGATTAGAGATCGGGCCAATCGGCAGACCCAGGTATATATATGTATTATATGGAGAATCAATTTTGGTTTCTTCAATAGAAACCTTGTCTTTTTCAGTAAGATAATTAATGGTGGCATCAACCTGAAGAGGAATCTTGTTTTTTAATCTCTTCCATAAAATCCCGGAAACAATTTCTTTGTCTTCCTTGGTTTTCACTTCTTTCTCAATCAAAGAAGCCATGGTTATAACCTGAAAAACCGTCTTCTTTTGTCTTCCAATTTCTTCTCTTAAATCAGGACTTATTTTTCTATTAAAATTATCCAGCATTTTCTGGACAATTTCTTTATCGCTTGCCTGGTAGGAAAATGTATAAGTATCAGGGAACAAAAATCCTTCCAAAGAAGCCTGATCAGGAACGCTGCCCAAAAAACTGAATTCTCCTTTAAAATCTTTAGCTTTTAAATTAGAAATGCCCGAACTGTTTCTTTCAAAATAACTCAAGGTTTTTTCAATGTCTTTTATATTAAATCCTTCCGGTACGACTAATTTTATTTTTTCCACCTCGCCATTAATGAATTTATCCACCATTTGTGGGATATTCATTGAAGAAGAAAGAAGATAGGAACCGGCCTGGAGTTTTCCTGAAATTCCTTTAGTAGTAACATAAAACCTAAAAAGAGGAGCTAATTTAATAAGACCATCTTTTTCCAAATTGAGAGAGATTTCCCTTGAACCCTGACCTTTTTCAATATCAAACAATCTTTGTTCTTGAGAAAGAGAGTTCACGGGAAGATAAATCCCCTGCCAAATAAAAAAAACAAAGAAAACAAAAAATAAAATAATTGGAATAAATATCTTTTTCATTTTTATTCAGTTAGAGAAGCTTGCGGTTCGCTGACTGGCGGTGCCTCCGGGTTTACTGGTGGCTCACTGACAGGTTCTGAACTTTCTGGGGTCGAGGTTGAAATTTCAGTTGGCGTTGTTTCTATAATTGTTGGCGTTGAAGTGGATATTTCCGGAGAGCTAGATGTGCTGGTCGGTGAAGGTTCGTTTGTCGGCACTGGAACAGAACCGGCACACTCTCCTGCCATATTTTGTATCTGACTATTCTCAATATATATGCAGAAGGGCTGGCCTGTTATACGATCCAAAACAGTAATGCCGTTCTTCTTTATATCCTGAGAAACAATCTTTAGCTCTTCCGTCTCCACCACCTGGGCTTTTAATTTTTTAACCTCCAGCACTCCGTATTCATTGACCACCAATCCAAGATTAGCCAATCCTTGCTTAAAGTCAATATTCACAATCTGTCCTTGGTTGTTTTGTTCTATGCTCAAATCACTACCCTGCCAATGAGGATTAACAAAGACCATTATCTTGCCTGTCTGCGATGGAATAGGCTCGCAGACTTCAGTAGTGGTAGCAGTAGAGCTTGATATTTCTTCTCTATGGCATTGGATAATAGTCCCTTCAAATGATTCCAAAGCAATACCTATAATTCTTCCAGCTTTTGTTGCCTTCATGGCTGTTCCAGGAATAGAAGCTGAAGTCAGAACATCACCTATATTAATAGGTCCGTTCTCCAGAGACACCTTGACTAATACCCTGCCGTTTAGGGCAATCGGCAAAGGATTATCCTCTTCTTTGACATTGTATCCTATGACATTAAAGTCAGTGGCCTGGCTGGGATCAGAAACAACTCCTATCATTGATGACTGATAAGCGCTGCTGGTTTTGACCAGCTTGGCTATTTTGTTTCCAATAGTTGTTTGAACCATGGCTTGCGAAGGAGCAACCAAATCTCCTGGTTCCAGGCCTTGTTCTGTGGAATACATTTCTGCGTAGTCAGCTCCTGGGGGTGAAGTACAATCAACTATTTCCTGGGTATATGTTCCTGCCTGGGTAGTATGACATAAAGCATAGCCTGTTCCTACTCCTGGCAGATTGGTCTTAATGTTTCCGTAGACTTGCAGGGTTGCTGAAGGACTGGTGGTTGCTATGCCAATATTGCCTCCATCAAGAATAGTAAATACTTCAGTGGTATTATCAAAAACATTAAGGATATCCCCTAATCCTCTCTGGCCAAAGGTGAAGGCAGTAGATGAAGAGTTTCCGTCAAAAGCAACCTCACCGGAATCTACATATAATCCTCCTGGACCGACATTGAGACCGTTTTGAACATACAGATTATTGTTGATAATGGCATTATCATTAACCATAAAGGTGTCTGTATTGATGGTTCCGGCATAGAGATTGGGTGTTTCAATGCCACCGATGTCTATGATGGCAAGGTTGTCAGAGGACGCTCCTGCCACATAGGCGTATTTGCCGGAAACGTAAACTGAATAGGCATCATTCATCACATTCAAATCATTGGGATCCCAGTTGCCTACAGTGGTAGGGCTGGCAGGATTACTGATATCCACAATAGCAAGGTTGTTAGAATTTCCTCCTGCTACATAGGCATATTTGCCGGAAACGTAAACTGAATGGGGAATGTTCATCACATTACCATCATTGGGGTCCCAGTTGCCTGTGGTGGTTGGGTTGGCAGGATTACTGATATCCACAATAGCAAGGTTGTTAGAGTCCCATCCTGTAACATAGGCATATTTGCCGGAAACATAAACTGAATCGGCATAATCCATCACATTTAAATCACTAGGCTTCCAGTTGCCTGTGGTGGTTGGGCTGCTAGGATTACTGATATCCACAATAGCAAGATTTCTAGAGTTCGCTCCTGCTACATAGGCGTATTTGCCGGAAACATATACTGAATAGGGAGAACTCATCACATTACCATCATTAGGGTCCCAGTTGCCTGTGGTGGTTGGGTTGGCAGGATTACTGATATCCACAATAGCAAGGTTGTGAGAAGATCTCCCCACCACATAGGCGTATTTACCGGAAACATATACTGAACAGGGAGAACTCATCACATTTATATCACTAGGCTTCCAGTTGCCCACAGTGGTTGGGCTGCTGGGATTACTGATATCCACAATAGCAAGGTTGTTAGTAGAGTCCGATCCCACCACATAGGCGTATTTACCGGAAACATAAACCGAAAAGGTACCATTCATCACATTAGGATCATTAGGGTCCCAATTACCCACAGTGGTTGGGTTAATAGGATTACTGATATCCACAATAGCAAGGTTATCAGAATTTCCTCCTGCTACATAGGCATATTTGCCGGAAACATATACTGAATAGGGAACGCTCATCACATTAGGATTTTCGGGGTCCCAGTTGCCCTTAAGAACAGGATTGGAACCTCCTTCAACCCGAAGACTGCCATTCACGTCTAGCTTTGCCCCTGGGATCGTTGTCCCTATTCCCACATAGCCACCCATAAAGGTTGATGTTCCATAAACCTGCAAAGTTGATGCCGGAGTTGTTGTGCCGATGCCGACGTATCCGGTGGTGGATGCAATTCTCATATTCTCTCTTCCGGCAGTGGCAAAGATAATATTATTGGTTGAAGAAGCGTTGAGGTCTCCGGCTGACTGAACAGTTAAGTTTCCTGATGTTGTTTTCAAGATGGAAGCAGCAGCTCCGGTAATATTCAATCCGGCTGAAGAAGTAATATCTGTAGAGTTGATGGTAATGGTAGAGCCAATGGTGGCAGTGGCAGCGTAAATGTTAGACCATTTATATACTGAAGAGCCTAAGTTGTATGTAGCATTAGCAGATGGAAGTATGTTTCCTCCTACAGTCAGGTTTCCAGTAACTGAGGTAGTACTAAAGGAGGTGGTGGCAGCGGTTAGATTTCCCAGTATAGTGATGTTTCCTGAACCAAAGATATTGCCTACCACCGAGAGCGAAGCTCCGGGAGTTGTTGTTCCTATTCCCACGTAGCCTCCCATAAAGGTTGATGTTCCATAGGCCTGGAAAGTTGAAGCAGGAGTGGTGGTGCCGATGCCGACATTGCCGGTGCTGTTTTTGATCACCATTTTGTAACCGCCATCGACACCAATAAGTAAATCCTGTCCAACCCCAGTATAGAGCATACTGTTGCCACCATATGGTGCACCATACCCCGAACCGAAAGCGTACATCTGAATTGACCCGACGTTGGATTGGCCCTGGAAACCCGCAATGGCGTTCGCTCCCGTATTAATGTTGTGCGCCGACCCCACGAGTGCGGAGTTGATATCGCCATAAATTTGCAGCTGGTTTCCCGGGTTCGTCGTCCCGATGCCAACGTTGCCTCCCATAAAGGTTGAGGTTCCATAGACCTGCAAGGTTGAAGCTGGCGTAGTAGTACCGATACCCACATAGCCAGTAGCATCATCTATTCTCATTCTCTCTGTTCCAGCTGTAACCAGGATGAGATCATTGGTTGAAGAAGCATTTAAATCCCCTGCTGATTGGACAGTAAGATTTCCTGAAGTTGTTTTCCAGACTGAAGCAGAAGCTCCAGTAAGATTCAATCCGGCTGAAGAAGTAATGTCTGTTGAGTTGATGGTAATAGTAGAGCCAATGGTGGCAGTGGCAGCGTAAATGTTAGACCATTTATATACTGAAGAGCCTAAGTTGTATGTAGCATTAGCAGATGGAAGAATGTTTCCTGCTGTAGTCAGGTTTCCAGTAACTGAGGTAGTACTAAAGGAGGTGGTGGCAGCGGTTAGATTTCCCAGTATAGTGATGTTTCCTGAACCAAAGATATTGCCAACCACTGAGAGAAGAGCTCCGGGAGTTGTTGTTCCTATTCCTACATATCCTCCCATTAGGGTTGTTGTTCCGTAAACAGTAAGTGTTGTGGTGGGAGTGCTGGTGCCGATGCCGACATAGCCTGTAGTAGATGCAATCCTCATCCTCTCTATTCCGGCAGTAGTAAAGACAAGATTGTCTGAAGAAGAAGCGTTCAGATTATTTCCTGACTGGATAGTAAGGTCTCCTGAATTTGTGGTTTGAACTTTTAGGCTGCCGGAATTATCGATGATTAAACCTCCGGCACCGGGACCGGAAATTTGACCGGTTCCGCTTAAATGAACTGGAAAATTAATGTCAAATTGATCGGCGGCAGAAGACCAACTTATTACGCCTGAGGTAAGTCCTCCCCCTCGGTAAAAAGCAAGGAAGGAATCCTCATCGCCCGCAGCGTCACTGTTAATAGTGAAGGTTTCAGATACGGTTCCGCTGATGCTGGTGGAAGCAGCGGACATATTTAAAACATCAAGGTTATTGAAATATCCATAATCCCATCTCTTGGCTGCCGAACCGACACGATAAGTATTAGAAACATCGGGGGTAATGCTACCCCTTATCGCCATATCGCCAGTAATAGTGGTTGTACCAGCTGAAAAAGTTCCGTAGACTTGGAGAATTGAATTAGGAGTGGTTGTTCCAATGCCGACGTTGCCGCCGTTAGTAATCCTCATTCTTTCGGTGGCACTATCTTCAAAATACATTCCGCCTGTTCTTAAAAAATTTATCGCACCTACCCATGTACCACCGCTAAATCCTTCTATACTACCAGCTCTGACATCTTCACCCCCAGATGGAGTCTTTAAAATCAATCTTGCTATCTGGCTACTGGTTGTGGATCTTGATTCTATCTTTGCAGCTGTGTCTCCTGAAGAATATATATGCAATAAAGTTTCTGGAGTTGTTGTGCCAATACCAACCCTACCTGTACTTGTAATTCTCATTGTTTCGGCTAAATCAGCTCCGTGAGCTCTTGTGGCAAAGGCCAAATAACCAGCCCAGCTTCCATCCTCAGAGGTTTCTTTTCTTCCGGCAATGTTTGCAAAACCAGCCCAGCTTAACAAATCAGATCTATATTCTCCGCCGAAAGAAAGAGTTCCTCCTTTGTCTATACCATAATCACTAGCTTTAATAACTAAATTGCCGGATTCTTGAATAAATGTTTTACTAGCAGATTCAACTTGTAAAGTGGTGATGGGTTCTGTTGTTCCGATGCCTACATTGCCGTCGTTCCTCACGAATAACAAAGAGGTTGAAGAAGCGTTTGTTACGTTCAAGGCGGAACTACCTGAAGTATTGTCAGAACCGACAATGCTTAATCTTGAATCAGGATTTGTTGTCCCAATACCGACATTACCCTTCGCATATTCCGTTCCCGGAGGCGTAAAATTGGATGTCCAGCGAGCAATTCCCTTTGATACGCGTAGCTCATCGACATACCCTTTAAATTGATCCGGCAGCCATCTCCAATAAGAATATCCGACCATCAATTTACCGCCAAAATCTGAAAAAACAACTGAACTTGTTGTAGTCCCGTGCGTCACGCCATCAAGATACCATGTAAATAGGTTGCCATTTCTCACAATTGCAATGTGGTGCCAAGTATTTTGCGGGACAGCAGTATCCATCCCAAGAAAAACACCAGCAGTCGCATCTTGATAGTAGAACGATGGTACGTTGCTTCCCATTAGGATGTTCCATTCGTAGCTGTGTGATACAACATCCATCTGATTTTGTGAAATTAATGGGCGGTATCCGCCAAAGGCACCAGAATCAATAAGATAAACCCAAGCATCAATGGTAAAATCGCCGGTAAACTGCCAGTCTGCTGAATCAGGCGTGCTCAAATAATCTCCAAGCCCATCAAAATGCCCGCTAGCAATTCCGAATTTTATTATATTTGTCGTCGTTGCCGCTTCGCCATAGGAAGTCATTGTATGCGGAGCCAATGAAGAGTCAGTAAAATCACGGTTCATGTGAAACATGAGCTTGGTATAAGAGTCAATACTTCCGCCCGAAACAACTAAATTGCCAACTGTTTGGATGGTCAAATCCTCGCTTGCTCTCCATAAAGAAGCAGCAGCAGTCGTAAGGTTTAATCCTGCTGAAGAAGTAATGTCTGTTGAGTTGATGGTAATGGTAGAGCCAATGGTAGCAGTGGCAGCGTAAATGTTAGCCCATTTATATTCTGAAGAGCCTAAAGTATATGTGGTAGTAGTAGAAGGAAATATGTTTCCTGCTACGGTAAGATTTCCAGTAATTGAAGTGGTGCTAAAGGAAGTGGTGGCAGCAGTAAAATTTCCCAGTATGGTGATATTTCCTGAACCCCAGACATTGCCTACTACTGAGAGCGAAGCTCCGGGAGTGGTTGTCCCTATCCCCACATAGCCTCCCATTAGGGTTGTTGTTCCGTAAACGGTAAGAGTGGTGGCGGGAGTTGTGGTCCCGATACCGACGTTGCCCGAAGTATAAAATATATTGCCATTTTTATCATAAGTCCAGAAATATTGACCTTGGGGATTATTGATGTAATCAGTTGATCTTAAAATTTTACCGTTAGGATATGTCCCAGCTAAAACAATACCATTGCCTAAGTAAGCAAGGGAAAGTATTTGGGTCTGAGAGGCTTGTTGGCCCAAGTCAGCCCAAGTGGCTCCGTAATCAGTTGATCTTAAAATTTTACCATCAGGCCATGTACCAGCCAAAGCAATACCATTGCCCAAGTAAGCAAGGGAAAATATGTAGGTCTGAGAGGCTTGTTGGCCCAAGTCAGCCCAAGTGGCTCCGTAATCAGTTGATCTTAAAATTTTACCGTTAGGATATGTCCCAGCTAAAACAATACCATTGCCTAAATAAGTAAGGGAATATATCTGAGAGACCTGTTGGCCCAAGTCAGCCCAAGTGGCTCCGTAATCAGTTGATCTTAAGATTTTAGCACCAGGCCATGTCCCCGCTAAAACAATACCATTACCCAAGTAAGCAAGGGAAAATATTTGGGTCTGAGAGGCTTGTTGGCCCAAGTCAGTCCAGGTGGCTCCGTAATCAGTTGATCTTAAAATTTTACCGTTATCACCTGTCCCAGCTAAAACAATACCATTACCCAAGTAAGCAAGGGAAAATATTTGGGTCTGAGAGGCTTGTTGGCCCAAGTCAGTCCAGGTGGCTCCGTAATCAGTTGATCTTAAAATTTTACCGCCAAGGCCTGTCCCCGCTAAAACAATACCATTACCCAAGTAAGCAA
>Ga0315277_10004472_pt1 | contig 18662 bp, 12 predicted proteins | sample YL17G05_15_MG_FD_203695 | JGI IMG/M metagenome (GOLD analysis project Ga0315277, IMG submission 203695) | Sediment microbial communities from Yellowstone Lake, YNP, Wyoming, USA - YL17G05_15 | ecosystem: Environmental > Aquatic > Freshwater > Lake > Sediment | place: USA: Wyoming | collected...
CAGCGCTGATGATTATCCAGTCTGGTCTCCCGACGGGAGTTATGTCTACTTTAGTTCGGCTCGTGGCGCATCGAAGAGAGATCTCTATCGCAAGCCATCGAGTGGAGCGGGGGAGGAGAAACTCCTTCTGACATCCGACCGGGACAAGTATCCCATGGACTGCGCCCCGGATGGGAGCCGTCTCGTGTTCCTATCCGTTGAAACCAAGGGCTCCAGCGATCTGTGGGTAGTTGGACTCGCCGAGGGAGGCGCGAAGGCGGCCTCTGATCCTGTGCCATTCCAGCAGACAGAGTTCAGCGATGGGGACGCGCGTTTCTCGCCGGACGGTCGCTGGCTCGCCTACTTCTCGAACGAAACAGGACGCGGAGAAGTCTACGTTCGTCCCTTCCCCGGTCCCGGAGGCAAGTGGCAGATTTCCACAGAATCCGGCGATTATCCGTGCTGGCGTCGGGATGGGAAAGAGCTGTTCTACATCACTGAGAAAAACATGCTGATGGCGGTTGACGTCAACGGCACCGGATCGTCCTTCGAGGCGGGTCGGCCGCGACCGCTCTTTCAGCTGCTGCATCTGATCCCTGGGTCTGGGACTTCACCCTATGACGTGACGGCCGACGGTCAGCGATTCATCGTCGTCACCGGTGACGCGGGCCAGACCTCAACGATCAATGTCGTCGTGAACTGGGATGCGGAGCTACGAGCGAAGTGATCGGCCAGACGATCTCCCATTACAGGATCACTGCCAAGCTGGGCGAGGGCGGGATGGGGGAGGTGTATCTGGCGACCGACACGTCGCTGGATCGACAGGTGGCCCTGAAGTTCCTCCCGGCCGCCGTCGCCGATGACCCCGAAGCCCGCGCCCGCTTGCTGCGCGAAGCGCAGGCAGCCTCGCAATTGAACCACACCAATATCCTCACGATCCATTCAGTCGAGCAGACCGACGGTCGCGATTTCATCGTGATGGAGTATGTCGCGGGGAGTGCGCTCACGGAGTACGTCAGAAGCAAGAACCTTGCGCTCAACGCGATTCTTGATCTGGCTCTTCAGATCGCTGCCGGATTGGACAAGGCCCACCGGGCCGGGGTGGTGCACCGTGACCTGAAGCCGTCGAACATCCTGGTCGACCAGGAAGGCCATCTCAAGATTCTCGATTTCGGACTGGCCAAGCTCAAGGGGGCGGCGAAACTCACGCAGACTGGATCGACCACCGGGACGGCGGCCTACATGTCACCCGAGCAGGCGCAGGCCAAGGAGGCGGATCACAGGTCTGATCTATTCGCCTTTGGCATCGTGCTGTATGAGATGATCACCGGGAGGCTGCCGTTCTCTGGAGAGCATGAGGCGGCGATTGCCTATGCCATCATCAATGAGGCCGCTGAGCCGATGTCGCGGTTCAAGTCGGGTGTGCCCGCCGAGTTGGAGCGCATCGTGGCCAAGTCGCTGGCCAAGTCACCGGGTGAGCGATACCAGTCAGTGGCTGACATAGCTGCCGACTTACGGGCGGTTCAACGAGTGCAGACGTCCTCTGGCCAAGGGTTCCCGCAACGTCGGCCGCGAGCACGGAAGCCCACAGTTGTTGCAGCCGCTCTTCTCGGAGTCGCCATTCTGGCTGTAGCGGCGGCGCTCGTGACCCGTCATTTCCTGTCTGTTGGATCGGGCAAGGCGTCCGAGCGCAAGATGCTGGCGGTGTTGCCGTTTGAGAACTTGGGAACGCCCGATCAGGAGTACTTCGCCGACGGCATCACTGATGAGATCACCGGGAAGCTCGCGGCCATCCGCGATCTGGGCGTGATCTCGCGCACGAGCACGATGCAATACAAGAAGACAACGAAGAACCTGCGCCAAGTCGCCAAGGAGTTGGGTGTCGATTACGTTCTGGAAGGGACGATTCTGTGGGACAAGAGTCGTGATACCAGCCACGTGCGGATCCTCCCGCAGTTGATCCGGGTCTCCGACGACACGCACCTCTGGGCGGAAACCTACGAGCGCCCGCTGATCGGCATCTTCGCATTGCAGGCGGACATTGCCACGCGGATTGCGGAGGCGATGGATATCACCCTTCTCGGCCCCGAGCATGCTGCCCTGGAGGCAATGCCAACAAAGAACCTGGACGCATATCATGCGTACCTGCGCGGGACGGACTGCGAGCGTGGACCTGACTTCTCGTTGCGGGAGAAGGTTTCGTTTGCGGTGCGCATGTTTCAACGGGCGGTCGAGCTTGATTCCACCTTCGCTCTGGCATACGCCTACCTCGCATACGCGCACGCCGGGATGTTCCATTACGGACATGACCCCACTCCGGAACGCCTCGCCCGAGCCAAGGCGGCCGCGGATCAGGCGCTTGCGCTTGGACCGAATCTCCCTTGGGCACATTGGGCACTATGCTACTACTACTACTGGGGTCTTCGGGACTATGACCGGGCGCTGGAGGAAATCACGCTCGCGGAGGTCGGACTCCCTAACGATCCGGAAATCCTGAGCGCGAAGGCTTACATCTGGCGGCGGCAGGGGAAGTTCAAGGCCGCGGTTGAACAAATGCAGAAGGCGTTTGTGCTGAACCCTCGCGACGCGCGCTTGGCATCCGTCATCGGTGAGACCTTCATGCAGGCACGTGAATACGCATCGGCGGAGAAGTTCTTCGACCGGGCAGACTCGCTGAGCCCGGACGCGATCACCGGTTATGTCTGGAAGGTTCAGAATCTCTTCTTGTGGCGCGGTGATACAGCCATGTCCCGTGCGGTCTTGGCGTCGATTCCGGCGCAGGATGCGCAACCCGCACTGCGGGGTTGGTACTGGCTCAATCTGTTTGAACGGGACTACTCCAAGGCACTCGGTCAACTGACGTCATTGCCCCCACTGCCGGAACCAGATCAGATGCGCTTTGTCCCCAGAGCCCTTTGGGTCGCAGGCGTCTACTACCTTATGAATGACCGGGACCGCGCCCGCGCTTGGTACGATTCGGCGCGCGTGATCCTGGAGGGACAAGTCAAGGAACGGCCAAACGACCATCGCATCCACAGTTCATTGGGTATAGTCTATGCTGGTCTGGGTCGAAAGGACGACGCCATTCGCGAAGGAAAGTTGGGCGTGGAACTCTTCTCGGTGAAGAAGGATGCCTACATCGGACCTTCCAGAGTGGAGGACCTCGCCCTGGTCTATCTCATGGTGGGCGAGTATGATGCCGCCCTGGATCAAATCGAGTATCTGCTATCCATACCGTCTTGGGTTTCGGTCTCATTGCTGCGCTTGGATCCCCGGTACGATCCGCTGCGGAAACTACCACGCTTCCAGAAACTCCTGCAACAACCGGACAAGGTGTTCTGATGATCGGCCAGACGGTCTCCCACTACCACATCACCGCGAAGTTGGGGGCTGGCGGCATGGGAGCGGTCTATCTCGCGACCGATCTGAACCTCGACCGCCAAGTCGCTCTGAAGTTCCTCCCTGACGACCTGCAGAACGACCCGGAAGCTGTCGAGCACTTGATCCGAGAGGCGAAAAACGCCTCTCGGCTGAAGCACAACAACGTTCTGACCATCTACACCGCTGAGAAGCACGACGGACGGCATTTCATCGTGATGGAATACATCGACGGCCGGAACCTACGAGACTTGATGGGCACTGGCAGTCTGAACCTTGATCGAGTGATCGACATCACCACGCAGGCTGCCCATGGCCTAGCTGCCGCGCACCGAATGGGAATCGTCCATCGAGACATCACTCCGGAGAACATTCTTGTATCGCGCTCGGGCGAAGTGAAGATCGTCGACTTCGGGATATCGTTTTCCTTGGAGACCACGCGGCTCACCGGGAAGAGTGCGGCAGTAGGGAAGCCACACTACATGTCTCCCGAGCGAATCGACGGGGAACACGGCGACCATCGGACCGATCTATTTTCGCTTGGCGTGCTCCTTTACGAAATGATCACGGGCCGGTTGCCCTTCGTGGGGCACCATCTTCCCGAGATTCGCTACGCAATTGATCATGATCCACTACCACCTTTGACGCGGTATTGTCCCGAAGCTCCACCGGAGTTGGAACGGCTGATCGTGAGATGTCTTGCGAGTAATCCGAGGGATCGTTATCAGTCGGTGCTGGATCTGATTGCGGATTTGCGATCACTGGCCCATCACCGGCAAAGCGGTCTGGTCTCTTCTCAACCTCAAGCTCGTCATGGCAGCCGAACTCGACGAGGGCTGGTTGTCAGCGCTTCGATCGTGCTTGCGATCTCACTTGTCTGGTGGTTCCTCTTGCTCCCGCTCGTTCGAGGTGCTGGTGCGTCACGCGCCCCCAGGAGGATGATCACCGTAGTGCCATTCGCGAGGACAAACGCGCCTCCGGAGGATGCGTTCAACGATGGCGTTGTAACTGAGATGACAACCTTGCTTGCAGGCTTCCTTGGGCCGGGTGAAGTCGCACGGTTTGACAGTATCAAGTACCAGCTGTCGGAAGGCGATGCGGGAGGCGTTGGAGCGGAAATGAATGTGGACTTCATCATAGAGGGGAAAGTGTTTTGGCGCCGAACCTCTGAAGGCAATCGCGGACGGATGCATGTACTGATGATCAGGACACGTGACGACGCATACCTCTGGGCAAAGTCGTACGATCTCCTCATGAGTGATTCTCTGGCCTCGCAGAGAGAAGTCGCGGAAGCGGTGTTTCACGACCTTCGTCAGGCGCTGTTGGATGCGCAGAGATCGCTTGCGCAGGTGAAGGCAGTGCCACGGGAATAGCTGTCGCGATAGTGGCGAATGCACGCGATAGGACTATGGCCGCGACTATGCGAAGTAGTATCGCATAATGCCTGTTATGCGATGACACCTTGCTCTCCCTGATTCCACCTTAGAAGGCAAAACACCGCCAAGGGAGAGCAAAGGCGCCGTCCGGCCACGACCCCTCCCGTCTAACGTGCTGTCCGCGTAGTACTTGAGCGGGGCGGGCCAATCCCAGAACCTGCACTCCCTTGGGGGGTGCAGCCGGGGGTGCAAGGGAGGGCAGACCGGGGTGTTGCCATCTGGTCGCCGGCGGCGCATCTGATTGTCCCGTGGGTTGTTAGTCGGGTTACGAGGGGTCACATCCCCGCTCTCCCATGGCGGCTTCCAACACGGCCAAAGGAGAGCGGTTGCTCTCCCCCGGATCGAGGGATTCCAGCGGCAGGCGTCGGGCGGTGTACTCCGGGAACTGCTGCGCCAACTCGGCGCGGAGGATCTGGTAGGCTTGGTTGAGGGTCGAGGTCATCAGCGAGCGGAGGTAGGCGACGATCTCTTCCGGCGTGGCGTTGGGCTTGATGCCGGACTCCGGTGAGGAGTGTTCCCAGTACTCCAGCAGGTGGAGGATGCGCTCCAGGTCGGCGGCTTGGTAGCGGACTTTGTCCTCAGCGATCGCCTTGGCGATCTTCATCAAGGCCAGGTCGATGAGTTTGCGTCGCCGGCCGCGGTCATCGACGTTGGTCCTGAGGGTGTGATCCGCCAGTTTCCGGGCCACCTCAAGGTCGCGGGCGTGAATGCGTTCCTGCCAGCGGAAAGACCGTCCCCACAATTTCACCGTGGTAGCATCGACGCTCATCTCGGCGGCGATTGCCGCATAGGTCCGTCTCTCCCCCAAGGCGTAATAGCGTTCGAAGGCCTGGAGATGATGAGGTAGTTCGGTCTTAAGCAGGCGTGACATCGGGTGTCGGCACCTCCTCGATCGCGGTGGGGGCGGTCGACGGTTCTGACGATCGGATGACCTGGACCTTCTGGCCCGTGTAGGTCTCCCAGCGTTGAACTGCCACGTCGCAGAATTTGGGTTCGATCTCCATGGCGAAGCAGCGACGGCCGAGTTGTTCACAGGCGATGACTGTGGTGCCCGATCCCACGAACCCGTCCCAGACACGCTCGCCTCGGATGGTGGAGTTGCGGAGTGCTCGTGAGAAGAGGGCGACCGGTTTCTGGGTGGGATGGCGGTAATCACCTTCCCGGTCGATCTGCCACACCGTGGTCTGGGTACGGTCCTTGATCTTTCGATGGTTGTCGCCGGTCCAGCCGTACAGAAGGCATTCGTGCTGCTCTCGGTAGTCCTGCCATCCCATGGAGGCCGCTTGTTTGACCCAAACAATCGTCGACGAGAGGTGGAAGCCGGCGGCGAGGAAGGCGCGCTCAAACGCAATCCGGATCCCGGCCATGCTGATCCCATGGCAGATGTAGGTGGTGGCGCCGGGACGGCAAACGGCGGCGATGTTGCTGAACACCTTGCGCAGAAACGTCTCGAGGGCTTCCGCGGAGAGATCATCGTTCTTGATTGCGCCCCACTGCTCACGCTTCCGACCGCGGCTCTGGTAGGAAACTCCGTATGGGGGATCAGTCAGGACACAGTCAACCCGCTCCCCCGCCATGAGGGTCCGGTAGCACTCGGAATCGGTGGCGTCGCCGCAGAGCAGCCGGTGGTCACCGAGAACGTACAGATCACCCGGCCGAGTGACGGGGACTTCGGGGCAGGGGGGCGCGTCGTCAGCTCTGGCGTCGTCGTCCTCAACGTCGTAATCGAGTAGCTTGGTCAACTCGGAATCGTCGAAGCCCAGCGATCCGAGGTCGAACGTCTCGTCCAGGTTGAGTTCGGCGACGATCTGGGCCAGCAAGTCCTGATCCCACTCGGCGATCTCTGCTGTCTTGTTGTCGGCGATGGCGAAGCCGGTGAACTTGCTGCCCACCAGACCGGGGACGCGGATCACTGGCACCGTCGTCAGTCCCAACTTCTTGGCTGCCTTCAACCGGGTATGGCCGGCGGCGATGTTGAGATCGCTATCGCAGATGATCGGGTTGTTGAAGCCGTAGGCCTGGATGGAGCGGGCCACGGCATCGACTGCGGGATCATTGATCCGCGGGTTCTGAGGATTGGGTTTGAGATCGTCGATGGGGATCTGTTCAATCGTGAGCAATTGCTTCTCCTTTGAGCGTTCAGTTGCCACTCTCATCTCTGGTCAAGGTGTTGAAGTGCGCGTAGCGGAGATCAGCACGGATATCGAGCACGCGGCTGCGGAGATCCCGCCCCTCCACGACAAACCGCAGATCGCGGGTCGGCAGATTTGACTCCTTGTGCCGGTTGGGGTCGGTGATGGCGATGGAGCAGTCCGCGGCCTCGGCGAACGCCCCGGAGGACTTCACGTCTCCCATGGTGATGTTCTCACCAGCGGCCTTCTTCTCGGCCGACTTGGGGACCTGGGATAGAGCAATCACCGCCACGTTCAGACTCCGCGCTGTGGCGGCAATCAGGTTGATCCCGCGCTCGATCTCGCTGACCAGGTCCTTGTTGCCGAAGGTGATCCGCTGCAGAAAGTCGATCAGCACCACCTTCACGCCGTGCTGCATCACCGCCCGCTTCATCTCGGCGCAGATCGACTCCGGGGTGTGGGTGCTGCGGTCATTGATGACGAGCCGTCCCGGGGAGGCGATCTGGCGCATCAGCCAATCTTCGGTGCGGGTCCGTTCGTCTTTCGACAGGTCGGCGGTGCCATAATGGGCGGTGTCGATGGTGAGGGCGCACCCCGCCATCCAGTTGAGGATCTGGGGTGGGCGCATCTCCAGGGAGAAGAACAGGCAGGGGACTTCCTGATCGACAGTCAGGTGGGTCAGGGTGGCGACGAGCAACTTCGACTTGCCCGTTTTGTAGAGCGCGATGATGAGGTAGATCTTGCCGGCGCGGATGCCCTTGGTGGCGCGGCTGAGAGCGCGGATCGGCCAATTGCAGGCCGGGATCTTCCCCTCCGCCACCGCCAGATTGCCGCGGATGGTTTCCTCGACTTGGACATCGATGGTCGAGGTGGAACGTAGGCCGATAGATCGGGCCGCAGCCAGCTGTGACTCCAAGTTCTGGATCAGTTCGTCCGGCGATTCGCGGAGGTGTTCCAGGCCGTCGAGGAGGCACTGCCGAAGCGCCCGCGCTTTCTGCTTCTCAATCAGGATGGCGGTGTGGCTGCCGACGTTGGCTGCCGTGAACACCGAGTCGCAGATGTCGAGGAACGTACTCCTACCACCGCACGCCGCGAGTTCGCCGGTGCGGTCCAGTTCGTTGGTGACCGTGTTCAGATCAATCATCTCGTTGTGATCAAACAGCGCCAGGATCGCCGTCCAGATGAGCCGGTGCTTGGGTAAGTGGAATGATCCGGCGCTGAGGCGGTCGTGGAGATCGTAGAGGCAGGTGGGGTCCCGCAGGATCGCCCCCAAGACCTGGGCCTCGACCTCAGGCGCCGCTGGCGTCGGCTCGGCAAGCAGCGATGATGACGCGGGCATCGTCTTCGTCATTGGCCAATCCTTCTTTCAGCAATAGGCGGATCTGGGCGTCTTCAGCCAGCGTTCCCACAAGTTCCCGGAACTCCCGTTGACCGAGTGGCGTGCCTTCGTGCAATGCCGTCCGGAGTTCGTCGTCGGTTAACACCCGTCCCGGGGCCGGGCCGGAGCCATTGAGTGAGATGTCGTCGAACCACTGTAGGAAGGCGCCAAAGGTGCGGTTGCCACGGAACGTCGCCGGGAGCGGGTATTCCCACCAGGCGGCGATCTTGGCTGTCAGAAGCGGCTCGGGATGAAGCCGGCGCAACTCGGCCCACCGCCCCAGTTGGCTCTTGGTGTAGGTGGGACGGTGGCCGTGTTTCCGCAGGAACCCTTCCGAGAGGAGATCCAGCAAGCCGTCGGGGTTGGAAACTCGTCCTCCTCCCTCTACTCCTTGTTTAATGGTTCCTTGTTCCTGGTGCTCTACAGTCACCAGGGGTGGTGTACCACAGTCACCACCCTTTGCCTGCGGCGGGACGGCGCAGAGTTCGTACAGGTTGATCCGCGTCCGCGACAGCTCCTTGAGCAGTGTCCGCTTGCGCAGCAGTCCGCGTGCGGACAAGGTGTTGACTGCGCGGATCGCAGTGCGCCGGCAGATACCCAACTGGCTTGCCATCCGCTGATACGACGGCCAACACTGGTCCTTCTCATTGGCATGTGCCGCCAACAGACAGTAGATCGCCAGCTCATCGGTGGTCAGGCCCAGCTCCAAGAGTGCACGCTCGCACCAGAAGTAGGGCCGGCGGCTGTCTTTGAAGTGGGATCGCGTCATCGGTGATCCCCTGCCGCCTGGCCGTTTCTTGGTGATGATCGTCCTGTCACGGCACCCCGATCCTGTCTCGTGATCAACCCATCCGTCAACCGAGCGACCGGGAGTCATCCAACTCCGGCGTCCGGCGGGGCGCACTGCCAGCCCTCACAAGTACAAGCGTGACATCCCGTGTCACATTGTGACACGCCATGTCACGCCTATGCAGATGGTGGGATTAGAGGTCCCAGCGGATCGCGGTTTCCGGCTGGTAGCAGATCTCACGACCGTACTTCAAGGAGTTCTCGAGATGGGCATGCAGGGCCGGATGGCGGGTAGAGAATGGCTCAAGGGATCGTTTGATGGCCTTGGTCACCGACTGCCGGGCCCACTCATCTTCGTCGCCGAACTGGCGGATGTGCCCGCTGCGGCCCTTGCTACGCTGCAGATGTCTGATCAACCGCGTGCGTTCCTCGTCGAGTCGCTTGGCGGTCTCGAAGTCGTCCTGGTCTGCGGCGCTCTTGATCTTGTCGGTGAGCGCCGCCAACTCAAGGCGATACTGTCCAAGAGCTTTTTCGTCGACAACGTCGTCGGTACCAAGAGACAGCACCTCGGCACCGGCCGTCCTGACGGCGTTCAGCAGCGTCAGTGCGGGAAGCCAGCGGCCCGGGTTCTGCAGCAAGATCCTAACGTAGTGCAAACCGAGGCAGTCGGCGCAGATGGTCTCGGTCCCTTCGTACATGATCCTCCAAGCATCCCCCTCTTGCACAAACACGCCCTGCCCCAGGTCACAAGCGGTCGCCGGTGTCCCCTGAACCACCCTGGGAATGACGTCATCGATCCGATTGCTGAGAACCGAGAGCTTCACGCTCAGCGTCTCACGCAACTCGACCGTGGTGAATGCCCCGCCATCCAACCAATCCAGCTCCTCCGACAGCCACGCTTTCAAGGCATCGAAGAACGCCCAGCGGGTCGGCTTCGTCTCGTACCACGAGGATTTGGCCTCCAGTATGACCACACCATCAAACGGTGCGGTGCGGAAGGCGACACAGGGCAAGGATTCGAGGTTGAGACCCAAGAGCATAGCCAACTCCTCGGTCTGCTTGAGCCGCAGAGGCCATTCGCCACCGAGCCGGGTCATCTCTTGGAGATAGAGGTCGGCCTCCATCTCGTCCTGGTTCAGCAACTCCGGGGACGCGATGCGCTCGTAGATCTCGCCCCGGATCCGGGGATTGCCGATGTCTTGGAAATGCAGGCGGGTTCCCGAGGCCCGGTCCAGCTCCCGCACCGACAATTGGAAGTGCTCGTTCAGATCATACGAGCGCGCGTTCAACAGGACATAGGCCAGGATCCACGGCGGTCCCAAGGCACGTGTCGGACGTGTTGCTGGGGACATGACGCCGACGCTGCGCGTGGGCGCATTCCCCGGAACGAGGTGTCCGCCGCTCGGGCTGACGCCCATCGCCGACTGGGCCGTCGCCGCCCGGGCAAATGTTCTCCGTCCAGAAGGTGGACCGACGCCGCGGTTGTGCGCCGGCCCTGTCGGGTTGAGTGGTGTACGGTCAGGCATTGTTCTCTCCTGTTTTGGGGGTGCACATGCACGCTCCAGTAAACCATCCCATCACGCAGCTACGAACGCGCTCGTGTCCGGTCAATCACTTTTCGCAAGAATCGCCCCAGCGACGGTCTCCACGTTCCGACCCGTGCGCCACGTCTCATATTTTATCCGACAAGGCGGTGCACGCCCACGCGCTCGACGCGGCCACCCTGCGCGATGTCGTGGAGGTCTTGGCCCGCGCTTGCCTCCGTCTGCTCAGTACTGAGGCCACTAATCCCGCCACTGTGGGGTACTTAGTGGCGGGCGAAGGTTCTTCGGATTCGGGCTCTGAACGACTTGACTTCCCCTCTGGAAGTCGGATGACGTGTACTGGCCGAGCCAACCGTAACCCCTTGGCCAGAGAGGACTTGTCATGGCACAGGATTTGGTGAAACAGGTGAAAGAACTGGAGGACCTTGACGTCGCCCAGCTCCAGGCACGCTATGAGGAGCTCCACGGGAAGCCGACGATCAGCCGCAACAAGAAGGTCCTGCTCGAGCAGATCAAGAGACGGCTCCATACGAACGACATCGCGGCACAACGGGAGCAACGCGCGAAGGGCACGGGGGTGGCGACCGACGCACCGCCGAGCACGATCGCCTGCCTGACAGCGCTGACCGGGATGAACCTTGCTCAGTTGCGGGAGGAATTCGAACGCGTCTGGGGTAAGCCCAGTCTTTCACGTAATCGCAAGCTCTTGATCAAGCGGATCGCGGAGAAGATCCAGGCGGAGGTGGCGACGGAGCCGACGGCGGTCCCGGGGGCGATTCCTCAGGTGACACTCGTCGCTACGTTCGAGCGCCAGCCCAAGACCCGATCCCGCAGGGTGACCAAGGCGACGGCTAAGAGGAAGTCGAAGGTCAAGCCGCTCGGCGCCCGCGATCCCCGGTTGCCCAAGCCCGGGACCGTGATCGAGCGGGAGTGGCGCGGGAAGAAGTACCTCGTGCGCGTGATGCAGCCCGGCTTGGGGTTCGAGTTCGAGGGAAAACCGTATCGCTCTCTCTCGGCACTTGCCAAGCACATCACCGGGCAGATCGTGAATGGGTTTGCGTGGAGGGGGCTCGGCCTACCGGCGAAGGAGTCAAGGAAGTCGTGACTCCAGTTGCCGTCGCCAGAACCTCGCACCGCCGGGGTGTCCGGGTTGCGATACCCGCCCCGGTGCTGCAGACCGTCCGCTGTGCCATCTACACAAGGCAGTCCGTCGAGGATCGCACCGACAACGGGTTCACCTCCCTGGATGCACAACGCGAAGCCGGGGAAGCGTTCGTCGCCTCGATGAAGTCCGAAGGGTGGGTTGTTGTCCCCGCCCGCTACGACGACGGCGGCTTCACCGGGGGAAACACCGAGCGACCGGCACTACAACGGCTGCTCACCGACATCGGCCAAGGTCAGGTCGATGTGGTGGTGGTCTACAAGATCGACCGGCTGTCGCGGTCGCTGTTGGACTTCCTCAAACTGATTGAGTTCTTCGAGCAGCGCCATGTGGCCTTCGTTGCGGTGACTCAGCAGATCAACACGGCGACGTCAGCGGGGAAGCTGATGCTGCACATCTTGGCCTCGTTTGCCTCCTACGAGAGGGCAATTATCAGCGAGAGAACCTCGGACAAAATGTGCGCCGCCCGGCGGAAGGGCAAGTACATGGGTGGCCCCGCAATTCTCGGATTTGGAGTCGACCGGGACAAGAAGCGCCTCATCGTCGATCCCGATGAGGCCGAGATGGTCCGAGCTCTCTTTGACCTATACCTGCTGCACCGCTCGCTGTTGAGGGTGGCGCAGTTGGCCAATGAACGGGGCTGGTGCACGAAGTCTTGGACCTCCAGGGGTGGAGCCCGCAGAGAGGGCGGGCCGTGGGATAAGGCCAAGCTGCAGCGCGTGCTCACCGACGTGACTTATACCGGGATGGTCTGGCACGCGGGGGATATCCTACCCGGAGAGCACGAGGCCATCATCGACCAGGAGACCTTCGACCGAGTGCAGCAGATCATCAAGGAGAACGGGAACGGGTCGGGGCATGTGAGTCGGTCGAAGCACCCGGCCCTGCTCAAAGGACTGCTCCGCTGTGGCCGCTGCGGGGCGGCCATGACGAACACGTACACGAAGAAAGGCACCCGGCTGTATCGATACTATCTGTGTCTGTCACGTGACAAGCGGGGCCGGGATGCCTGCGCCGCGCCCTACCTCCCTGCCCAAGACATCGAAGACCTCGTCGTCGACCAGATTCGCCGTTTGGCCCGCGATCCTGAGTTGGCTCAGGCGGTATTCCGAGAAGCCGCCAGTCAGCAACAAGCGCTCGTCCCCCGGCTGCAAACCGAACGTCAGCGGTTGGTGCGCGATCGTCAGGCGAAGTCGGAGCAGATTCAACGGCTGGTGGCGGTTCTGGCGACGGCGGACTCACCGCAGCCATCGGTGTCGGAACGTCTGGCCGAGTTGGAGGGGCTGGTCGGGAAGGTCAATCATCGGCTCACCGAGATCGACTTGGAGCTGACTGCCCTCGGACAGAACCGCATCGATCCCGACGACGTTGCCCGAGCCCTCGCTCAGTTCGACGACTTGTGGGACGTCCTCTACCCGCAGGAGCGGTCCCGCTTGGTCCGCTCGCTGATCGCCACCATCACCTACGAAGCTGCAGGTGATGTCCGGATTGCCCTGAACCCGGGCGCGATTCGCGATGTGGGGTAGAAGCATGCCAGTGTTGCATTGGGCATGCCGGTTGCCTCCCCCGCAACAGCAGCGAATCCCACGTGCGCCAATTCACAAACCAGTTGACAATCTGATCTGAGCCAGCGAGATTGATATCAGAGTACTGAAACCTCGCGGCGGGAGCTGCCACAAGCCTTCCAGCGTGTGGATCGACCGTCGGTGCACGGTCCCAATCTGATTACAAGTCAGGTTCTTCCTTCACCCGCGCCTGCGGGCGCACATTTACATGCGGAGGTGGAAGATGCAATGTCGATTGGTTGTGAGTTGTGTTTCCGTCTTTCTGGCCGTGCTATTGGCCCTGGCCCACGCCAGTGCGCAGACGTTCTGCTTTGAGGCCGCCCGTCAATTCGCGGTCGGCATCTCTCCTTATTCTGTCTTTGCCGCTGATCTGGACGGGGATGGGGATCAGGACCTGGCGGTGGCTAATTCCGGCAGCGACAACGTCTCGGTGCTGAAGAACAACGGGGATGGGACCTTTGCGGCGGCGATGAACTACGCGGCCGGGACTTACCCTTACTCTGTCTTTGCTGCCGATCTGGACGGGGATCACGATGCCGACCTGGCGGTGGCCAATCTCGGCAGCGGCAACGTCTCGGTGCTGAAGAACAACGGGGATGGGACCTTTGCGGCGGCGGTGAACTACGCCGCGGGGGATTACCCTCTTTCGGTCTTTGCCGCCGATCTGGACGGGGACAACGATGCCGACCTGGCGGTGGCCAATAATGTCAGCGACAACGTCTCGGTATTGAAGAACAACGGGGATGGGACATTTGCGGCGGCGGTGAACTACGCGGTCGGGGATGGCCCTTACTCGGTCTTTGCCGCCGATCTGGATGGGGATGGTGATGCCGACCTGGCGGTGGCCAATTGGGGTGGCAACGTCTCGGTGCTGAAAAACAATGGGAATGGGACCTTTGCGGCGGCGGTGAACTACGCGGCCGGGGTTGGCCCTCACTCGGTCCTTGCCGCCGATCTGGACGGGGATGGTGATGCCGACCTAGCGGTGGCTAATTACGGCAGCGGCACCGTCTCGGTGCTGAAGAACAACGGGGATGGGACCTTTGCGCCGGCAGTGAACTACGCGGCTTGGACTGACGTTTACGCGGTCTTCGCCGCCGATTTGGACGGGGATGACGATGTCGACTTGGCGGTGACCATTTCTGGACGCGACAACGTCTCGGTGCTGAAGAACAACGGGGATGGGACCTTTGCGGCGGCGGTGAACTACGCGGTCGGGTGGTCGCCTTTCTCCGTCTTTGCCGCCGACCTGGACGGGGATGACGATGCTGACCTGGTGGTGGCCAATCCCGGCAGCGACAACGTCGCGGTGCTGAAGAACAACGGCGATGGGACCTTTGTGGCGGCGGTGAACTACGACGCGGCCGGTCTCTCCCCTTACTCAGTCTTTGCCGCCGATTTCGACGGAGATAATGATGCCGACCTGGCGGTGGCCTGTGCGGGCAACAGTCTCGCCCTCGACAGTGGCAACATCTCGGTGCTGAAGAACAACGGGAATGGGACCTTTGCGGCGGCGGTGAAGTACGCAGCCGGCTATACTCCTCTCTCCGTCTTTGCCGCCGATCTGGACGGGGATAACGATGCGGACCTGGCGGTGACCAATGCCGGCAGGGACAACGTCTCGGTGTTGAAGAACAACGGAGATGGGATCTTTGCGGCGGCGGTTTACTACGCGGTCGGGTATAATCCTCACTCGGTCTTTGCCGCCGATCTGGATGGGGACAACGATGCCGACCTGGCGGTGGCCAATCACCACAGCAACAACGTCTCGGTGCTGAAGAACAACGGGGATGGGACCTTTGCGGCGGCGGTGAACTACGCGGTCGGGGATGGCCCTTACTCGGTCTTTGCCGCCGATGTGGATGGGGATGGGGATCAGGACTTGGCGGTGGCCAATGTCAACACCGACAACGTCTCGGTGCTGAAGAACAACGGAGATGGGACCTTTGCGGCGGCGGTGAACTACGCGGTCGGGGATTACCCTTACTCAGTCGTTGCCGCCGATCTGGACGGGGATAACGATGCCGACTTGGCGGTGGCCAATGCCAACAGCAACAACGTTTCGGTGCTGAAGAACAATGGGAGCGGGACCTTTGCGCCAGCGGTGAACTACGCGGTCGGTGCCTCCCCTTACTCAGTCTTTGCCGCCGATCTGGACGGGGATAACGATCCCGACCTGGCGGTGACCAATGACGGCAGCGGCAACGTCTCGGTGTTGAAGAACAACGGGGATGGGACCTTTGCGGCGGCGGTGAACTACGCGGCCGGGTATATGCCTTGGTGCGTCTTTGCCGCCGATCTGGACGGGGATAACGATGCCGATTTGGCGGTGGCCAATGCCGGCAGCCACGACGTCTCGGTGCTGATCCAATGCGCCGCGCTGCCGTGCCTGTGCCCCTGCCACGGCGACCCGCAGTGCGACGGTGTCCGCAATGTTCAGGACGTGGTGCAGACGGTGAACGTGGCGTTCCGGGGTGCGGTGCCGGTGTTCGATCCTCAATGCCCGCGCCAGCGGACGGACGTGAACTGCGACGGGTTCACGACAGTGATCGATGTCGTCAAGGAAGTCAATGTGGCTTTCCGTGGCGCGAAGCCGGCGACGGAGTTCTGTGAGCCCTGCGGGATGTGAGTTCAGAGCAGGCCAGTCGGCCAGGTGATGGCCAGCGGCATGCTTGGAGGTGATCATGCGTGGGTCCGACGCCTTCCGATTGCAGGCGGCGGTGATTGCGGCTGCCGTCGGCTGTGCGATCCTATCGGCGACCGTCGCCGCACAGGACTTCTGTTTCGAGGCCGCCCGTTCATTCGCGGCCGGGCATGGGCCGCGCTCGGTCTTTGCCGCCGATCTGGACGGGGATAACGATGCCGACCTGGCGGTGGCAAACCAAGACGACTACAGCATCTCGGTGCTAAAGAACAACGGGGATGGGACCTTTGCAGCGGCGGAGAACATCTGGGCCGGGGATGGCTTTGTCTCCGTCTTTGCTGCCGATCTGGACGGGGATGATTATGCCGACCTGGCGGTGGCCAATGTCAGCAGCGAAAACGTCTCGGTGCTGAAGAACAGCGGGGGTGTGAGCTTTGGGCCGGAGGTGAAGTACGCGGTCGGGGATTACCCGCAGTCGGTCTTTGCCTCTGATCTGGATGGGGACAACGATGTCGACTTGGCAGTGGCCAATCTTGGCAGCGGTAACGTCTCAGTGCTGAAGAACAACGGGGATGGGACCTTCGCCGCGGCGCTGGACTATCCGGCCGGGTGGAGCCCTGTCTCGGTCTTTGCCGCCGATCTGGACGGGGATGACGATGCCGACCTGGCGGTGGCCAATTGCTACAGCGTCTCGGTTCTAAAGAACAACGGTGATGGGACCTTTGCGGCGGCTGTGGACTACGCGGCTGGGGATGGCCCTTACTCGGTCTTCGCGGCCGATCTGGACGGGGATAACGATGCCGATTTGGCGGTGGCCAATGTCTACAGCGCCAACGTCTCGGTGCTGAAGAACAACGGGGATGGGACCTTAGCGACGGCGGCCGATTACGCGGTCGGGGATGGCCCTCTCTCGGTTTTTGCCGCCGATCTGGACGGGGATGACGATGCCGACCTAGCGGTGGCCAATTACGGCAGCGCGAACGTCTCGGTGCTGATCAACTGCGGCGCGCCGTACTGTCTGTGCCCCTGCCACGGCGATCCGCAGTGCGACAGTGTGACCAAGGTTCACGATGTAGTACGAACCGTGGATGTCGCGTTCCGCGGCGACTCAGCCGTCACCGACCCACTCTGTTCCAAGGAGCGCACCGACGTGAACTGCGATGGCGTGACAACGGTCCACGACGTGGTAAGGGTGGTCAATGTGGCCTTCCGCGGCGCGAACCCGGTTACCGAGTTCTGCGATCCCTGCGCGCCGTGAGTCCGGCAACAGAAGGATGATACCGAATCCCGTGGGGTCAACGCCTGCCAAGCGCGCGGTAGGAGAGTGCTCGGGCTGCCTGACAGCGTGCGCCAAATTGGACTGTAAGGAACGCGACTTGAGTGAGTTGTCAGAGATGCATCTCAATCACGTCAAAGCGGCGAGGCGCTTAACGTGGCAAGCGTCATCACCATATCTCCGTCGGAGGACCAATGAAACGGACTGCGGGCTTACATGCGGCGCCGTGTGCGATCTTGGCGCTCGTCCTGATCGCTTCCTTTTCGATTCCCGGTTACGCTCAGAACCTCATCGTGAACGGTGATTTCGAGTCCGGGGATATTGGGTGGTCGTTTGGGGGGTCTCCCTATCCCGCCGACATCGTCTCGTTGGCAGAGTGGCCGTGTTGCCCGCATTCGAGCCCGCATTGGGTCATTCTTGGATTTGTAAATTGGAACACGGATTCGTTGTGGCAGCAGTTCACCATTCCCTCGAATGCGGCATCTGCGACGCTCCGGTTCTGGCTCCTGGTCACAACGGAGAATGGTGGAAGTAGCGGCGACTATCTGGGTGTGTCACTGAGGAGTCAATCAGGGCCGATCGAATGGCTAGCGGCATGGCGTCCCCCTTACTGGCCGCAAGATATCTATGTACAATACGAGTTTGATCTCACGCCTTGGATCGGGCAGACCGTGGTCCTGCATTTCACAAGCGGAAACGATGGTTCAGATCTAACAGGTTTCGCGATGGATGATGTCATTGTCACGACCACGGGTAGTGCCTGTTCCTGCCCCTGCCACGGCGATCCGCAGTGCGACAGCGTGGCCAATGTCCAGGACGTTGTGCAGACGGTGAATGTGGCGTTCCGGGGTGCCGCGCCGGTGTTCGATCCGCAGTGTCCCAAGCAACGCACCGACGTGAATTGCGACGGTTACTCCACGGTGCAAGACGTCGTCAAGGTTGTGAATGTCGCCTTCCGGGGCGCCAATCCCGCCACGGAGTTCTGCGACCCCTGCGCGCCGTAGACCGAAAACAGGAGAGTGACACCGAAGCCCGTGGGGTTCGCGCCTCGCGGGCTTCGTGCTTCTGCCACCGCCCTCGCCGAGTTCGACCCCGCCATTGGCGGGTGGGAGGTGATGTATCCACAAGAACGGATGCGCGTTATCCGCCTCATGATCGAAGCGATCACCTTCGCAGCAGATGCCGGACGCCGCATTGTCCTGCGCCTTCCGGGAGGAATCACACAGCGTCGTTCTGGGGACACGTGTTGCTCACCCCGCACCGACCAGCGGCAATTATCACGTGCGCAGTTTCACAAACCAATTGACAATCTGACACGAGCCAGCGAGATTGCTGTTGCAGTACTGAAAGCTCGCGGCGGGAGCCGCCACAAGCGTTTC
>Ga0315277_10004473_pt1 | contig 18656 bp, 30 predicted proteins | sample YL17G05_15_MG_FD_203695 | JGI IMG/M metagenome (GOLD analysis project Ga0315277, IMG submission 203695) | Sediment microbial communities from Yellowstone Lake, YNP, Wyoming, USA - YL17G05_15 | ecosystem: Environmental > Aquatic > Freshwater > Lake > Sediment | place: USA: Wyoming | collected...
AAAAGACCACGCAGGGGTTCTCTTGCATACAGCCCGAGAACGCGTGCGAAGAGCCCGATCCCGAAATACCAGTCGTGGCCCGCGTATGAAGGTGCGCCAATACTGCAGGGATTTGCCGGCTATAAGGTAGGTATGACGCACGTGATCATGGTGGATGACCACAAGGACAGTCCAACTGAGGGAAAAGAAATTATGGTGCCCGTCACCGTTATCGAGGTCCCTGCCATGAAAATCGCTGCCGTCCGCGCATATTCAAGGGACACGTACGGGAAGCATGCACTGACCGAAGTCTGGTCAGACCAGCTTGACACTGTACTCGGACGGCGCATCACCATGCCCAAAGACTATAACCCTGAAGTGGCGAAAAAGACACTCGCCGAGGCAATCGCGGCAGGCAAAGTCGCTGAACTCCATGCAGTGATGTATACACAACCGGTAACCCTCTCCGGAGTACCAAAAAAAGTGCCAGACCTTATGGAGATCAAGGTTGCCGGAGGTGCGATCGACAAGCAGTTTGAGTTTGTCATGGGGCTGCTTGGCAAAGACGTGAACCTGACAAACGTGATCCAGATAGGCACGTATGCAGATATCACTGCGATCACGACCGGAAAAGGCACGCAGGGTGCCGTAAAGCGCTGGGGTATCATGCTGCGCAAGCGCAAACATTCCCGCGGCGGGAAGGAGCGGCACGTCGGGACACTTGGTCCCTGGAACCCGCACCACGTCCGCTGGCAAGTTCCGCAGATGGGGCAGATGGGGTTCCAGCAGCGCACGGAATTCAACAAACGCATTTTAAAGATCGGGGAAAACGGAAGCGAAGTTACACCCGCGGGAGGTTTTCTCCATTATGGGGTGCTCAACAGCCCGTATGTCCTGATCAAGGGGTCGATTCCCGGTCCCGTCAAGAGACTGGTGCGTATCCGTCCTGCCATAAGGCAGGGTGAACATGTTGTCAGAATGCCCGCAATCCAGCAGGTTAGCGTTCAGAGCAAACAGGGATGATCAGAGATGAAAGCACAGGTTAAAACCATTGAAGGGGGAGTCGCACGCGACATCGATCTCCCCGTAATGTTCAGGGAAGAGTACCGTCCTGATCTGATCAGAAAGGCGGTTCTGGCACTCCAGAGCACCCGCAGACAACCCCATGGGACCTATCCCTATGCGGGAATCTGCTCATCCGCTGTCGGATGGGGAAGCGGACGGGGCGCATCGCATGTACCGCGTATCAGGAACGGTTCCCGTGCCGCAAAAGTCCCCCAGGCGAAAGGCGGTCGGGAAGCACACCCGCCGGTTGTTGCAAAAGTGCTCGTCAAGCAGATAAACCAGAAGGAAAAACAGAAAGCGTTCCGCTCCGCAGTGGCCGCGAGCATACAGGAAGATCTCATCCGAAGCCGGGGGCATCTCTTCGATGGGAAAGTCCCTGTGGTATTTGAGGACAAGTTTGAAACCCTCAACCGTACCCAGGACGTGATCATGGCGCTTGCCGCTGCCGGTGTCTTTCAGGATGTCGAGCGGGCAAAGGAGAGCCGGAAGGTCCGGGCTGGAAGAGGCAAGATGCGCGGCCGCCGGTACAAGCAACGCAAGAGCCTGCTCATCGTGACTGCCGATGCACCCCTGCGTTCAGCACGCAACCTTGCCGGTGTGGATGCTGTCACGGTTGACCAACTCAACGTCGAACACCTTGCACCCGGGATGCAGGCGGGAAGGCTGACTGTCTGGACGGAAAGTGCGCTCACGCGGCTGGAGGGGAAATAAATGACACTCAAGTATCCCTTTGTCACGGAAAAGGCAATGGTGCTTCTGGAAAACCAGGGCAAACTCCAGTTCCTTGTCCGCAGGGAAGCGACCAAGGGCCAGATCAAGCGCGCGATCGAAAAAGCATTTGATCAGAAGGTCAGAAGCGTCCGGACCCTGATGAACACCCACGGGGAGAAGAAAGCGATTGTGAGTTTTGAGAACGAAAAAGCTGCCGAGGAGATCCTCAGCAGGCTCGGCATCATGTAGGTGGGAACCATGGGACATCGTATCACAACACAAAACAGAGGCAGAGGGGGGCCGACATACAGGGCACCTTCCCACCGGTATAAAGCCGAACTGCGGCATATCGGGGATGGGAGCGCGACTGTTACCGGCTCTGTTATCGATATTGAACACGATCCGGCACGGAATGCGCCGATCGCACTCGTCCGGCTTGAAGACGGCACAAAGACGTACATGCTCATCACTGAAGGAGTCGGTGTCGGTACCGCAGTCGCATGCGGTGCGGACGCTGAAGTGAAGAACGGCAACACCCTGCCACTCGGGAATATCCCGGCAGGTTCGTACATATGCAACATCGAATCCCGTCCCAATGATGGCGGTAAGTTCGTCCGCTCATCCGGCGTTCAGGCAATCGTTGTTGACAAGACTTCGGACCGGGTCGGTGTAAGAATGCCCAGCGGCAAAACAAAATGGTTCAATGCGGGTTGCCGGGCTACCATTGGTATCGTCGCGGGAGGCGGACGGGTCGAAAAACCGTTCGTGAAAGCCGGCAACAAATACCACAAGATGAGGAATACCGCGTCGAACTGGCCCCGCGTCCGCGGCGTCGCCATGAATGTCATCGACCATCCGTTTGGTGGCGGCGGTCACCAGCATGCAGGTCGTCCCAAGACAATCGCACGGGGTACATCCCCAGGAAGGACAGTCGGGCATGTGGCTGCACGCAGGACAGGTAAGAGCAGGAAGTGATGGGCATGGCAGCACCTAAAAAGACACAGAAAAGAATGCCCCGCAGGCGTGAAGAGTTCACCTACCACGGGCATAAGATTGATGAGCTGAAAGCAATGGGACTGACTGAACTCATTCCCATCATGCCGGCACGTGCACGTCGTAAGGTGACACGCGGCCTGTCCCGCGGAGAAGAGACGTTGCTACAAAAGATCCGCGATGGTGATCAGAAAATCCGGACCCACCTTCGCGAAATGATTGTCATGCCGGAGATGGTAGGAAAATCGATCGAGATTTACAATGGGAAGGAATTTGTCAAAGTTGAGTTCCAGCCCGAATCGGTCTTCCACTACCTTGGTGAGTTTGCACTGACACGAAAGAAGGTTACCCACGGTTCCGCAGGTATTGGTGCGACAAGGGGCAGCAAGTACGTTCCGCTGAAGTGATGGACATGGCAAGACTTGCATATTCACAAAAACTGGAAGGTGAAAATATTGCCCGCGGAAAGGCAAATGAGCTTTCCATATCACCCAAGCATTCAATCGAGATCGCCAGTTACATCAGGCACAAGCGGATCAATGATGCGATCGCGTACCTCACCGATGTCATTGCGCTGAAAAAGGCAATCCCGTTCCGGCGGTTCAACCGGAATGTGGCACATAAACGCGGTCTTCCCGGCACGTGGGATGCCGGCAGATATCCGGTGAAGGCATCAAAAGCGTATATCCGGCTCCTTGAGTCTGTCAAGAAAAATGCAGAATATCTCGGGCTTGACGCAGAGAAACTTGAGATCATTCATGTAACTGCGAATCGTGGACGGGCTCAGAAAGCATTCTTTCCCCGTGCCATGGGCCGCGCCACACCCAAGGTGCACGAAACCGTGAACATCGAGATTATCGCACGAGAGGTGGCGTAATGGCCGTAGAAAGGAAGTTTATCTCAGAAGGTGTACGGAAAGCCCGTGTTGAGAAATACCTGACAAAGGAACTGAAGCGTGCAGGATATGGCGGCATGGATATCGCGAGAACACCGCTCGGAACACAGGTGACCATCTTTGCGGAAAAACCCGGCATCGTCATTGGAAAGGGTGGCAAGCTGGTCCACCAGCTGACACAGGACCTGGCCCAGAAATTCAATGTTGAGTCACCGCAGATTGAGGTTCAGCAGGTGGCTAATCCGAGCTTCAATGCCCAGATCATGGCGGAGCGACTGGCAAATGCACTCGAACGCGGCTGGTACTTCCGCAAGGCGGGAACCAGCATCCTGCGCCGGGTCATGGACTCGGGGGCACTCGGGTGTGAGGTCATCATTGCCGGCAAACTGACCGGTGCGCGGGCACGCACCCAGAAGTTCACCGAAGGGTACATCAAGCACTGCGGTGAACCGAGCAACACGATTGTCGAAAAGGGCTATGCTGTTGCGATCAAAAAACTCGGTGTCATCGGTGTGCAGGTCAAGATAGTGCCCGCCGGCGCAAAGCTTCCGGACCACTTCGAGGTCATTGAACAAAAAAAGACAACACCAGCGTCCAAGGTCACCGTTACCAATGTTGAAGACGACGCCGACAGTGACGCAGCACTTCCCGATGAAATTGATCACATGGAGGCAAAGTGATGGCGATATTACGGGCACGGGATGTCCAGCAGCTCACCGATATTGAACTGCAGGAACAGATGGAAAAACTTCGTATGGAGCTTGTCCAGCACTACGGAAAGGTAAGTGCCGGCGGTGCCACGGAAAACCCGGGGCGCATCCGTGAATTACGCAGGACCATCGCCCGCATGATGACCGAGCAGAACCGCAGGAGAACTGCATGACCTCTCCCCAGAATGTCCTTTCCCACGAATTGATCGGGCTTGGCGTTCTGGTAGTTGCCGCAAGCAACCCCACTCATACCGGGGTTTCCGGTCTTATCGTCGATGAAACAAAAAATATGCTCGCCATCCAGACAGCCCAGGGGGTAAAACAGATCCCCAAATGGCAGAGCATTTTCCGTCTGAACCTTCCTGAAGGGCGGATTGTTGAGATCGATGGATTGGTACTATCGCTGGCTCCTGAAAAGAGGATCAACCTGCAAATGAAAAGAGGATACCATAATGGCACAAAACATAGGATTGAACGTCGCGGCTCCAAAACAGGATTGCAGTGACGTAAATTGTCCGTTTCACGGCACTTTACCGGTGCGCGGCCAGGTGATCACCGGTAAAGTCGTGAGCGATCGCATGATGGGAACAGTCGTAGTTGCACGTGACTACCTGCACTATGTCCGGAAATACAAGCGGTATGAAAAACGCAGCTCAAAGATCCATGCCCACAACCCCCCTTGCATCCAGGCAAAAACGGGTGACAAGGTCAGGATCGCTGAGTGCCGGCCGCTCTCGAAAAGCACGACGTTTGTTGTGGTGGAGGTCGAACAATCATGAAGGCAAAGCAGTCAAAGACCCCGCGTGCACTTGCCACAGGGACGAGACTTGCCTGCGCCGATAATACCGGGGCCAGGGTAGTGCAGATCATTTCTGTCTTTGGCTACCATGGCGTACGGCGCCGTCAGCCCAAGATGGGGCTGGGGGACCTCGCTACGGTGAGTGTGCAGAAAGGCACACCCGATATGCGCCGGAAGCTCGTGCGGGCTGTGGTCATCAGGCAGAAGAAAGAGATGCGCAGACCCAATGGTTTGCGGGTCTCATTCGAGGACAATGCGGTCGTTATCGTTGATGAAAAGAATGAGCCGAAAGGGACGGAGATCAAGGGACCGGTCGCCCGCGAAGTGGCAGAGAGGTTCCCAAAACTCGGTTCGATGGCAACGATCATCGTGTGAGGTGTGAAACATGGTACGAATTGCGAGTCATCAGCCAAGAAAGCAGAGAAAAGCGCGTTTCATGGCATCATCACACGAAAAGACCAAATTCCTGAACGCACCGCTCTCCTCATCATTAAAAGAGAAGTACGGTAAAAAGACCCTGCGCGTCATCAAGGGGGATACGGTCAAACTGACCCGCGGGGATTTTGCAGGCGAAGAGGGTGTTGTTGATTCCATCGATACCGGTCGGGCAAAACTCGTTGTTCATGGTGTATCTCTGACAAAGGCAGATGGCACCGAGGTCCCCCGGGTTGTCGATGCATCGAAAGTCCAGATCACCAAGCTGAACCTGAATGACAAACGCCGCGGGGAAAAACTGGGGGAGGGCAAATAGATGTCAGACCATTTAAAACGCCTCAATGCCCCGGACTCGTGGCATATTGCGAAAAAGACCAACAAATTCATCACAAAGACTTCAGCAGGACCCCATAATGCCAACGCACTGCCGATCGCAGTCTGGATTCGGGACCGTATGGGCTTTGCCCGGACTATGAAAGAAGTCAAACAGATCCTCTCCCAGAAGGATGTAATCGTCAACGGCAGACCCTGCAGGGATCAAAAGATGGGCATCGGGATATTTGACATTGTCGCGCTTCCGAAAATCGGGAAATATTACCGCATCCTTCGTGACAAGGATGGTCGTCATGTCTCCATCGAAATCGATGCGGTAGCAGCAAAGACCCGGCTGTGCAAGGTCAAGAACAAAACGGTCGTCAAAGGTGGCAAAGTCCAGCTGAACATGCGGGACGGCGCAAATATCTTGGCTGACAATACGTACAAAGCCGGTGATTCGATCGTTGTCTCCCTTGAGCCGGAAACCCGTTTCAAGATTGTCGATCACTTCCCCTTTGCTGTCGGCAACATGGCGATGGTCATCGGGGGAAAGCACTCGGGAAAAGTTGCGCGCATTGTTGAAATAGCCAAGGTTCCGGGCAGCGTACCCAACAGGATCACGCTTGAGGATGAAGCGACCAAGACGCGGTTTGACACGATCACCCCTTATGTCTACATGGTAGGCAGGCAGACGCCGGCAATGGCACGATGGGGGATTGAACAGTGACCGCAATGCGTGATATTTACGTTGATAAGGTTGTTGTCCACATGGGTGTCGGCGAGAGCGGTGAAAAACTCGTGAAAGCCGAAGAGATCATGAAGACGATCACCAAGCAGACGCCGGTGAGAACGATAGCCAAAAAGACCCAGCCGGCCTTCAACGTCAGAAAGGGGGCACCGATTGGGTGCAAGGTGACACTGCGGGGAAACCATGCACAGGAGTTTGTCAAAACATCCCTTGGTATCATTGACAGGATTCTGTTTGAGAACCAGTTTGACAAGAGCGGCAACTTCTCGTTTGGCATTGAAGAGCATACCGATTTTCCCGGTATGTCGTATGACCCCCAGATCGGCATCTATGGTATGGATATCAATGTCGTGCTCGAGCGAAGGGGTATCCGGATTACCCGCAGGCGTATGGAGCAGAAAAAGCTTCCGGAAAAACAGCGCGTAAAAAAAGAGGATGCAATTGAGTTCCTCAAGCAGAACTTTCAGGTGGAGGTGCGCTGATGGCAGGAGAGAGAAAGAAGAAATATGGTCGCGGTGCGGGTGAATGCAAAATGTGCGGGCGCAAACAGGGACTGGTGCGCAGGTACCACATCATGTTCTGCCGGCAGTGTTTCCGCGAGTGGGCCCCAAAAATGGGCTTTAAAAAGATGAGCTGAGGGTGAAGTGACATGACACGTTTAAATCCAATAGCAGACGGGATGTGCACCCTCAAGAATGCCGGCGATACCGGAAAATCTGAATGCATCATAGAACCCGCAAGCAAACTCCTCGGTGCAATGTTGCGCATCATGCAGGAATCCGGCTACATCAGAAGTTTCGAATTTGTTGAAGATGGAAGGGGCGGACAGCTGGTGGTACACCTTACCGGGAAGATTAACAACTGCGGTGCAATAACTCCGAGGTTCTCGGTAGAACTGGATGAAATGGAATACTGGGAGAAACAATACCTGCCCGGTAAGAATTTCGGCATTCTGATGCTCTCCACATCACGCGGTGTAATCTCACACGACCAGGCAAGAAAAGAGGGTGTCGGTGGCGAACTCCTCGGGTTTGTCTATTGAGGTGGAGCCATGGTAACAGTACGCAAAGTCAAGGTTCCTGAGGGTGTCAAAGTTCAGCTTGTCGGCAGCACACTCAAAGTGGTGGGGCCAAAGGGACAGCTCGAGCGCAATGTCCGGTTCCCGCAGGTAACCATCTCTGTTGACGGGAAAGAAGTGGTGATCGCGACCGAGTCAAAGAAAAAAGAGATCACCGCAATGATCGGCACCTTTGAAGCTCACACAAGAAATATGTGCAGGGGGGTTCTGGACGGTTTCGAATACCGCATGAAAGTGGTCTACAGTCACTTCCCGATCCAGCTCAAACTGCAGGGCAATAAACTGGAGATCAGCAACTTCCTTGGCGAGAAAAAGGCCCGGTATGCCAGGATCGAGCCCGGGGTTTCAGCCAAGGTCGCGAGTGATGAAGTTGTCCTGTCCGGCATCAGCCGCGAACTTGTCGGAACCACTGCGGCAAACATTGAACATGCCACCCACATACGGAACCGTGATCCACGGGTATTCCAGGATGGTATCTTTATTACACAGAGGGGTTGAAGCCGATGGCAGATGAAATACGACGACTGATACGCGTGCGCACCGATAAGGGTGCGAAGTTCAAGCGCGATGGCTTTGGCAAGAAATCCCAGATCTCCGATTCGTGGAGAAAGCCACGGGGGCAGCACAATAAGCAGCGGGAACAGAAGAAGGCAAAGGGAAACCTTCCCAAGCCGGGATTTGGCAGCCCGGTCGGTGTCCGTGGAATGCATCCAAGCGGGTTTTATGATGTCCTGGTATTTACAGAAAAAGACCTTGATGGGCTGAATCCAAAGACGCAAGCAGTCCGGATCTCCGCACAGGTCGGCCACCGCAAGCGTGCGGGCATCCAGGAAAAAGCCCTGTCCGCAGGTCTTAAAGTGCTGAATGCACGGGAAGTACCCGCTTCAGCAAAGAAGACCCGCCCGGCGCCAAAAAAGGTAAAAGAAGAAGTTGCAGAAAAGAAAGAACCAAAGAAAAAGGCAAAACCAGTGCCCGTAAAAAAAGAAAAAGAGGCACAAAAGGTCAAGGAAGAAAAGAAAGAGTTGGCAAAGTCTCCAAAAAAGAAGGAGATAAAAGCCGAGCCGGCAGAAGAAACGCCAAAAAAGACCAAAAAACCCAAGGCGAAGAAGGCAGAGGCAAAAGCCAAGCCTGAGCTAAAACCGAAAAAATCACCAAAACAAAAGGACGAGTCCGCACAAGAGAAAAAGACAAAACCAAAGGCTGCACAAAAACCGGCAGCCCGGCCAAAGAAAAAGGGCGGAAAAGGAGTGAAAGACAATGAGTGACCTCGCCAGTCAGAAACGGATCGTCGCCGCAATCCTCAAGTGCGGGGTGAACCGCGTATGGTTCGACCCGGATCGGTTATCTGATATTGAGAACGCCATATCGCGCGAAGACTTAAGAGGGCTTGTTACGGATGGCGCAATTAAAGCGCGGCAGAAAAAGGGAGTGAGCCGTGGCAGGGCGCGTGAGAAGATCGCAAAACGTTCGTACGGACACTGCAAGGGACCCGGACGGCGGAAGGGCGCAGCAGGTGCCCGCCACCCTCACAAGAGGTCATGGATCCAGAAGATCCGCGCAATCAGGAAAGCACTTGTTGCCCTCCGGGATGCCGGCACCATCGACCCGCATACGTACCGGATTATCTACCGGAAAGCAGCAGGAGGACAGTTCAGGAGCGTTGCACACATGAAAGCGCAACTGGAGATCCTTTCCGGGAGGATGAAGTAACATGGCGACCGGATCACGGTATTTTGTCCCATTTCGCCGCCGGCGGGAGGGCAAGACCGATTATTACCAGCGGACAAAACTGGTGGTCGCCGATGTGCCGCGGATGGTCGTACGCAAGACCAACCGGCACATTATTATCCAGCTTGTGGCAGCGGAGATGGATGGGGATCGCACCCTTGTCGCGGCGAATTCATCCGAACTCACAAAATTCGGCTTCAAGGGCTCATTGTCCAGCACTCCGGCGGCATATCTCACCGGGCTGCTCTTTGCAGCAAAGGCGCGCAAAGCAAACTACAAGGCAGCAGTGCTTGATATCGGTCTCAACCGCGCAACGCCCGGTGCTCGTGTCTTTGCCGCATTGAAAGGAGCTATTGTCGCAGGCCTTGAGATTCCCCATGGCGAGGAGATTCTCCCCGATGAGGGACGGGTGAAGGGGGAACATATCGTCGCCTATAACAAGAAAACAGGAGATCTTGTGAAGAATGTCGAACAGGTGGCAGACGCCATAAAAAAGGAGCTGGTGTAAATGGCATACGAAAAGGAAGAGTGGCGCCCGGTCACCGGTCTTGGCAAACTTGTCGCTTCGGGAGAGATCAAAAGCATCGATTCGGTGCTGGAGAGCGGAAGGCCGATCAAGGAACCCCAGATCGTTGATACGTTCCTTCCGGATCTCGAGGACGAAGTGCTCGATATCGCGATGATGCAGCGTATGACCGACTCAGGCCGCCGTGTCCAGTTCCGTGCGGTTGTCATTGTCGGCAACCGGAACGGCTACATCGGGTTCGGTCAGGGGAAGGACGTGCAGGTCGGCGATGCGATCAAGAAGGCAATTATCAAAGCGAAGATGAACATCGTCAAGGTAAGGCGGGGCTGCGGCAGCTGGGAATGCGGATGCGATGTGACGCACTCGATCCCGATGCAGGTTCAGGGGGCCGCCGGCAGCGTCCGTGTCATCCTGAAACCGGCTCCGCAGGGTATCGGACTGGTCACCGGTGATGTCAGCAAGAAAGTGCTCGAACTTGCCGGCATCAAGGATGTCTGGACATTTGCCCGCGGGCAGACCCGCACCACGATTAACTTTGCCAAGGCAACGTTCAACGCTCTGAAGCAGACGAACATGACAAGGATCGGGGGGTCACCGTAATGTACGCAGTTGTGCAGGTCCGCGGGGTGGTAAATACCCGTCATGACATCAAGGACACGCTCAAAATGCTCCGTTTGCATCATATCAACCACTGCGTGCTCGTTCCGGACACTGCAGAAAACCTCGGGATGATCCGCAAGGTCAAAGACTATGTCGCGTATGGTGAGGTAGATGCAGCAACCATCGAGACATTGCTGCGCACCCGCGGGCGTGTCATCGGCGATGCAGCGCTGACCGATGAATACATCACAGCGAATTCGACCTACAGCGGCATTGCGGAGTTCGCAAAAGCGCTGTCGAGTGGCGATACACGGCTCCGGGATATTCCCGGGTTAAAACCGGTGCTGCGCCTCCATCCCCCGCGGAAAGGCTACAAGACCACGAAGCGCACGTTCGTTCAGGGCGGAGCGCTTGGCTATTATGGTCAGGAAATCAATACACTCCTTTATAAGATGAGGTGAGAAGAATGCCAACCAACAAACGCTCAAAATACCGTGGTTCCAGGACCTGTGGCGGGGGAACCCACAAGAATCGCCGCGGTGCCGGAAACCGGGGCGGCAGGGGTCGCGCAGGTATCAACGCTCACCACTTTGTGCGCTGGTATCTGAAATTGGGTGGCCCGGTCTTTGGCAAAGAGGGTTTTGTCAATAAAACCCGAACAAATGTCACCACCATTGATGTCGGTGTCATCGACCAGATCATCCCCACACTCCTTGCACAGGGTATAGCTAAAAAGGAGGGAGATGCAGTTGTGATCAATACCGCCGAAATGGGTATTGAAAAAGTGCTCGGCAGCGGCAAGGTTACCAAAAAAATGAATATCTCTGCACAGGCATTTTCAGAGCAGGCGAAGGCAAAGATCGAAAAGATGGGCGGTAAGGCGCAGGTTATCTGATCCCCCGCATTCTGGTGAAACAATGGGAGAATTGCTGGATCGAATGGAACCCCTGCTCGCTGCGATGCCCGCAGTCAAGAGCCCGGAGGGGCATGTCCACTTCAAAAACAAACTGATGTGGACGGTTGCAGTCCTGATTCTGTATTTTGCGCTCACCAACATTCCGGTGTTCGGGCTTGATTCCAGTTCACAGGATGTATTTTTATATTGGCGGGCATTGCTCGCGGGCGCGAGCGGTTCCATCGTGCACCTCGGTATCGGGCCCATTGTCACAGCATCCATCGTGCTCCAGCTGCTGAAAGGTGCAGACATCCTCAATATCGATACGAGCGAAACCCGCGGGCAGGTCATGTACATGGGTCTGCAGAAGATCCTGATCATGGTCATGATTGTGATCGAGGCAGCCCCCAACCTTGTCGGCGGGTTCATGCGCCCGGATTCGGCGATCGCCCAGAACTTTTTCGGGGGCAACCTGTTTGCGGTCTCCCTCATTATCTTCATCCAGATCTGTATTGGCGGGTTCCTCGTTTTCATGCTGGATGAAGTGGTCACAAAATGGGGTATCGGATCCGGGGTCGGTCTCTTCATCATCGCAGGTATTTCTACGGCACTCGTCAATGGTTTTGTCAACTGGGCACCAGTGAGCGATCCCTACCCGGTCGGCTTCTTCCCGCGACTGGTCGGTATCGGTCTTGACGGGGCAAGCTATATCCAGTATTTCGGAAAGGATATCCTTGCCTTTGTCACGACAATTGCCATATTCCTCATCATCGTTTATGTCGAATCGACGCGAATCGAGATCCCGCTCGCCCATGCGCAGGTACGGGGAGCACGGGCACGCTTCCCCGTAAAACTGATCTATGCCAGTGTTCTTCCCATGATCCTTGTCCGCGTCCTGCAGGCAAACATCCAGATGCTTGGCATGTTCCTGTCCAACGTGGGGATCACGGTGCTCGGGAAATTTTCTGGGCAGCGCCCGATCGACGGGATCATGTATTTCCTTGCCCCGGTAAACGGGCCATCGGACTGGATGTGGTGGATAACCGATCTCGGTCACCCCGTATGGCAGGTCATATTACGTCTCAGCGTCGATATCATTTTCATGGTAGTGGGCGGGGCTATCTTTGCCCTCTTCTGGATCAAGACCGCAGGGCTCGACTCAAAAGATGTTGCCCGGCAGATCCAGCTCTCGGGCATGTCCATCCCCGGCTACCGCCGCAACACGCAGGTGCTTGAAAAGTATCTCGACCGGTATATTCCGAAGGTCACAATCATCGGCGGTGTCTTCATCGGCATCCTCAGTGTGGTTGCCAACCTTTTCGGTGTCATCGGGTCTGTCAGTGGCACCGGTCTGCTGCTGACCGTGAGCATCACGTACCGTCTCTATGAAGAGATCGCAAGCCAGCAGATCATGGAGATGTACCCGTTCATGCGGACGTTCTTTGGCAAGGAATGATTGGGGGAAGAAAGAGTATGGTCGGAAAAAAAGTGATCATCACCGGGGTTCCGGGCGTGGGAAAAACGACGGTTGTCACCGAGGCATTGAAAAAGCTCGCGCAGGAAGGTATCGGATACCAGTCAATCAACTTCGGCACATTCATGTTTGAGGTGGCAAAAGCCGATGGGACGGTCGGCGATCGGGACCAGATGCGTACTCTCGACCGCACGGTCCAGAAACGCCTTCAGCAGCGCGCAGCACAGGAGATTGGACGGATGGAGGGCAATGTACTGATCGATACCCATGTGTCTGTAAAGACACCGAAGGGATACCTTGCAGGGCTTCCCGAGTGGGTACTGCGTGAGATCATGCCTGACCTTATCGTGCTTGTGGAAACGGACGACGACCAGATCCTGATGCGCCGGCTCTCCGATGAGACGAGAAGCCGGGATAAGGAAGGATCCAGGGCGATCGCGGAACACCAGCAGTTCAACCGGGCAATCGCAGCGTCGTATGCAATGCTCACCGGCTGTACGATCAAGATGATCACCAACGCGGATCTCCTTCTCGATCGTGCAGCGGACGAGATGGCAGCTGTACTCAGGTGAACACATGGATCTTGGAAAAATCTGGGAAAGATACGGTCTCTATATCGCGCTCGGCTTCATGATGCTGATGATGATCTCGTACAGCATCCAGTGGCTCCGGGTTGGTGTCGGGCAGAGTATTGATCTTGCCTTTGCACCTCTGGTCGAGGGGTTCAGGATCCCCTTCTTTATCCTCATCGTCATCCTTTCTGCGTTCACGGGGCTGTATTCATCCACCATCCAGAAATACACGATCGATTATGAACGGATGGCGAAGTCACAGGAACGGATGAAGGAATTCCAGGCGGAATACCGGGAGGCGCAGCTCTCGCAGGACGAAAAACGGATCAAGAAGCTGGAGGCAAAGAAGGACCGGGTGATGCGCGAGCAGCTTGAAATGGCCCAGCAGCAGTACAAGCCCATGGCGTACATCCTCATCCTGACCGTACCGATCTTTTTCTGGCTCCTCTACCGGCTCGGGCAGATTCACAGTACGCTCAACATACCATACGACAGCATGATCATGATTACCCTCCCCTATGCCGGATCGCATAACCTGACCGATCCTGTCCTCTGGGTCATGCCGGCATGGATCATCTGGTACATGATCTGTTCCCTGACGATCAGCCAGGTGATCAGGAAAGCCCTCAATATCGGGGGCATCTGATGCGGATCACCGTGAGCGGGCTGCCGGGCAGCGGCACCACGTCACTCTCACGGTACCTTGCAGAACACCACACGTATGAGATGATCTCTGCCGGCGAAGTCTTCCGCCAGCTTGCGGCGGAGCATAACCTTGAGCTTGCGGATTTCGGCCGACTTGCAGAACAGAACGAGTCATTCGATAAGATGATCGACGCCCGGCAGAAAGAGATTGCAGGGCGGCGGGAGAACATTATTGTTGAGGGGAGACTTTCCGGCTGGATGGTTGATAACGCGGATCTCAAGATCTGGCTCTTTGCACCGATCGGGTGCCGGATCAAAAGGATCATCTCCCGAGATAATATCTCCGATACAAAGACTGCCACAGAGATCACGATTGAGCGGGAGCGGTGCGAGGCAGGGAGGTACCGTTCCTATTATAATATCGACATCCATGATCTCTCCATCTATCATCTGGTCCTCAATTCAGAACACTGGGGCATCGCGGAACTGGGGGCAATTGTCGATATCGCGATTGCCGGGCTGAACAAGAAAGCGGCGGCTAACAATCCTGATATTGTTCCCTATCATTCATCCGAGAAGTGAGTGAATTACAAAGGATTTGTCCACGGGCAATACGATGACCGGTCCACAGGGTCGTGATACGACGGTACACAACGTTGAGGTTCGGCTGGTTGATGCATGGGATGCCGATGAGATTGTTGCACTGTACCGTGCGGGTGGCTGGTGGAAAGAGGGCGCTGATCCTGCCGGAATTTCCGGCATAATCCGCGGGAGTTTTTTATTTGCCGTCGCCGTGGATCCGGCGACCGGCAGTGCGATTGGTATGGGGCGTGTCCTGTCTGATGGTGTTTCTGACGGTTATATTCAGGATCTCGTCGTGCTCAAAAAATACCGGCGGAGCGGTATCGGGCGCATGATCGTATCAGCACTGCTGGAGGCATGCAAGGCACAGGGTCTGGGGTGGATCTGCCTGATTGCCGAACCCGGTTCAGAAGGCTTTTACCAACCGCTGGGGTTTTATCGGATGAAAGGGTTCATCCCCCTTCTCTATGACAGGGTGACATAGATGCTTTCGATCGAGGAATTCAAGCCGGTTACGCTGGAAGACCGCACCCTCTTTGCCGGTCATTATGCACAATACCCCCAGACCCACAGCGACAACACCTTCACCAACATGGTATGCTGGAACCATTACGCCCACTACCATTATGCCGTTGTTGGGGACTCCTTGATTTTATCAAGCACAATTGATGGAATAACGCGGTTCCGCCCCCCAATCGGCCGCCGTGACCCGGAACTTCTCAAGGAGGTCATCAGGCTCGCTTTTCAGGAGGGCGACAGAGAACCGGTGGTGCTCATCGATTCCTCTGCGTCGTTGTGGATACAATCCCTTTGCCCGACGCTGCATTTGGTTCCTGACCGGAACCATTTTGAATATGTGTACCGGGCCGGGGATCTTGCCGGCCTGTCCGGCGGGAGTTATCTCAATCTCCGCCGGCAGCTCAACAGGTTCCGGAAAAACTGTGCATATGCCGTCGAGCCTATAACAGCAGAGAACCGTCATGAAGTCAAAGGCTTCCTCGACAAGTGGTGTGAATGGAAAGGATGCGATGAGGACCCTGTATTAGCCCATGAAAAAGAAGCGATCTATTACGCAGTCGATCATTTCATGGAACTGGCACTCTCCGGTCTTGTCATCCGCGTCGATCAGAATATCGGGGCAATGTCGTTGTTTGAACCGCTCAATACGGATACCGCGCTCGTTCATTTTGAAAAGGGACTTCCGGACTGTGAAGGGATCTACAAGGCGATCAATGCCGAAACTGCTGCAGTGATCTCGGAGGGTTACGAATATATCAACCGCGAGAGTGATCTTGGCGTTCCCGGTCTCCGCGAGGCGAAGATGCGGTACCATCCCCATCATATGGTTGAGGTATTTTCGATAACCCGGTGATCGATCGTCTCACAGGGACAAGGACGCAATCAGAAAGCAAAAGAACGGGATTTGCCGTGGTTTTTGCAACATATCTGCTCTGTCAATTGAATGTGTTGGGGGCACTCAGATGAGTAATTTGATCCCGGAGAAGATGATCCTGACGGCAATGGCCGCAACGAGCATGCCAAGCACCTTGCCCATGATATCAGTCACCACGTCACCAATGGTTCGCTGGATGTCAGCCGCAAAATAAAGAACCAGCCACGTAGCCACAAGGGATAGCGTGATGGCAATGAATGGGACGAGAAGGCCGTAGCTGTTTGCAAGAAGCATCACTGTGGTGATTGATCCCGGCCCGCAAAGAAGCGGTGTCCCGATCACTACACCTGCGGCTGTGGCCGAATGCTCCTTGCTGCGTCCGAGATCGATACCCAGCGCCTCCTGCAGTCCGAGAATAAAGAGCAGGATACCACCGGCGATCTGAAAACTGGGCAGGTTCAGTCCGAGGATATCAAAGATCATGGTGTTGAAGAAAAGAAAGAGATACATGAGTCCGCCCGCGACGGCAACCGCAATAAATGCCTGCCGGTGAATCTCCCCTGTTGTCTGCCCCTTTGTCATCGCGGCAAAAACAGGGACACTCAGCAGGGGGTCAAGGATGACGAAGAGCGCAGCAAAAGCGTAAAGGATACCGGCCAGAAGTTCCTGCATAACCTGTAGTGAATTTTATTGGTCCTGCAAATGGAAAAAGGTACTGCCGTGGTGGTTTTTTTTTGCCGGGGTATGCCGTGCTGCAGGCAATGCTACCCAGCAGGGGAATCATACAAGGAAATAAACAACCAGTATTATCGTCGTTGATATCATCCCGACAGCAGAGACAATACGGCGATTCCATGAGGGATCAAGCACCCATGCGGTCATACAGAAAAAGATGTACGGTATCAGGGTGGTAATGACCGAGATGCTGGCAAGCTGGTCAAACCGGTTGGTGACAAGGAGCAGGGTTCCGCTTGTCGCACAACCCGCAATGAGTGCCACCACCGGTGTCCCGCGCTTTGAAAGGGTACGAAATACCGGAACCGAACACTTCACCGCAACATTCTGGAGCACCCGGGACGTCCCGACAATATAGGCATTCAGTGCCGAGAGCATGGCCACGATACCAACACAGGCAACAAGCGGTCCGGCATGGGAAAAAACCAGCCCTGCTGCTGTTGCGATGGGAGCAGGGGATTGGGCGAGAGCGCCGGCACCCACGCTGCCGATCAGGGATATGTTCAGGACCAAATACACCGAAACCACAATGACCATAACAAGAATGAGTGATCTGCTGATAAGGCGCGTATCTTTTATCTCCTCAACAGGGATCGCGCTGATCTCAAACCCGGTGAATGGCCAGTAGACGATGATGATGGTTGCAAGCAGTGCCCCTGTACTCACTGGCGTGACCGGGAGGAGATTTTCGAAACGGACGAACGGGAGGAGAAACAGGGCAATCAACACCAGCGGGATGATCTTGATCATCGTAAGGATGTTTTCTGTCATCCCTGAAAGGGAGATCCCGATGATATTGATGAGGCAGAAGCATACAAGGACGGCAATCTCGATGATGATGACGTTATTGATGGCAAAATACGTGATATACTGGCCGATGCCGGATGCAATGGTAGCCACCCCGAAGATCGACGAGATGAGGTACAGGAGCATCACAGGAACCGCTATGTTCAATCCGAAAACAGATTCAATCAGGGAAAAAAAACCGTCCGTCTGGGTAAAATGTCCTGCAATATAGGTAAGGGAGAGCAGAACCGATGAGGCCGACACCGCAACGATGACCCATGCGACAAGAGAAGCCGGCCCGGAAATCCGTGCGGCAATACCGGGAACGACAAAGATCCCTGATCCAATGGTACCTCCGACGCCAAGACTGACCAGTTCAAAAAGGCCAAGGCTCCGTTTATACCCCGGGTTCTCTTCCATCAGCCGCTCACGCTAGATCTGTCTTTTTGTCAGATATACCCTGCTCCTTGTAATCTCCTGTACGTTTTGGTGACCAGGGGATACTTCCTGCGGGATTGTCCCAATGATAATACATATTATGGAGAAATCGCTATGTTCCCTACAGAGGCTCTTATCGGGAATTCATCCTCCCGAAGAAGAGCTGGAATGATGGAGACGTGCAATGGCAAAAGCAATGGCAAAAGCAAAAAAGACCACAAAATCCAAAGCAAAAGAAAAGAAGGCAAAAGGTACGGGAGTCAACCGGTATATATGCCGGATGTGCGGGTATGTGTACTCACCACTGCGTGGCGAACCTCACAACGGGATCCCTGCCGGGACAGAATTTGAAGACCTGCCCGAAACCTATGTGTGCCCTGTCTGCGGCTATCAGGGAAAAGGTAAAATCGGAAAATGGGGATTCGACGAATGGCACCCGACAAGATATATCTGCTCGATGTGCAATTACATTTATGACGAGGCACGGGGAGAACCGCATCGTGGGATCAAACCCGGAACAAAATTCGAGGACCTGCCGGATGATTACCGGTGTC